>Ga0255039_10000814_pt1 | contig 10154 bp, 6 predicted proteins | sample BC1_12_1_MG_FD_181713 | JGI IMG/M metagenome (GOLD analysis project Ga0255039, IMG submission 181713) | Seawater microbial communities from Strait of Georgia, British Columbia, Canada - BC1_12_1 | ecosystem: Environmental > Aquatic > Marine > Strait | place: Canada: British Columbia | collected... | reverse complement strand
GTATAACACACCGATATCACAGGCACTCGTTGCTGATGATATGAACATCGAAGATCAAATTGTATCACCTGCATTACCTGTATCAATTGGTACTACAACCGATTATGCTGCAGGAACATATGCTGCTGCATATATGATTTCATCTCCAATCGGAGGAAACTCTGGTTTATTTGGAAATGTTATGGTTGTGCCAAAACCGGCACCAACACAAACGGTATTTAATGTTAATCAATATCAATCATTATACGATTCGTTAACAAGCATATCATTAATCAAATCAAATAACACCACCGTTTACGGTGAGGATTATGTTAAGGTAGATCAAGTTATTGATAATGGCTCAGAATTTAGGGTTGTGTACAGTAACCCAAATATGGCCGCACCTTCTTACGTGGTTGAGAAAGATTTTGTTAGTGTAAGTACTGGTTCTCAAGAAATAACAGTTAGTAACACTCCGGCATATACTATTGCTAATCCATCGATTATAATAGTTGAAGCACCAGGTTGGAAAAAATACTTTGAAGCATCTTCAATTACTGCGGGTGTATGTGCAATAGATATAACACCAGTTTCTGCCTCTATGGCTCACAGTCCTGCTGAATACTGTTCGGGACAAGACGAACTGAATGAATTATCTAATGCTATTGCAGCAGGAACATTCTTTGCCTCAGACGTTAAGGTAACAGTTTGGGAAGATTATGCAGATGTTGGCGCAACAGGAAATGATGATTTACTACCTAACTTACTAACAGCTGTTGGTGGTAATCCAGGTTTCTCAACTATTCTTTCGCCAAACGGAGTATTCGTTCATACGAATGATGGGCTTGCAGCTTCAACTACAAATGAGGATTACATAGAATCTTATCCAGGTGCTAAGTTATCATTGGATATTGTGAACAATCGATTAGTCGATGGTGATCTTATCTATTACAACAACACAGATTACAATTACATTAACGTAGATGAAACATGGGGTGAGGATTTTGCTTCTTCATCTAACCTAAAATATGGTCTGATAGGAACAAGAATCCGTCAATACTCTAATGTAGGGTTAACTACACAAGTCGTGGGTACTGCATCAACACCGCCATTCGTGGATATTCTAGTGAATGATTCATACACTGCTGGTGTGGGACCATACGGAGCAGGTAATGACGATATCAAACATTATTCCGCAACAATTGGAAACTTATCACAATCAATCGATGTAATTGCTGGCACACTAAATGGTGCAAATACTCAATTCAGAATCGAAGAAGCGGATTCATTAAAACTTGAACCTGGTTATTTCTTGGTAAATGCTGCAGGAACTCACTTAACACGAGTTACTTCAAAAATCAAAAGAATTAATCAATCAACAGGGGTTACTGAATTTGAAATAAATACTACTGTTGCTGTTCAGGTTACCGCAGGTACACCTGATACTGTAACGGCATTCACACCACTTAATACATATACTGATAGACTTCAGTTTACTAACTTGAGTGGGTTTGCACTAACTGATTACCACTTACCTAAGAATCAAGATCAGGTAAGTAAAATCTACGGTGTGATTGAGAATACTAACCTTGGGGTAACATTGGCTTCAAAGGATATCATCTCATATAGATATATCATTGATACAATGGGATTCGGGATTGCTCCTCAAATGGGACCAAAATCAATTCTTACCAGATTGGCTAAGAATCGTCAAAAATGTTTGGCTATTCTAAATGCTCCATCAATTCAAGATTTCATGGATTCTACGGATCCAAGATTTACTGATGAGCCGAATCCATCTGCTGGAAACCCAAGACCAACACTAAATACAGAATACATCTCAACTGGAGGTAACCTTTCAATTGGACCATCATTTACTTTCTCATTACCTGATGAAGAGAATGGTGCAAAATTCATGGGTGCGTTCACTCCATATTTAACTATGCGAGAGAACAACAAAAACATTAATGTTCCACCAGCTGCTGATGTTTCTAACAATTATATTAGAAAGTTCTTAAATGGTCAACCATATTCAATCGTGGCTGGTCCAAGAAGGGGTATTCTTTCTAATACTAAATTGGTAGGTTTGGAATACGAATATACATTGCAAGATAGAGAATACATCGAACCATTCGGTCTAAATCCAATTGTAACAATAAGAAACGTTGGAATAATGATTTACGGAAACCAATCAGGTTACCAAAGAACATTATCTGCATTCAACAATCTACATGTAAGAGATTTACTTATTACTGTAGAAAATGCAATCGAAGATGTGTTAACACAATACTTATTCGAATTCAACGATGCTGCAACGAGATTAGAGATCAAATCAATTGTTGAGAATTATCTTGAGAACGTGAGAAACGCTGGAGGAATCTTTGATTTCTTGGTTATCATGGACGAAACGAATAACACACCTGAGACAATCGATCAAAACTTCGGAATAATCGATGTAGGTATCGAACCATCTCGTGGAATGCAGAAATTCGTCAATCGTGTAACAATCCTTAAGACTGGCGCAATTGCATCAGGAGGGTTCACAATAGCATAAAAACTACAAATCTTTCCAGGATATAATTTTCTTATCCTGGAAAGATATATAATTTAATTCAAATAAAGAAAAAACGATATGGCAGGTTTACCACATTACAAAAATAGTAGAGCCGCGGTTAGTAACTTTGAGCCGTTATATCCGGCGCATTTTGAGATTATCTTAACTCCTCCGGCAGCAGTGTCAGGATGGGATTTGGTGATGGAGAATGTTCTTAAAGTTGGTGGATTAGAAACCAACAAAATGCCTGGTGTAGTTGAGCAACAATTCAAAGCAAATAAGAGATCATTTGCAGGAGGTTCAATTGCAGGAGAAACAACAGTTTCACTAGCATTAGATTTCGAAGTTAATCTAAACGATAATAACTCTGCTTACGTGTATAAAGCACTAAGACAATGGACAGATATTATCTATGATCCATTAACTGGACGTCAAGGTCTAAAGAAAGATTATATTGGTGGACCAATGGTTGTATCATGGTTTAACAAACAAGGGGATATTCACCAACAGTGGAAATTTCCAACAGTATTTCCTGAAACTGCATTACCTGCAGTTGGAGAACTTTCGTACGACAATAATGATATATTCAGAATCTCTGGATTTACATTACGTGCAGATTACTGGGAAGAAACTATCCTTTAATAACACACACTCTCTTAAAACTAGGGCTCAGAGAAATCTGGGCTCTTTTTTTATGCATAATTTTCATCAAAGCTGAAACTATTTCAAAAGTCGAATATATAAACAAAATAAAACTAATTAAAAGAAAAACTTTTACTTATGAGCGAAAACAAAAACGACCAAGATAATTGGGAAAAGAACGCTGAAGAGTTTGCTAAGGCTAACGAGGATGGGAGTGGTTATAAAGAAGCCACTGCCGAATCAACGCCAGTAATGTCTTTAGGAAAAGCACAAGGTTTTGGTGATAATGATGGTAAGCCGTTAATGGCTGACATGGGATACAAAAATATTCCATTGGAAGTATTACCATCGCAGGGTATGTTTTACCCAGCAGGAACCCAAATTGCCGTGCGTGCAGCAAGTGTTGCAGAGATTCGTCACTGGTCAACTATCGATGAGGAAGACTTACTCGGTGTTGACGATATGATTAACTACGTGATGGAAAGGTGTGTCAGAATTAAAATGGTAGGTTCATCATCATCATGGAGAGATATCAAAGATGTTGACCGATTCTATATTATCTTTGCTATCAGAGAATTTACTTTCAAAGATGGTGAGAATAAGATCTACGTTAATGTAGGTGAGGGCGAGAAAGTCGAGGCTAAGAAAGAAATGATTAAGTATTTCACTTTACATGAAAAACTTATGAGTTATTATGATCCACAGACTCGAAACATTGTTCTTAAATTGAGAAACGGTGAAAAGGTTCCATGTTACATACCATCTATTGGGGTAACACAATTTCTAAAGAATTATGTTAGAGGTAAACAACAGCAACAGGTTAAATTTGACCAAGCATTTGTTAAATACGCATCTTTCATATTTGAAGACTGGAGAACGTTGAATCAACTAAGCTACGAAAAGGCAGTACAGGATTCTGCTAACTGGTCGCTAAAGAAACTATCTGTTTTATCTAAGATGACAGATTTCTTGGCTGAAGGTGTTAAGCCAGAATTAATGTATAATACACCAGGTGGTATGGAGGTTACGGCCCCTCTTAACATCGAAGGAGGAATCAAGTCTATTTTCCTTATTTCAGATATCTTTGACGAATTGGTTTGAGGTTGAGTTTGTACTCCTTAAACATCTAAAGCTACAACCCAGTGAACTTGATGCTATGGAATTTTATCGTGTGGAATACCTATTGGAAAATTGGAAAGAACATACGGAAAAGGAAAATAAATCAAGGAAAGAGCAAGAATCTGATACAACGGATAAATATAGCCCAAGTGCAATGCAACGATCTCAAAGTTCGATGATGAAAAATTACATGGGTGGAAATAATAATTTAGGCAGTATGGGCGGCAACATGTCTATGCCAAAAATGCCAAACATGTCTATGCCAAAATGGTAAAATTAAAATAAAGGCTAAGTTGAGATATATAACATATAAATCAACTTAGCCCTTTATAGTATGGCCTCTCCAACAGAGAAAACACTTAATGCATTATTATCATCAACTCTACGAATAGAGAAGATGATGGAAAAATCGGACAAAAAAGGATCCGATGGTGGAGGGGGTGAAGTTGAGAAATTAGTGGCAAGTTCCAACGAATATTTCTTAAACATGTCCAAATCGCTCGAAACAATCGAGGGCGAATCCAAAAGGACAAACGAATTACTTTCTGAACTTATTAAGGGTGTTGACATGGAGAATGAAGCAGCTCTTGGTGAAATATCACAGACATCTGAAGCTATCGGCAAAATAGGTAGCGGTTTCGAAAAATTAATGGATGCCATTGAAATGGCAGGAGATCTCGATGACACCGCCATTGATAATTTTAAGAAGATTATAATGACAATGGCATTCCTTGACTGGAAGACAGGTAAACCATTAGTCGAAGAAAAACAACTTGATAAAGCAGCAGAGATAATAGGTTCTATCAAGGCTGTTGTAAACAGCATTATTATTCTAGGTGTTGCCATGGTGATATTCAGTTTTATGCTACCACAGATGGCAAAGGGTGTATTAGGTGTGGTTCTGATTGTTGCCACATTAACCATAAGTTTAATTCTGATGCAGAAGGCGTTAGATCTGACGGGTAGTGAAAAATCAAAAGATATATCAGGTCCAATAAAATCATTAAAACATCTGGCAATGGCTGTGCTAATGTTTGGATTGGTTATGGCCGGTTTAAGTTTCATAGTACCGCAGATATTTGCGGGTGTTTTACCATTTCTTGCTGTACTAGCAATGGTTGGTCTTGCATTGGTTATGATGGATATGGTTTTCCGTGGGGAAGGTGGTATTAGAGATACAAGTCCTGTGGGTACACTGATGAAACTTGGTAAGGCGATGATATTATTCTCTTTAATCCTGGTTGGTTTATCATTTCTAGCGTCTCCTATTGCACAGGGGGCACTGGTATTCATAATGGTTGTGGCCGCAATTATGTTGGCGTTACTTGCAGTATGGGCCATTAATAAGATGGCCGACTGGAATCCAATGAAAGATACAAGTCCAATAGGGACACTATATAAATTAGCCAAGGCAGTAGTATTCTTCTCATTAACATTCATATTAATTAGTTTTGCAACAAAGCCGTTTGCAATGGGTGCACTAGTATTTACGCTGGTATTGGCTGCGATTATGATTGCTCTTGCATTACTAACAAGATTATTAAAGGGTTCTAGCATTAACCCAATAAAGGATAAGTCGCCAATCGGTGATCTATATAAATTATCAAAGGGCGTTGCAATATTCTCTTTAATCTTTATTGGGGTTGGCTACTTCATGAAACAATTTGCAATGGGTGCGCTGGCAGTAATCTTGGCCTTAACGGGGTTAACAGTTCCACTATTGATAATGGGAACTGGCTTAGTTAAGAAGGGGATAAGAAATATGAGAAAACTTGCCATCAGCACGTTACTTATTGTTGGCGCATTCTTTGCGTGGGCTACATTAGTTCAACCTAAATTAACTTGGGAAGGATTAGCAATGTTTGGTGCTGCGGTTGGAGGTATGGCGTTAATAGCAACAATACTTGGTGCTCCTCCTATTGATGGGTGGGCCAAGACAGGTGCTATGTCTCTTATCGCCTTAGCAGGTGCACTAATCATATTCGCAGGAGGACTAGCAATATATGCTCAATTGGCCGCACCTAAACTAACATGGGAAAATCTTGCCATGCTAGGAGCGGTAATTGTTATTATGGCGTTGGTTGGTACACTAATAGGTATACCACCAATAAGTGGGTTTGTGTTATCTGGTGCTATTGCATTAATTGCGTTAGGTGGAGCATTAATAGTATTCGCGATGGGACTATCTATATATGCGCAACTAGCTGCTCCTAAATTAAAAATGAAAGACATAGGAATTCTAGGAGGTATAATTGGTGTTATGGCGCTGGTAGGTACCGTTCTCGGAATACCGGTAATATTCCCGTTTGTTATGTTAGGGGCCGTTGCATTAATTGCGCTAGGAGCTGCGTTAATACCATTCACAATGGGCCTTTCAATCTTTGCGGCATCTGGGTTTACTTCTAAAGATTCGGCGACTCTTAACAGCGCACTACGATATACAATAGCAGGTTTCTTAGGTTATGAATCACTCGATGACGTTGGAATGGGTGCGTTGGCGTGGGTACCTATGATGTCAGGATTATTGCTTATGTCATCGGCTGCGATGATATTTGCGTCACTGGCATTACTTCCAATATCAATGGCCCTTTCGGTCTTTAAGAAAACTAAATGGACAGGAAAAGATACTGCTAATCTGAATGCTGCGATATATGGCGTTGCACAGGGGTTTGTAAATGGATTGGACGGAGTGGATTGGTGGGATCTTTACATGGGTGTTAATTCACTTAAAAATGTAGGTAGGGCGTTAACAGGTTTAGCTGAAGGTGTGCAAGCGTTTGCAAACTTAACATTTACAGAATACGAATACAACCAAGAGAAAGGTGAAATGGTTCCGGTTCGTAAAATTAAACTAACACCAAAAGATATTGCAATGACAGGTGTTGCAATAGGTATGGTGATATCTGCCGTTACAAAACCACTTGCCGTATTTGGTGAGCAGATGACAGGCGGTGGAGGTGGAGGATTCCTTGGTGTTAACTGGGGTAAGATGATAGCAATTAGCTTTGGTATTAATTCATTATCATCTATTGGTAAAGGGTTGGTTAATATGGCACAAGGAGTTCAAGACTGGGCCAATATGACAGTTACGGAATATGATGTAATGACAAACCCGGAAACAGGAATGCCGGAGATTGTACCTGTTGCAAAAAGACCTATAACTAACCAGGAAATTAAGAGTGCAATGATTAACATTTCCGATATGTTATCTGCACTATCTAAACCACTTGCTGATTTTGGTGAGGTATTCACATCAGAACAAAAAGGTTGGTTTGGCTCAACATATCAAGTTGAGAATAAAGGTCTCAAATTGGGTATTAAATCAATGGCTCAAATCGGAAGTGGTTTGGTTAACATGGCAGACGGTGTGGTTAATTGGTCAAAGATGCAATACGTCGAATACGAAATTATGACCAATCCCGAGACTGGAATGCCGGAGATTGTTCCAAAATCAATAAAACCAATTTCAAAGGCACAGATAAGTAGTGCTATGTATAACATTGGTTCGGTACTTTCTGCACTAGTAAAACCATTGTCTGATTTTGGCGCAATGTTTACCACAACACAAAAGGGATGGTTTGGTTCAACATATCAAGTTGAGAATAAAGGTCTTATTACTGGTATTGATAAAATGGGTGATATTGCAAGTAACCTAACCACTATGTCAGAAGCAGTAGTTGCGTGGGCAAGTTTATCATACACGGAGTTTGAGGTGAAGAAGATGAAAGATGGTTCATCTAAGCTTGTTCCTAAAAAGGTTCACAAGATAACGCCTGTTCATATATCAATGGCAGCGTTTAACATCGGTATGGTATTAAGTGTAATGGCAAGGGCAGTAAGTAATTTTTATCATCAGATGAAAAGGGAAGGTATATGGTATACGATTGATTTTGTTCTTAAAGATATGGGTAACATCATCAAAGGTTTAGGAAAGGTTAGAACTGCACTGTTGCCGTGGGCAACAGGAAAAACCATTCGAGGTGCGGTTTTCTTTAACGTATGGTCAAAATGGCTAGCAAATGCTAAACATGTCAAGGTAGTATCAACATTTGCGTACGCATTTCCTAAAGGTGCGGATACGGCAGACGGGCTAAAACGGGTTGAAAATACAATTACTACACTGTCTAAAATACGTAACTTTGTCTATGCATTCTTCTTAGATAAAAATGCACTTCAATCTGCAATCAATTATAGAATGTGGACATATATAATGGCCGACCCAATGATAGTCAAAATGGGTAAACACTATCTAATGTTTGGTAAATACATACTGTTATTTGATAAGGCGTTTGCCAAATTTAATAAGAGGCCGAAGATGTTAGCGTTCGGGTATATGGCAAAGACATTGGTTATTTTATCCAAGCATGCAAATAGGTTTGAGAAATTTGTAACAGCATTTGAAAGATTCTCTGTTGCAATGGGTACATTCGGTAAAAACTTTAACCTAATGACACCGGATGGTATTAAAGCGTATATGGTTTGGACCAATGCGTTGGTAAAAGCATCCGAAATTGCAGATAAGAATAATTTAGGTGGGGCGTTATTGGATACCGCACAAACAGTTATTGATACCGGTTTCAAAGTTGGTGAGGCACTATTCGGTTCTGATGAAAAGGAATCTAAACTTACAGATGAAACTAAGAAATCAATAATCGATAAGACCAACGATGCCACCAAAGATGAGGCAATGGACAAAATGGTTGAAGCAATAGCCGGTCTTAAGTCTGAAATAGCAGGACTTAAATCTGCAATGACTGGAACAATGGATGTAAACGTTACAAGCGTGGCAACAACCGCTACAATCAAAACTCAACCTGGTTAATTATTTAAGTTTGTGTATGAAATATATACTAAAACAAATTAAGTAAGTAATATGAAAAATATTAAATCATTCAACAAATTTGTAAATGAAGGTAAACTTTCGTTCTTAAGTAAAAAGGAAGGAACTGAAATAACAAACCCTTTCTATGATACAACAGGAAGGTTTACAAACGATGATCCCGAAAAGGAATATGGCCCGGACTATAAAAAGTCGAACATGAAGAAGTTCGTTGATGCAAATGAAGTAATCATAAACGCATCATGGAAATTGAAAGAAATCTATAATCATTGGAAGGATAGCGGCCCAGAAGAAGATATTGCTGAAACTGCGTTAAAATTTGAGATGAAGCATATTAAGGATATCAAAGAGGCATGTGAAGCTTTATTAAAACTATAAGATGTAATGGCAAGAAAATTTACAACATTCTCAGATTTTAGCAAAGAACGCAAACCTATTGATGAAGCGGCAGGTGCTGCTCAAGCTAAACTTGACGCTACTAAAAAGGTTACCGAGGTTAAGAAAAAGATACAAGAAGCAGGTCAAGAAGGTGATCCAATGGAAATACAGATATTAAAGATTGATCTCCAGCTTGCACAGTTAGATTTGCAAAAAACTGATTTATCAGCACAAAAAGAACACTTAACTGCAACAAAGGCAATAGCTGATGCAAACAAGAAAAGGTCGGAAGACGCGGCAAAAGAAAAAGAATAAATTATGAAATACCTAAAAAAGTTTGGTGATTATCTAAATGAAGCAGAGACATCATCATATACCCCACCAAAGTATTTGGTTAGCCCTGCTCTTGCTCAAGATGGCAGTGGAGAAGTTGATGATTCATTAACTCAATATATGGAGGACGAGCTCAATAAAAGTAAATCATACTACAAACCGGGTATTCGTTCTGCTAACCCGCCAAAGAATGGGGACGAAGTTGATAGAAATCTAGAGGACGAAATGGACGAATCAGTTGTGAATGAAAACTCAGACATTATTGATAGAGCTGTAGAAATAGATGATGTGTTAATGAACACTAGAAAT
>Ga0255039_10000813_pt1 | contig 10155 bp, 6 predicted proteins | sample BC1_12_1_MG_FD_181713 | JGI IMG/M metagenome (GOLD analysis project Ga0255039, IMG submission 181713) | Seawater microbial communities from Strait of Georgia, British Columbia, Canada - BC1_12_1 | ecosystem: Environmental > Aquatic > Marine > Strait | place: Canada: British Columbia | collected... | reverse complement strand
ACCCATTTCTGCGGCAATCTTTCGCGAAGCAATACAATGCTCTATCCAAAAATTCCGAATCCCCTTATCTGCGCTACTCAAGGTAAAGCCGTCATCGCTTTTAGGGTGCGAATAACAAGTCGGATTAAAATCCATACCTAGTTTATTACCCTTGGCCCAATCAATCCAGCTTTGAAAATGTTCAATGCCAATATCGTTACGCTCTACTTTAGTACCACCATTATCTAAATAACTGGCGTGTAAATTAATACGATGATCACCTGGAATCATACTAATCGCTTTTTCAAAATCCATGCGCAGCTCATCAATGGTGCGTGACTTGCCTGGGTAATTACCTGTCGCTTGTATGCCGCCACCGCCTAACTTGGCGTCGGGCGATTCAAAACCACCTACGTCATCACCTTGCCAGCAATGCATTGATATTGGGATTTTTTTAAGGATGTTCATCGCAGCATCGACGTCTACACCTATTTGTGAATATTGTTCTTTTGCAAGCGTATAACTTTGTTGAAGATTTTTATTGCGAGTCATATGATTACCTATAATTCCTTACTTTTATTTGTTTTAGGGTAGCTAGAGGCTTAGGCTGCAGTCTAGTTTGCACTACGCACCGCAATGCCTTGTTCCATTAACGCCATTACAAATTCATCTTCTTGCTTGCCGGTGGTAATGACTTCCGTCACCAAACTAAGCTTACTAAAAAATATTTTTGATTTGCGATTATATTTACTATGATCAACCAGTAAAAAAACAGCGTCTACCAACGCCATCAAGTCTTGCTTTAAAATCGCTTCCCCTTCATTGGCTTCACTTAAACCTCGTTTAATATCAATGCCTTTAGAAGAAATAAATAGTTTATTGATATGATAATGATCAGTCACTTTACTGGCGATTGGGCCGGTCATACATTTACTGGCAGTGTCAAGGATGCCACCTGTGCAAATCACTTTAATGTTATTCATCTCTGCGAGCAATGAAAGTATTGGCAATGAATTGGTAATAACAATAATATCTATATCTGGTAGGTGTTTTGCCAATTGATAGCAAGAGGTACTTGCATCTAAAAATATTGTGTCGCCCGGCGCTATACGTACTACTGCCTCTACTGCGATAAGGTTTTTCTCTTTAACTTGCGACACCTTGCGTTGCAAAAAAGGAATCTCTAGTTGCTCGCGAGACGCCATCGTCGCCCCACCATGTTCGCGAATCAGCTTTCCATCGGCCTCAAGCCTTTCTAAATCACGGCGAATCGTTTCTTCAGTCACAGAGAGTTGCCGTGAAAGTTGGGTGACCTTCACACTCTGCTGTTTTTGCAAAACATCTAAAATAGCCGTATGTCTTTGTGTTGCTAGCATTTAAGTTCCTTTATAACTATCATTTACAACGTTTACACAGTGTCGCAGTGTTGCTTTGATGACAATTGATATCAAAAAAATCGCGATGACAAGCTAAATAAACATTGACTTATCTTTGATATTACAATAATCTAAGTATAAATCAAACAAAAAAACAGAATTAAACAGAAATATTAAAGTTTTATTAATCACAACAAAATCGCGGTAATTAAGAAACAACTACCCCAAAGGATACCCAAAACCATGAGTCTTTACACAACCTATAGCGAACAAATCAAAACATTCGTTGGCGTATGCCATAAACTATCTAACTTGATGTATGTCACTGGCTTTGGAGGTAACCTTGCCTGGAAAATGACAGAAGAGATTATTTTAATTACCCCAACCCAAACCAATAAAGGCGATGTTACACCAGAGAACGTGGTATTCATTAACCTTAAGGGTGAAGTATTAGAAGGTGATCATCGCCCAACGGGTGAAACACCGATGTATGTAAACTTTTTTAGAGAACGCCCAGATGTACAGTCTGTGGTCCATTGTCATCCTCCATTGACCAACGCGTTTACCATTACCAAAGGCAAAAACTGGTTAATGCGCCCGTTGTTTCCTGAAACCATTACCGAAGTAGGCCCTGTACCTATCGTACCTTACGGTGAACCATTAACACAAAAACTCGCTGATAACTTTTTGCCATTTTTACAAAAGTACAACGCCTTTTTAATGGCCAACCATGGCTTGGTGATTATGAGCCCACTTGACATTAAATGGACCATGATGACCACAGAGCTTTTAGAAATGACATCTAAGCATATTCTCAATGCCCTTGTGATTAATGATGACATCCATGAAGTTTCTATCGAAGATTTAATCAACCAAGAAAACATCATGAAAACCCGTAACTTACCAGCAATTGGTGCCCCTGCGCTAAAACAATCACTTGTTGATTTGTTCTACCCAGAAGCAAAGCTAAAAGCCGATAGTAATGTTGCATAAGCAGCGTATTTGATAAACATAGACGGTAGCGTCAATTAAAAGACTTTATTAGGAATTGCATTATATGAAAGCTGTTACACTCACAGGCATACGCAAACTCGAGATGATTGATATCCCTAAACCAGAGATCATTAAACCTGACGATGTTTTAATTAAGGTTAGATCCATTGGCGTATGTGGTTCAGACATTCACTACTTTGAATCTGGTCGCATTGGCTCGCAAGTGGTGCAATACCCTTTCATGGTTGGGCATGAACTCGCCGGCGTAGTTGAAGCCATCGGCAGTAGCGTAACTAATTTAAAAGTCGGTGAAGAAGTTGCCGTGGAACCAGCAGTTGTATGTCACGAATGTGACCAATGTAAATCTGGTAGAGAAAACACATGTCGTAACAATAAGTTTTTAGGATGCCCGGGCCAAATCGAAGGGTGTATGTGCGAATACATTGTGATGCCTGCAGAGAACTGTTTCCCTACACATGGTAAACTCACTTTAGATCAAGCAGCACTTTGTGAACCATTGCCTATTGGTATTTATGCCCTCAATCGTGCAGGCGTTAAACCAACAGATAAAATTGCTATTCTAGGCGCGGGCCCCATTGGACTATGTGTTTTAATTGCCGCAAAAGCAATGGGCATTACTGACATTATAATGACTGAAAAAATTCCAGAGCGCATTGCAGTGGCAAAAAAAGGTGGCGCCGATTGGGTAGAAAACCCAGACACCACTGATGTCATTGCCGCATGTCACGAACACTTCGAGCATGGCGTAGATGTTGCCATTGAATGTGCTGGCAAGCAAGAAACACTCGATGATGGTATTGATATGCTGAAACCTGGTGGCAAGCTTATTGTGGTTGGTATTCCAACGGAAGATCGCGTATCGTTTCAGGCCGATCAATACCGCCGTAAAGAAGTGACCATTTACAATATTCGCAGACAAAACCATTGTGTACAACCTGCCATCGACATCATTGCCAAAGGCGATATTGACGTCGACTTCATGATCACCCACCATTTCACCTTAGATCAATCACAAGAAGCATTTGATATGGTATGCGATTATAAAGACGGTGCCGTAAAGGCAATGATTACCTTTGACTAAGGAAACCTTATCAAAAGGCCTTTCATATTAGCCCAACGATAAGATATACTCACGACTATGCAAGCACAAACGTACGATACATTTATTGCAGAGCTAAAAAAGGTTGTTACCGGCGAGGTACTTAGTGATACCATTACCCTAAACCTCTACAGCACCGATGCAAGTATTTTCCAAGAGCGCCCTATTGTGGTTGTCAAACCGCTAAATAAAGATGACGCTATCGCTGCGATTAAGGTTGCCAATGCACATCACGTACCCACATTAGGTCGCGGCAGCGGTACAAGTCTTACCGGCCAGGCCATTAACCATGCCATGGTCCTTGATTTTTCTGTGCATATGCACCAAGTGATAGAAGTGAACGCAAAACAAAAATGGGCGCGCGTAGCACCCGGCGTTGTACGCGATGTCCTTAACGCACAACTCAAAGCAGATCAACTACAATACGGGCCAGACCCTGCCACCAGCAGTCGCGCAACTATCGGTGGTATGATTGGTAATAATTCATCTGGTACCCGTTCGTTGATTTATGGCAAGGTGATCGATCATATTATTGAACTCACCCTTGCCCTGCCAAATGGTGAAGTGATCACCGTGGGGCCAACCACGCAAAATCAATACGAAGAGATTTGCTTAGGCACTGACACCAAAGCAGCACTCTATCGTAAACTCAAAGAAGTGGTGCATCAAAACAAAGATGAAATTATTGCCCGCTATCCTAAAACCATGCGCCGTACCAGTGGCTACGCACTTGACGAATTTACCGCCACAAACGATTGGAATGTTGCCAAACTATTTTGCGGTTCTGAAGGTACACTGGCAACCGTACTCGAAGCCAAGATCAATTTAACAGATCTACCTAAAAGCACATCACTTTGCGTACTACACTTTCAAGATCGCATCGAAGCCATTGCTGCTGCGCCTAGTATTATTGGGCACAATCCCACTGCAATTGAAATACTCGATGACGACGTATTAACCCTGGGCAGAAATAACAGTGGTACCTTGCCATTACTTAACTTTGTCGAAGGCCGCCCCGATGCATTATTAATTTGCGAATTTTTTGGAGAAAGCCAACAAGAAACCCAAGATATCGCAAATGCTTTTGCTGCAAAAATGGAAGCACAAAAGGTCGGTTACGCATGGTCAACTATGACAACGTCTAATGCCATTGCCAATGTTTGGACATTACGAAAGAACTGCACAGGCATACTTTCTGGTATTCCTGCTGAGCGTAAACCAATTCCATTTATTGAAGACGCGGCAATTCCACTAGCACATCAAGCAACTTATATCGATCAAGTCGTCAATTATTGCAAAAACCTTGGCGTTCATTGTGCCATGTTTGCCCATGTGTCTGTTGGCCTTATTCATGTACGTCCTATGCTTGACATGAAGCAAGAAACAGATCGAAAACTATACCGACAAATCGCAGAACATGCATTTACGCTGGTACAAAAGTACAATGGTTCATGGAGCAGCGAGCATGGCGATGGCCGTTCGCGTAGCGAGTTTATCGAGCGCTTTTATGGCAAGCAAATTTACAACGCATTTAAAACAATCAAAACACATCTCGATCCTGAAGGCCTCATGAATCCGGGCATTATCATTGATCCTAAAAAGATGGACGCGCAATTACGCTTTGGAGAACCATACCAAACACCTACCATTACCACAGGGTACAACTATCTAGAAAGCCAAAGTCTAGAACGCGCCACTGAAATGTGCTCAGGTACTGGCGATTGTCGCAAGCAACAAGCAGGCACCATGTGCCCAAGTTTTCGTGCGACGCTCGATGAAAAACATTCTACCCGCGGTCGCGCCAACATATTACGCCTTGCCATTAGTGGCCAACTTGGACACGATGCACTAGGTTCACAAGAAATCAAAACAGTCTTCGACCTTTGTTTGTCTTGTAAAGCATGTAAATCAGAATGCCCAAGTAATGTCGATGTCGCCCGTTTAAAAAGTGAATTTCTCTTTCAGCATTATAAAACCAATAAACGCCCTATCCTCGATCATATGATCTCCGATACCCGTAAGTCAGCAGCGCGCTTTTCTGGTCTGCTTGCTCCGATTATTAATACCGTCAAAAACTTAGGTGTTACGCGCAAAATCGTTGAACGTTTTATTGGCGTCGACCAAAGGCGGCAACTACCCGACTACACCAAACAATCCTTTAGCCAGTGGTTTAAGCACCACACCCCAAACACCAAAGCAAGCAGGCAAATAGTGCTCTTTGAAGATACCTGGATGCTTTATCATCAGCCTGGTGTCGGTATTTCTGCAGTCACGGCACTAGAGGCATTTGGGTTTGAAGTGATCTTAGCCAACGCAGGTTGCTGCCAACGCCCCCGCATTTCTAAAGGGTTTTTAGATTTAGCCAAGCGCGACGGCCAACAAACCATCCTTAATTTATGTCACTATATTAACCAAGGTCTCGACATTGTTGTTTGCGAGCCAAGCTGCTACTCTGCACTTACAGATGACTTGCCAGATTTACTCGGCGATCGTCACATTGCAGCCCAACTCAAGCAACACATCCGCCCTATCGAAGCGGTACTATTAGAAGCACTTAACAACAACGAAGTACCCAAACAAATGACGACCCATGAAGCCGAGTTACTGGTCCATGGCCATTGCCATCAAAAAGCACTTTATGGCACAAATGATCTTATGGCGCTACTTGATAAACTCCCCGCAGTTAAGGCAAAACTTATCAACGCCGGCTGCTGTGGCATGGCAGGCTCGTTTGGGTATGAAAAGGACCACTACGATATTTCTTTGAAAGTTGGGCAAGAGCGCCTCTTCCCTGCCATCGAAAATTGCCCTGATAGCTGCACCCCAGTCACTACCGGTTTCAGTTGCCGCCATCAAATAAAAGACGGTACCAACAAAGTGGCTCCCCATTGGCTAGAAGTTTTATATCCAACTAATTCCACCCCTACTGAGATATCTTAAACACCATTAAAGCATAGAAAGAACCCCATGACCACAATCCCTAAAACACAGCGTGCCGTACAACTTACCGGCCCGAGTGAACTTACCTTCAATCCTAACAAAGAGGTTTTTCAACCTGGACCAGATCAAATTCTAGCCAAAACCGAAGCCATTGGCCTTTGTTTTTCTGATATTAAACTACTCAAACAGTTCGATACACACGCACGTAAAACCAAAGTAACTACGGTGCTAACAGATGACGAACTCAGTACCATGCCCAATTACAAACCACTTTCAGAACCGACTGTACCTGGTCATGAAGCTTGTGTACGCGTGGTTGCCATCGGTGAAAACGTAAAAAACATCACCGTTGGACAAAGATACTTGGTGCAAACAGATTACCGCTGGTTACTCACCGAAAATTCAAATGCTTCTTTTGGATACAACTTTGAAGGCGGCTTGCAAGAATATGTTCTGCTTGACCAAAGGGTGATTACTTCTCCTGAAGGCGAATCATTACTTATCCCTGCCTCTGATAATCTTGCAGCCTCAGCTGTCGCTTTGGTAGAACCATGGGCATGTGTCGAATTTTCTTACTCTAGCCCAGAACGGCAGAAACTTAAAACAAAGGGTCGCATGCTCATTGTCGCCGAAGCAGATATTGATATAAAGTTGCTAAAGGCATTATTTGACAGTTACGGAAAACCCGGCACCATTACATTTATTGGATCTGGAGATCTTTCTTCTTTGGGCATCGACATCATCTCTGAGAAAACCATATCAACACTACCACCGAGAGCATTTGACGACATTCTCTATTACGGTAGCAAGGCCGACACCCTCGAAAACCTCTTCGATAAACTAGATAAAGATGCCTTTATTAATATTATACAGTGTGGCGGCCAGTTCAATCGCGATCTAGATGCACTTGTAGGCCGCGTACACTACGGTAACACTCGTATCATCGGCACCACCAGCAACAATCCTTCAGACAGCATGACCAACATCCCTAAAAATTGTGAAATCCGTGAAAATGACAAAATCTCCATCATCGGTGCCGCCGGCCCTATGGGTACGATGCATGTCATTCGTAACATCTGCCAAGGCGTACAAGGGATAAGTCTCTATCCAAGTTCTCGAGATGACAAACGTGTCGATTACATCAATGCAACCTGCATGCCGTTTGCCAAAGAACGTGGCATTGAAATGTTTGCCTATAATTCAACTACAAACAAACCTGATGAATTAATGGACTACGTGCTCATCATGGCGCCAGTACCAGCCTTGGTAAGTCAAGCGGTTCAAGACACTGCAACCAGCGGCGTGATTAATATTTTTGCCGGCATTCCTGCCGAAGTATCTGCCACCGTAGATATGAATAAGTACATTGCCAAGCGTCAATATTTTGTCGGCACCAGTGGATCGACCATGGACGACATGAAGACAGTCTTAAAGAAAGTTGAAGCAGGGCAATTAGATACCAATATTTCAGTCATGGCCGTTACTGGCCTTAAAGATGTGCCCAAAGGCATTCAAGCGGTAGAAGATAATATTTTCTGCGGTAAAATCTTGGTTTACCCAACCTGCCAAGACGTACCACTAACCCCCCTAGATACACTTAAAGCACAAAACCCCGACGTGGCCGCTGCCATTAAAAACGGCGTATGGAATAAAGAGGCAGAAACCGCATTACTTCGTTCCTAAAACCCCGTAGGGTGCATTTAATATACAGCCATAAGTTTGCGGACAAATAGAGCAAGTCACATTTAAGTGCGTAATCAGTGCATCGTGCTCTGACGGAGTAAGTCAATTGGTTTTTTCAAGGTAATCGCACCAGCCTGATGTGATCGTCGTAAGCAGCGGCAACGAAGTAATATCTCAAATTGCAACTGAACGCAAGTTCCGTAACTTTACACGATCACCGCTGGCAGCGATGATTACCTTGAATAACTAATAAATCAGCGGTCCGCCTTCGGCTTGAATCTTATTCCTCTTAATACCAAAAAACATATTCTTGAAACGTGTACCATGCCCGCGGAAAAATCTTATCGTTCATGTTCCATTTGACATGGCCGTCTCCATAAGCGGTATTTATGCCGGAAATACGACCGCCCCCCGAAATATGGTTTAGCGCAGCATTGGTGTTAGCTTGGTTAACTTCATACGGAACCCACAAATAAGTTTCGGCTACAATATTAAGCGGATCAGAAGGCCACCTGGTCACTGCAATATCTGTCAGCAGCGGCGCTGTGGCGGGGATTTTTATTTGTGTAAGCTTTAATGGATGTTCTTCGGGGTTTTCAGCGAGCGAATCAAGATGGCCGTAGGTGGCACTGGGCAGGTATTTCAAGCGGTTATTACCTCTACCCCAACCTGCCAACATACTGAATCCGATTGCAACATAGTAATCGCCTTTGTCGTCAATAGGCCTGACAGACCATCCAACTACTCTACTGCCTAAGTCAGTGTTAGGGTTAGTAACACCACCAAGCCCCTTGCCCATCGCGGGACAGTAAAACTGTTCCGGCGTAGTATACGGTTCAAAGTAATTGCGGTTTTCTTCCCAGCCACCAAATCCGGTGCGGTTGGTCATAAAGAATGGCTGTGCACTTCTGATCGGAATAAGAAGGTCGTCATTTTCGGTGGCATATAATAAGTATGCCTGGCCAATCCCGCGCTGATTCGTCGAGCAGACTACCTTTTTTGCATTCCCTCTGGCAGTGTTCAGCGCCGGCATTAAGATAGAGACCAACAAAGCAATGATCGAAATCACCACCAACAACTCCACCAAGGTAAATCCTTTTAATTTTTTTATAATAATATTCATTCTAAAAATATGTTTCCAAACCGCAGACTTAGCTTGTTGTATGTGATAACATTATTCTTCGATTGAAGTTTCCCTTTTTACTAAGGCTGCGCTTCAATTCGCTTGATTTGGTTGAAATCAAGGATTAGTTTTTTGCCGCTGATTGGTGCAGTAAGCGTAATGACGCCACTACCGAATGCACCCTTTAGATAAGGGCTGTCAAAGGCAGGGCAATTATAGTCAAGGCATTCGCCGTCAATCTTTGGGGTTGTTTGGCTGCCTGCGTTCAACGTGAGCCGTTTAGCGTCTTTACTCAAGCCTTTATATTCAACGATGAACTGTCCAGCAATGATTTGCTTAAGGATCACTTTATTGGCCAGGATGGCTTTTTGGAAGGCGTCGTAGCTTGCATAGTTTTGGCGGCGTCCGACTTCGACCACTACAGGTGTAATCGGGGCAATGGATTCCATGGTCACTGTCCCCGCAGCTCTCCCTTCCCCTTTTTTCATTACATAAGGCTTGAGCGCCGGCTTGTAGATGCCAAAGCCGTCTTTGTCATAAACCGTAGTCGCAGCACGGCTCATTGTGCCTTCGATTTTTTCTTTTTCGGTTTTACCGTTTTCAGAGATTGGCGCGAGCATGCGAATAGCGACATACGCACTTCCTTCCTTAACAAATACCCAACCATCTTTTTCGACAATACCCTGAATGCCTTTACCGAAAACAATTTTGCTTTTGTAGGCATCGATATCCCAGGGGCCGATACCGGGGAACCACTCCGGAGAGCGCGCTGCGACATACCGTTTGGAGACCATAAGCGCAACATTGCGATCCTGCACCGATAAGTTAGCCATACCGGGGTAGAAAAGAATCTGCGCATCTGATGCGCTTGGAAAGATGATGCCGTCTGCGGGAGAATACAAGTGATGGTAAAGCGCATTAGGATGATCAAGACGAGTACC
>Ga0255039_10000810_pt1 | contig 10177 bp, 7 predicted proteins | sample BC1_12_1_MG_FD_181713 | JGI IMG/M metagenome (GOLD analysis project Ga0255039, IMG submission 181713) | Seawater microbial communities from Strait of Georgia, British Columbia, Canada - BC1_12_1 | ecosystem: Environmental > Aquatic > Marine > Strait | place: Canada: British Columbia | collected... | reverse complement strand
AGTAACATCATTTACTGCAGTAACCGTACCGTCTTGGCCAGATTTTTTGCAGTGAACTCGTTGATCGGCCTTAAATTCTGCAGTAACCTGTTCAGTGTGTTCTGCCTCATCTGCCACAGTATCCTTTTCGGAAATAGGAGATGCAGTTATTTCGTGTGCTTTAGCAACGAATCCTGCGTACTCTTCCTTAAGACCGTTTATCTCTTCTTCAAGAACTTTAACGATCTCTTTATATTCTTTTGATTCAATAACAAATGAATCATCTATACCTTTAAGTTCTTGAAGTTTTTCTTCTAACTGTGTAATGGTTTGAATATATGTTTTCTTTGTGTTTTCGATAGATTTTAACTTTGCTTCATCTTCTTGAATCATTGAACCAAACGATTCGTAAATGTCATAGTTCATAAACTCTAAAACAATAGATCGTGTTTGTGTTGCGTTAAGATTTGTAAAGAAATCAAGTTTACCCATTTGAGGATCTTCCTTGGTAACAAAAATATTTTCATCGACTTTAATAACATCGATTCGTCTATTTCCAACAAGTGGTGTACGGAATCTTTTTGCAAATTCGATTTCAACAATGTTGTTGAAGTTTTCTGCCACGGATACAATAGCACCCATAGATGATAATTCCTCTCGTCTGAATACACCTGAATTCATGTAGATTTTTGCGAAATCTTCTCTAGTAACTGTCTTACCGTTAACCGCAATTGATTCGTTGGTAATTTCAACCTTTTTGTTTCTCGCGTAAACGATAATCAAACCTTCAGAAACTTTTACGTTTGGACTAGCAATAAAATTGACAGTTCTAACAAAGTCACTATCCAAATTAGATATTTCTTGGTTTGATAGTTTTGATAAATTTGATCCTTCTTTCTCATAGATATCAGTTCCTACGGCAAAGATTTCAGAATTCTCATTAATAATTACAGGTGAATATATTCTTTCTACTTCTGTTCCTGCGCTAGAAGTTTTAACCTCTAAAGAATTATCAAGTGATTCCCTAATAGCATTGGCAAGATTTCTTACTAATGGATCAAAGGTAAACTTAGATAGTTTTTCAACTAATCTAGATTTAGATGATTTAGTTCGGTTTAGAAGATAATCATCAAGCGACTCACGAATACCCGAAAGGATGTATGAGGAACGTGAATTTTTCAATTCATACACAGACTTATGTATGATTATGTCTTCTTTGAATTTGGTTGCATTTTCCTTAATTTCCGCGAGGGATTCTTTAACAATCGGGTGCCAATTAAATGCAGAAAGTCTACCGAAGAAATTCTCTGCGATTAGATATTCTGGACTCATTGAAAGTTTTTCAAATTGTGCAATTGCGTAAGAAAGAGCAGGATGTGAATTAATATCACTTTCCTTGATTTTTGTTATCGCTCTTTTTACACCTAGATTATTTACACCAAGAAACCTTTCCTCTCGTCCAACAAATTTCTTTGTCTCCGAATCAGATTCGTTTTTTAGCTCTTTAATCAATCCGTTCAAAACATTTGTTTGAAGTTCTTGGTTTGCGTCCTTTGAAATTCTCATTTCATTGATACTGGATAACTCTGCGTTTGCTTTTTCGCAAAGCTCCTTAACTGTTAAAGACCCTGTTGCTTTTTTAAGGTCTTCAATGCGAGATTTTAGATTTACCATTACTGGATAGTTTTATTTTTCGCTTATTTATACTCTGTTTTATATATCTTAATTTGTTTAATGCTTTTTAACATATTTTATGTAACTAAAATGTTGTCAACCGTATCAAACACGTTTTGATTATTTGCATCTTCGACCTTTATTCCTAAAGTCTTTTGTTGTGTAGGTGTGTAACCACTTCCACCGCTAATAATGTTAAAGGATGTTACCGAACCATTTGTAACAATTGGCTCAACTTCTGCAAGTGTCCCAGTAAAACCAGGTTCCTCTATCTCAACCTTTAACAGGTTATCGTATCCTAATCCTCCTTCAAAAACTATAACATCCGATATTTCACCTGATCCATTAACGATTGGTCTAACCCTTGCTTTTATGTCAGGTTCTTGTGACATTATCGCGTTTGGATATACTTCTTGAAACGCTGGTATTCTCCATGCATATGAACCACTGTTTATAATTGTCCTTTGTATTGGCACCCAATTTGTACCAGAATCGATTGTATAGTATATATCATTCCGTAATATTGACCCTGTGCTTCCCCATGTAATTATCATGTCACTTCCTGTGTAATACACTTGAGGTGGTGATGTTTCTTCTGGTGAGGTTATATTAATGATTCTATTAGGAAGAGATGAGTTATCGCCGGGGTTAATGTTTGGTGCAAATCCCCCTGTCATTCGATTTGAATCTCTTCTCTCTGATGTTTTATCCATTACAGGGTGATAGGTTTCTATCTCAAGCTGAAATGACAGCGTTATCTTTGTATCATCTCCGTATGAATACTCAAATGTTTTTTCTAATCCCATGCTTTCTGGGAAACCAACTTGGCATGGAATTCTAAACCCATCAAATGAGGTGTGAAATATTTGCACCTTGTAAAATATTTCACGAATAGTTTGTTGAATCTTAAATGCGTTAAGTTGTGTATCGCATAAAACCTCACAATCAAAACTCATTGATAGTGGTATAGAATTAAGATATGCATTAAATGTCTCTAACCTACCATCTATTTCTTTTACTCTCTTCCCACGAACAAATCTATGTGTTAGCATTCCAGTGTCGATGTTTTCACCAGTGAGTGTACAGTTTCCTCTTGGTATTACATCAAAGTTTCCAGGCGATAACTTAGGGTGAATGCAATCATTCCAAAATGTGAAGTAATCTTGCATAAATCTTTCATCACCTGCCTGATTAAAAAACCAAGGTACTTCTATAACGTCTGTTTCCGTATCGCTTAGTACGTTAGAATACTGTATCTTATTATTAAGTAAGTTAATAAGACCTACTATAACAGCTCTAGAAAAAACGTCATCAGTATTATGTCTGTGTGTAAATGCCATTTATTGTTAATGTGATTATTTTGTATATATCATTCAATTTTCTCGATGTCAATGGAAGAAAAACCATTGTTCTTTTCAATATCAACCTTATAATCAAATATCTCAATTGGTAGTTGACTGTGGTTAATAACGAAGATATTTAGATTTAGATCTTTACATGTATTTGATAGGATTTTTAGGATATGATAAATCCCATCGCTATCAATGGATGAGAAAATTTCGTCTAGGAATACTAAGTTTAGTCCATGAAATTTGATCTTCATCATTCTAATTAAAGATACCAAAACGGCAAAGTCAATTTTCTTTCTTTCCCCTGTACTTAACATTTCAGGAGATACGCTGTGACCTAGGTGGTTGATCTCTGCATCAAATTCTTCATTAAACATCACCCTGTACTCCATATTAAGATCCTTAATTACTTTATTGATCTCAGTATTAAGAGACGGCAGTATTCTTTTAATTGCTAATTGCTTAACCCCTTTGTCGCCAAACACATTTTCAAGGACTTTGTAAAAGTTCTCTTTATTTTCTTCTCGTGTTCGTGTTTTCTTTGCGGTTGTTTTCTTCTTACCCGAATCGTTAATTATACTTTTTAGCGAATCTGTTTGGTCTGTCTCAGGTTGGTCCAATAAGGATGTTAACTCTTCTTCGAGCTGATTTACTGCAGCCGATGCCTTAGATCTTTGTGATATTAACTTTTGGCGAGCTTCACCTATCTTTCTTTGTGCTAATTGAAACTGTTCACCTGTCGAGTTATATTCATTGACCTTTTCCTCTGCGCTTTGTTTCTTATCCTTCCAAGAACTGTGTATATGTTGATGTTCGGATGTATTAAGATCACCTCCACAAGTTGGGCACATATCATTTTTATACAATTTTTCCTTTTCCTCAAATTGTTTGATTACCAACCTTTCATTCGCTATTAAAGCGTTTAAGTCTGAAACTCTTTTCTTAAGATTCTGTTCCTTTGATGATATTTCCGTTTCTTTTTTAGATGCTTTATTTAAGAACTCGGTGAATTTTTTGACACGCTCTCTTATATCTGTTACTTTATCTTCATTCTTTTTGGCTATTTGCCTTTCGAGTTTAGTAAGCTCTCTTTGTGAACGTTCTATAGATGATTCCAAAACTTCTGCTTCTTTTGAAAGAACAAGAATTTTGTTCTTAATTTCGCGAGACTCGCTTTTTATAAACGAACGGATTCTATTGATGATTTCTAAACTGAATATCTTATCGATTATCATTCTTTTATCTCCAGCTCTCATACTTAAGAATGATTTGAAATCATTAATTGATAGTGAGATGATATTGTTAAAAACATAGAATGGTAATCCTATTACTTCTTCTTCTATAAACTCCTGAACATTGCGTTTACCTGCCTGGTCATATTCTTGCCCATTGATAAAACATCTTAATATTCCAGGTGCAACACCACGTTCAATGATTACCTCTGTTACAGAGTCCTTTTGCAGTGTTATTCTACAGTATGCGGATTTATTGAACCTGTTTGGTATGTCACGTAATCTTTTGTTATGAAGTTTGCCATATAAGGCAAATTTGATTACATCTGATATTGTACTTTTACCTGCACCGTTTTGGCCAAGTACTAGGTAAAAGTTACCAGTTTTCTTTTCGAAATCTATTACTTGCAATTTATTGCCATAACTTGCAAAATTTCGCCATTCAACTCTTCTTATATTCATATTAACCTATTGTTTCTTCTTGATCTGAACGTATTGATTTATAGTATAGACTTCTGGATACTTCTTTAAGTTTTAATTTGGTTGAATCCTTGTACGATAGACTATCAATATACATATCCACGAGTGTTGGTAGATCAACTTCCTTGTCCCAATCACTACTATCTTCTAAATCTATCTCATCACCATCTCCCATAGTTGTTATGATGTAATTTAACTTTCGGTATCTTACATCGGAGAATGCGTCAAGAAATTCATTGAATGGGAAGTTGGTTGCCCAACTAGCGTTTACTAAGATATCAACAAAATTGTTTGATACGATATCTTTAACATCGCCATACCTCATTCTTAAAACATTATCTAATTTCATTCTTATGAATTTAGGGGAATGATCGTTGGCAACACCATGTTCCTCGCCAGTGATAAAGTCAATATACCAAAAATGTTTGACGTTTCCGATATCACTTCGTGTAAGTGGATATGGACACCCAACCATTCTTATGTTATCGTTTTTTTGTGCATAATGTATATGCCCAGAATAAACCATCTTAAATTTATTGAATGACACCATATCATTACCATCTTCGACTTTCACAAAGGAATTAAATTTTAGGCCTCTAATATCTGTGTGACAGAACAAATAGTCTGCATCGTTGTTATTGATTACATTCTGTTCTTGTTCCTTTGTGTCTTTCCATGGCATAAGTAACGCCCGTGTATTGCCGCCATTCATCTCAAGTATAACAGGGTCCTCGTACACATGAACATTATTCATATAAGTGAATGGCTTTAATGAGTTGATGTCGTTTGATTTTTTGTGATATATGTCATGGTTTCCACATATAATAAAGACAGGCATAATTTCTGATATTGCCTTGATGATTTCAAGACCCATATTCATAACTTTCAAATTAAGACTTTGCCTTGAATCAAACACATCGCCTGTATGTATTAATGCATCGCCTTCTTTGTAGTTTTCTTTAATGTGTGGTATAAACCAATCAAGGAAAAATGATCGGTGTATTTCCATCCATTCTACTGAATTTGATCTAACGCCAAAATGTGTATCACTAACATTTATGAATCGTTTGATGTGGTGATGCTTTTCTACTGGTGCAAAGTGTTTGTCTGTGTCGTCCATTAAAATAGTCTTTTTTGCTTTTTGAGTGCGGCAATATTATATTCCTCGCCAAGTTCTCTAACAATATTTTGTTTATCAACAGGAAGAAGTTGATGAAACATATCTTTATAATTCATTTTCATAAATTCGGCTATCTCTGTGAATACTTGCACGGTAGAATATTTACCTTCATGTAGCTGATCTGAAAAATAGTAATAGATTCTAACCATCTCATTCTTAGGTACCTTTTTAATCTTTGCATATTTATCTCTAAATGGAGCGTTTTCAAAGATTTCGTACAAATCTTCTCTTAACTGTTCTTTTTCCCATGCGGTGTATGAATTATCTGTAAACTCTTTACTTGTTGTACTACTGAACTCCTCCTTAACCTTTATTGTGCTAAAGAATTCGAATTCAATGTTACCTGTGTTGTAATCGTTACCGAAAATCTTGTCGTCCTTACGTTTCTTTTTTGCCATAATGTTTATTTAGTCGTCTGTCCACATTTCACTATGAGGGTCCGCGACAATTCGCATATAATCATAGTTAATGTTAAACTTTCGTTTTGTGTTTTTATGCCCATCGTCTCTGTTTGCTAATAACTTAAGAATGTATTCGCAATTAGTATGCATGACAGGATCTTGTATAATACCAAACATTGCATCAACAGTATGAAGTAGTGCAGCAGATTCCGAAACGTTATTCATCCCAATATCTGTTGAATCAAACCCTGCTCTGTTAACCTGTGTAGCAGTTATTATTGCCCAATCATTTCTCATAGCCATTGCCCTTAAATCTTCTGCAAGCTGTTTGATTTTCATGTATGTGTTTTCCGAGTTTGGATTTCTCCAGTTTCTCATAATGTTAATGTAATCAAGGAACACTGTCTTAAACTTAAACCCTCCCATTTCTTCCATCTTAAGAAGCCAACGCTCAATATCTTGGACGGATGCAGAAGATGTTGGGTATTCTTTAACAAACAGTTTACCTGGTACTTTCATGTTTTCATAACCAAGGTTTCCAATCTTAGTTTTAATTAGATCTTTATCATGAGCAATAGTATTATACTCTCGCATGGATATACCTAAAAGGTTTGCGCCTAACCTTTTTACCACCTTTCGGTCTCTCATCTCAAGTGATATGTAAGCGCTGTTGTAACCTTCCTTAACACTGTTAGCCGCCATGTTTGCTAGCCATATAGACTTTCCAACCTTTGCTTGACCTAAAAATACCCATAAAGTCTTAATTGAAAATCCACCGCCTGTAATTTGATCAATATAAGGATAACCTGTTGAAAACGTATCGGATGATGGTTGCTCGTGTGAATCGGGGTTAAAGAAATCCAACCCAGCATCAAACTTAAAATCCAAATTGTTTCGTTCAAGAATAATAGATTTAGCAGTGCCAACGACGTCCTTAATATTTTCAGGTGTTACATTGGTAGTTTGCATGTAATTCAATAGATCAAATACCGACCCATCAAGATTCTTATATTCAATCCAAGCTTCAACGTTTTCTTCTAGCCAATCAGCGTCGTATGTAGATAGATCTACATCGTATATGATATCTAATTTTTCAGGTGTTACCTTTTCTTCAAGCCCGCGAATTTTTACTAATTCTTCGAGTTGTTTTCTGGTTGGGGCATCGTTATATTTGTCAAAAAATTCGGCAGATAACTTAAAACTTTCCCTAATGACATCTGTTTCAAAGAATCTATCTTTGACCACATGAATGTAGTCTTTAGACTGAAAAAGATATTGATAAAAGATTTTCTCTAAATGTACTGATGTCATATTGTTTGTTTATTAATTATTCTATACATGGATAGTCACATAGTTTTACCACGGATGATTAATTATTGTGTAGTGTGTGCTTTTGTTCTTTTCTGATATTTCCACCCAGCCATTGCGCTCCAGTTCTTCAAACGATTCGTGGAAGTTCATACCTTTAATTGGTAAACGTAGGCTTGCCCTTCTAAATGAAGTCATAGAGCGAGAGTCTTGAATATTCCATTCCTTTTCTTCATATATTTGGAAAAGAGTGTATAGGAAATCTTCAACATCGACACCTGCGCTAGTGTCGATGTTGATTAGATTCTTCATCATAAGTTTATCCTTATTAATTTCTCTCATTACGTAGCTTCAGTTTCTTCAACATCGATTTCGTCTGCCAAATCTGCCAGGTCTTCCAACGAATGTATATCTGGCAGCATAAATAGCGGCTTAATTTCGTTTTCATCTATTTGGTGTAGAATCTCGTCTGTTATTACCTCGGGTGTGAATATTTCCTTTGCTGGTAATTTAGCAGATAAATGTTTCACAACAATAGATCTTGCAGTATCTTTGGGCCAAAAGTACCAACGCTTTTCGTTTCCTTCTTCGTCTTTCCCTAACCACGAAAACCTTTCCAAATCATAACTTGCTTTGGTATCATCTTTCCATTTATCGTAACTCTTTTGATCATGTAATTCACCTTTTGCTATTCCACACGAATCCCAGTTAATGTACTTTTCTAATCCAGTGTACTTATTCATACCCTTAAAGAATGATATATGAAAACGAACCGGAATTGGTCGAGCAAAACGATTTTTTCTAGGGCGCGATGTTACAATGATACCCGTTGTATTCATTTCCGCCTTCTTAGAAGCATCATTATCTTCTTTCAGTTTAGCTTTACCTAACATACATATGATAGACGGATTAAAAGCAATACCGCCCCCACCAGAGATTTCTTTCTTTGCAAACATTCCAATTCCTTGGTATGTATGGTTGGTGATAACAAACGGAATTTTGTTTGCAGCCAAATCAACGGTAGTTGTTCTAAATAAAGAACGGATAACCTGTTGTTTGGTCATATCACGTACAGTATTTCCAGATACCGCGTCTTCTTTCTCTTTCTTAGAAGCTAGGTTACCAAGCGAATCAAGAACAAGAAAAACTTTTGGTGTCTCTTGCTTTGCGGCTCTTGCCTCATCTAGCATCTTTAGAAGATTATTAATGAATATTGTGAATTCCTGAATTGTTGTGACAGGTTGGTAACGAATTCTTTCTGGGTCAATACCAAATTTTTCAAATACATCCTGGTCAACCGCTGCTTCTGAATCACAGTAGATTATGTCGTATCCTTTTAACTGTGCTTCTCTACACATGTTTAATGTGAGGAAGGTTTTTCCTGTACCAGAGTCTCCTGCGATACAAACGCTTCTGCAATTTGGAATACCTCCAAACATGCTTCCGGAAATCTGTGCATTTAGCATATAATTTCCGGTTGGGATCCATTCATCAATTTTTGAGAATGCATTTTTTGTAACAACCGAACCTAGCGGTGAAATTTTGGTAAGCTTGTTATCTAGTTCAGAGAACGATAGTTGTTTAGCCATTATTAGTTTGTTTATTTTTATTTAGAATAGTCGAGCACTTGTAACTAGGTTTGACGGAATTGGACCGAAGCCCATTGCAATCATAAACCTGTTAATTGGCTCTATTATTGTTTTTGAAAACTGTAAGTCGTAATCAATTTCTGGTGCAAATTCATATGGATAGTTTCCTGGCTGATATGCAAAAACACCTTGTGATGTTGGTGAATCTTTCTTTGCATGATACCACCTAACCTTATCTCCTGCGCCAATCAGACTGTACTTTTTCTTATACTTAGTTCCATTGAGTTGGTAGTTGTAACACCCTGCTGCCCTAACGTGTATTGGACATTTAGGGCCAATCACCAATTTTTCCTGATCTTGTGTAATGTATTTCATATAGTCAGAAATAGACGTTGATTTAGATATGTCTTCGATATCACAAAGCTTAAAGTTTTCCTTTATGGTTTTTAGCTGTGTTACGAATTCCTTCACGTTAAGATTCTTTTTCTCTCTAAACAATGTTTTAAGCAATTCGTTTAGTTGAGTTCTTGCAAAGGATGGTGTGGATGACTGAACAATCTCAACCCCTTTAGAATTTATTTTTGACTGTGGATCATACGATACACCTGGATCTTTCCATACCAAATCTAACACGTACTTTTTCTTGGCCAAAATAATTGCAGAAGCAGAGATTTTTTCTAGCTCTAATGCTTGAATATTATCAGTCCCATATTTTGCAGCGTACTTGGCAAAGCAAGTGTTTATGTAATCTTCTAACCGATGATTATACATGCCAATTATCAGTTGTTTGATATCACCGTCAAATTTACATGATTCGACCACTTCTTCAAATGATAAATAAGTTGAATCTGTATCGCCGTATACAACCACATCATTAATAACCTTCTCTACCTTGTGTTTAATTCCAAGCTTTTCATGTAAAGTCTTGTCTTTATACCAAAAATCTTTGAAGTATCTATTAAGAATGTTTGTCGCATACTTAATC
>Ga0255039_10000807_pt1 | contig 10218 bp, 10 predicted proteins | sample BC1_12_1_MG_FD_181713 | JGI IMG/M metagenome (GOLD analysis project Ga0255039, IMG submission 181713) | Seawater microbial communities from Strait of Georgia, British Columbia, Canada - BC1_12_1 | ecosystem: Environmental > Aquatic > Marine > Strait | place: Canada: British Columbia | collected... | reverse complement strand
GCCAGTGGCACTGCAAAAATTCGCTGAGGCGATACGGGACCAGCAGCAGCCAGTTTCGAATGCGGGGAGCGGCGCCAGAATTTCCGTGATGGTGCAGTCGGCGATTGACGCCATGGACGCAGGGAAAGTCATTCCGTGGCGCGCCGAGCACAATTATCAAATGGGGCCATGAGGAAGCGCTGATGGAGCAGTGCTGGAGGTGGTTCGGTCCGGGTGATCCGATTTCGTTAGCGAAGATCGCGCAAGCGGGCGCGACAGGTGTCGTCAGTGCGTTGCATGAAATACCCACAGGCGAAGATTGGCCGGTCTCTGACATCCAGGAGCGCAATTCCCTGATCGAGGACGCAGGTCTCAAATGGTCAGTCGTCGAGTCGGTGCCGGTGCATGCGGACATCCAGAAAGGCAATGCGGGGTGCGAGCAGAAGATCGATGCCTACAAACAGACAATCCGCAACCTGGCCGAAGTTGGCGTCGGCGTCATTTGCTACAACTTCATGCCGATCGTCGACTGGACGCGTACGGAGCTCGGTTTTGTGTTGCAAAACGGTGCCGAGGCCCTGCGTTTTGATGCTGCGCAGTTTGCAGCCTACGATGTGCATATTCTCAAGCGTCGCGATGCAGAACTCGACTATGACGACGACATGTTGCGTCGTGCAAAAAAATACAACGCTTCGCTTGACGAGGACGGACGCACGGCCCTGGAGAAGAGCATCATCGCCGGGCTTCCCGGGGGAGAAGGTTCTTATGATCGTGAAGGACTGCGCAGCGAGATAGAATTCTTTCGTGGGCTGGGCGAGTCGGGACTTCGACAAAACCTTGAGGTTTTTCTGTCCGGGATCGTACCCGTCGCAGCAGAAAACGGGATCGCAATGGCGATTCATCCAGACGATCCACCGTTTTCCTTATTCGGCGTTCCTCGTATCGTTTCGACGGCCGATGACGTACGCAAAATATTCTCGATACAGGAAAGCGCCGCCAATGGCCTGACCTTGTGTGCCGGGTCATTTGGAGCCCGAGGCGACAACGATCTGACGCAAATGGCGAAAGACTTCGGTGAGCGCATTCACTTTGTTCATCTGCGCAATGTAACGCGCGAGCGCGACGGTTCATTTTACGAATCGGAACACCTCGACGGTGACAACGACCTGATCAGCCTGGTATCGGCATTGCTACAACAGGAATCTGCGCGCAGTCAGTCGGGCGGGACGCTAGCGCAGATTCCGATGCGGCCGGATCATGGTCACACGATGGGAGACGAGCTCGAACACGGCGGTGTTAATCCGGGTTACTCCTATGTTGGCAGGCTTAAAGGCCTTGCTGAGTTGCGCGGTGTCATACGGACTCTCGAGTGGCAGGAACGTGGAGCATCTCAATGAGTGATCCGGGTAAGCCTGTGTCGTCGACGTTTTACGATGCCATTCAGGCGGTACCGGTGATTCCCGTTATTGTCCTGCAACAAGTTTCTGACGCGATACCCGTTGCTGAGGCACTGATTGAGGGCGGTATTTCCATTTTTGAGATAACCATGCGAACGGAAGCAGCCCTGCCTGCTATTGAAAAAATCGTGACGCAATTTCCTGACGCATTAACCGGTGTTGGCACGGTGCTCAACAGGGAACAGGCGCGGCAGGCGGTCGACGCCGGTGCTCAATTTATCGTCTCACCTGGAACTGATACACCGACAGTCGAGTTCGCATTAGCTTCCGCTATTCCCATTGTTCCTGGTGTGTCGACGGCGAGCGAAGTGCAGCTCGCGAGAAATCTCGGGCTGCGCATACTTAAGTTTTTCCCCGCCGGCGCGGCCGGGGGCATCGCGATGCTCAAAGCGCTTTCCTCCGTTTTTGCAGATGTTCAGTTTGTACCCACGGGTGGCGTTACTGCATCTAATTTGGCGGATTATCTGGCAGTACCGAATGTCGTTGCCTGCGGCGGAAGCTGGCTGGCGCCCGCCAAGCTTGTCGCCGATGGACAGTTCAATGAAATAAGCAGGCTGACAGCGGAGGCGATAGAAATTTCCAGGGGAACAGAATCATGAGCAGAATTGTGACTTTCGGCGAGATCATGCTGCGTCTGAAGAGCCCGGGGCACGAGCGCCTGTTTCAATCGAGCTCTCTGGAGGCAACATTTGGCGGCGGTGAGGCGAATGTAGCGGTTGCTCTCTGCAACTTTGGTATGGAGGCAGCCTTTGTATCAGCGCTGCCGGACAATGACATCGGCACTTCCGCAGTTCGTGAGTTGCGCAGTTTCGGTGTGAACACTGACTACGTTCGTCGAGCCGGGGACAGAGTCGGTATTTACTATCTGGAGTCCGGTGCGAATCAGCGACCGTCCAACGTCATCTACGATCGAGCCGGCTCATCGATTTCGGCAGCACAGAGCGGCGACTTCGACTGGCAGGAAATTTTCGCCGGCGCCGACTGGTTTCATATTACCGGTATCACGCCGGCCCTGAGTGAGTCGGCTGCGGAGTTGAGCCTGGAGGCCGTCAAGGCCGCAAAAGTGGCGGGTGTCACCGTGTCATGTGACTTCAACTTCCGCGGCAAGTTGTGGAAGTACGGCAAGAGCGCGCCTGAGGTAATGAGCGAACTCGTAAAATTCGTCGACGTGGGCATTGCTAACGAAGAGGACTGTCAAAAGTCACTTGGCATTTCAGCAGGAGTCGATGTCGAAAGTGGCTCTCTCGAAACGGACAAGTATGAGGCACTGAGTAGTGCGGTAATGGCCGCATACCCGAACCTCTCATCGATCGCCATTACATTGCGCGAGTCGCGTAGTGCTGACACCAATGGATGGTCCGCATGCCTGCGTGATAAAGACTCATTTATGCTCTCACGGAAATACGAGATCACCGATATTGTCGATCGTGTCGGTGGTGGTGACAGTTTTGCCTCAGCGCTCATTTATGGGCTGAACGCCTGCGACAGTAGTCAGCAAGCGCTTGAATTCGCCGTCGCAGCGAGCTGTCTCAAGCATTCCATCTCAGGTGACTTCAACCGCGTCTCCGTGGCGGAAGTTGAAAAACTGTTGTCCGGTGATGGATCCGGTCGTGTCCAGCGATAACGCAACGGTTGTTTAGGCCAGTGGGGTGATGCAACGCCTGTCGCCGACAACGCAGCACCTGCTCAATGAGTCTGTTGCCAGGCCGCAATACGATCCTTCGAAGCAAGGCGTCGGTATCGTGCATCTCGGCGTTGGCGCATTTCATCGCGCACATCAGGCCGTCTACACGGACAGTGCACTCGCCATGCATGGTGGAGACTGGCGCATTGCCGGGGTGTCTCTTCGAAATCCGACAGCCGCGGAGCAACTGAATCCGCAGGGCGGCTTGTACACCGTTGCCAGCATCGATGACCAGTCCTGTGATTATCGAGTTATTGGTTCTATCGAACGGGTGATTGCAGGCGCTCAGGATTCGCATGAAGCCATCGATCTAATGGCGGCTCCGCAGACAAAAGTCGTGTCGCTCACAATTACGGAAAAAGGCTATTGTCACAACGCGTCGACGGGAGGTCTTGCGGCTGATCACCCGGACATCGTTGCCGATCTAAATGATCCGCAGAGTCCGCGAACTGCAGCTGGTTACATAGTCGAGGCGCTCAGGAAACGTCGCGAATGCGATCTCGCAGGGTTTACTGTTTTGAGTTGTGACAACCTGCCAAACAATGGGGCAGTCGCGCGTCAGGTAATCGTCGAATACTCAGCCTTGCTCGACAAGGACCTGTCACGGTGGATTGAACACAACGTGACGTTTCCATCTTCGATGGTCGACCGAATCTGCCCCGCAACCACAACGGCCGATCGTGAGAAAGCCGCCAATGTGCTCGGACTGATCGACCACGGCCTGGTCGTCGCCGAACCATTCAGTCAATGGGTCATAGAGGATCAGTTTTGCAATGGCCGACCTCGGTGGGACGATGTTGGTGCCGAGATGGTTGCGGACGTCGCTCCCTATGAAACCGCAAAACTCCGCCTTCTGAACGCCAGCCACTCTGCGCTGGCTTTCATCGGGTGTCTGGAGGGCCATGAATTTATTCATGACGTGATAAGAGACGACAACATGGCTGCCTTTGTCAAACATCTCATGGAAGAAGAAGTCAGAACAACGCTGCAGGAGCCCGATGGATTCGATGTCGGCCGATACATAGAAAGCATTGTCGAAAGATTCGGGAATTCGGCATTGCCTTACCGGACCGCACAGGTCGCTACAGACGCGTCACAAAAACTGCCGCAGCGCTTGGTTGGTACAGCCATGGATCGACTGGACGCAAATGAAAAAGTCGATGCAATATCGCTCGCGATTGCAGCGTGGATTCGTAGTGTTACCGCTGAGGATGAGCGTGGCAGGCGGAGTGTGATCGACGATCCGCTCAACGAGCAGTTGGCCAGTCTGCCTCCATCAACGACAAACAATGCGAGCGATGTGGTCGATGCTGTGCTCGGCCTCGCTGATATTTTTGCACCGAGAGCAGCAGGCAGTGCCGTCTTCCGCAACAGCCTCGTCGCGTCGCTGGACGCAATCGCGCGCCATGGTGCCAGCGGTGCAGTCAGGCGACTGGTGCAAAAATTCCGCTAAACGGCAGGGTCCCAGCCGGGCGCATATTCGCGACCCCAGAACTTATCAGCCGCATCGTTGGTTGGTCTGCCGGTTTCCGGACGGCAGTACAGCGTCTGGCCCGTTCGGTACGCAATGTTGGCCAGGTGGCACATCAGCGTACTCTTATGACCGTCGTCCACCGGCGAATGCAGATCGTTGCCCGTGCCGCGAATGACACCGAGTAGATTGCTGACGTGCAGGGTGTTCAGCGGCCCCCCGCCACGTGTGTCGGTTGTTGCGCTGGCGGAAGCAGCTTTGACCTCGTGCTGCATCTTGCCGCCCAGGTCATAGATCTCGTAACCGTTGCGATCAACAATCGCCCAACCTTTGGTACCATAAATCAGTGTCCCTCTTCCCCGGCCGAATTTGTTGACCAGGTTGCAGCTGTGCCCTTCCCAAATGACCGTGGCATCGGCAAATTTGTAGGTTGCCTCTATTGTGTCGTACATCTCCCAGTCGTCATCCGTGTAGTGGCGCCTTGCGCCGCTGACCTCGACCTTGTCCGGGTAGTCGGCGCCGATGGCCCAGCGGGCGATATCGAGTTCGTGCATGGCGTTATTGCAGGTCTCGCCTGTGCCCCAGTTCCAGAACCAGTGCCAGTTGTAGTGCACGACGTTGTCCTGGTAATCCCTGCGCGGCGCGGGCCCTTGCCATAGGTCCCAGTCCAGCCAGTCCGGTGCTGGTACGACCTTTCCGTTGCCGATGGTGCCGCGGTTGTTCGCATACCACGTATAAACCTTGTAGATATCGCCCAGCTCCCCTTGCCGGATCCTGTTGATTAGCTCAATGGTCTCCAGTGCCGAGCGCTGCTGATTACCGATCTGCACGACTTTGCCATATTGCTCTTGTGCCTTGATCAGGAGCTCACCCTCGGCAGGGTTATGGCTGACCGGTTTCTCGAGATACACATGTTTGCCGGCCTGCAGGCCCATGATTGCACCGGGCGTGTGCCAGTGATCCGGTGCTGCGATTACCATCACGTCCGTATCTGACGATTCGAGGGCTTTGCGAAAATCCGCATGCACACGTGCTTTGGCGAAGCCGCCCTCTGCAAGTGTTGCGTTGGCCGCATCGCATCTGCGGAGATCCGGATCGCAAAGATCTGTAACCATTGCATTGTTTGCGCTGGCGAAATCCTGTGCCAGGACTGCCCCCCGGCCACCCACGCCCATGACGACAGCATTAATGCGGTCGTTGGCGCCGATAATTCTTGCGTAGCTGGCTGCGCTATTCGACAGGGTCGAAACGGCCAGCGACGCACCTGCCGCGTGCTTCAGGAATTGTCTGCGTGATGTCATTTTCTTCTCCAAATGAATTCTATTGTCACCTGACCGAGCGTCGGCGGCGGCTAACGTTCAGGCGCAGGTCCCGTCGACTCCCTGGGAACAAACCGGGGAGAGACCATCGTCTCGACGGCCCCTGCGGCTTCCGTATCCTCATTGATCTGCGCCAGTAATTTCTGCGTTGCTAATCGTGCAACTTCATCGGATTGCCTGATATTGGTCGACAGGGACGGCACAACGAATGTCGAGAATGGCGAACCGTCGAATCCGACCACCGACAAATCGTCCGGGATCTTCAGGCCCAAATGAGCGGCGACATTCATGACCGCAAACGCCATTTCGTCGTTGGCGGCGAAAATGGCGGTAGGGCGCCGTTCGTGCGACAAAAGTGACTTAGCTGCCTGAAAACCGGAGTCGTACGTGTATGCGCCCTCAGCCACCATTGCATCTGCCAGTTCGAGACCGTGATTTTCCAGCGACTGTACGAAGGCGTCATGTCGTTTACGCGAAGACAGGGAGGCGCTCGGCCCCGAAATGAAACCGAAATCGCGATGGTCCAGGTCCACAAGGTGCCGAACCATGTCCGCAATGGATGAGAGATAGTCGGTTACGACCAGCCGGGAGGCTACGTCGCTGAAGTCCGAAGTAACCCGCACGTAGCGGCAGCCGACCTCTTCGAGTTTATCCACCAAGCCCGCGATTTCCGAAACCGGGGGAGAATGATGACGCCATCCAGATTGGCACGATTCACAAATCGCGTGATATTTTCGACCGCACGTTCACTTTCAAAACTGCAGACGTGGACAACTAGTTCGTATCCCTCATCCTCGACTGTATGCAACATGCCTTGCTGCACTTCATTGACGAACAGCGTCGGCAGATCGTAGATCAGGCCAAGCAGAAACGAGCGCTGCGCCGCGAGTCCACGAGCCTGCCGGTTGGGCGAAAAGTTGAGTTCCCTGATGGCTTGTTCGACCTTGGACCGCGTGGCCACCCTAACTTTTTCGGAGCCATTCAAAACGCGCGTCACAGTACGTTTGTGGACGCCGGCCAGCGCGGCCACATCGTTAATAGTCGGCGTTTTTGTCCTGACAACCATTAGTTCATTCCGAAGTCTGGCTCAGTCATCAATCTATGAGTCCAAAGAATCGCGGCAGCGCCTCGCTCAGCGCTGGCACGTAGGCCACTAACATCAGTGCCAAAATCATGGCAACGTACATGGGAATCATCGGGCGCACGATTTTGCTTATGCTTGTTTTCGCAATCGCGCAGCCGACAAAAAGAATACTGCCAACAGGGGGTGTGCACAGGCCGATACAAAGGTTTAGCACCATCATGATACCGAAGTGCAACGGTGACATGCCCAGTTCGACAGCTACCGGCAGGAAGATCGGCGTAAAGATCAGAACGGCCGGCGTTATATCCATGAAAATGCCAACCGCCAACAACACCAGGTTGATCAACAACAGGATGATGATCGGGTTGTCGCTTAACGCCACCATGGCATTGGCTACGATGGCCGGGATATTTTCGTAGGCAAGTATCCAGGACATTGCCATAGAAGTGCCGATCAGGAACATCACGATCGCAGTCGTTTCCACCGATTTTAACAACAGGGTCTTCAGGTCCGACAGGTTGATTTCCCGGTAGATGAAGATGGAAAGCAGTCCGGCGTACAAAACGGCAATCGCACCAGCCTCGGTTGCTGTGAAGATCCCGGCAAGTATCCCGCCGATAATCAGCACAATCAGGAACAGGCTGGGCAAAGCGGATACTGTGCACCTGACCAACACACGGAAAGGCACGCGCACACCGGCCGGGAAATTGTGCTGTCTCGCGTACACGGCGCACACTGTCATGAGGCCAAGGCCGACAAGGATGCCCGGAATGTAACCTGCAAGAAAAAGTGCCGAGATCGATACGCCGCCGCTGGCGACGGCATAGACGATAAGTATGTTACTCGGCGGAATTAACATACCGGTTGTTGCCGACGTTACGGTGACGGCTGCATTAAAATTCTTGTCATAGCCGGCCTTGTTCATCTCCGGGATCATGAAGCCGCCGATCGCCGATGTTGCCGCTACTGCCGAACCCGAAATCGAACCGAACAGCATGCAGGAAATAATGTTGACGAAGGCGAGCCCGCCTGGCACCGAACCAATCAAGGCTTTCGAGAAGTCGATCAACCGTCGGGCTATCCCGCCGCGGGCCATCAACTGGCCGGATACGACAAACAGGGGGATGGCTAACAGTGCAAAGCTGTTGAGCCCGCCGGCCATACGTTGTGCAACGGTGGTAACGGCCGGGTCGAAGTCCATCGTCGTCAGCATCATTGCCAGCGTAGACAAGCCCAGGCTAAATGCGATGGGCACGCCCAGCGCAAACAGAATGACAAAGACGAGAATCAGGATTGCGGTAGCCATATCAGACTCCCGACTCCGTGAAACCATCCAGTTCCGTTGTACTCTCATCCGTTGCAGCCGCGATCGCGTAGACACAGATCAACGCACCCGTTGCCGGAATGACCGCATAAACAAATGCGATGGGCAGTCCCAGCACCGCCGAGTATTGTTTCAATTCCCAGGTGAGGACGACGAGGTTGCTGCCCCCGATTACCAGGACCGTTACGGAAAACAGAATGACGGCACCGAGGGTGAACAGTTTAAGAATCTGCGCAGGCCGACCCGACAGCTTGTTCGGCAACAGGTCAAACCCTAAATGTACGCCGGATCGAAAGGCGTAGGCAGCGCCGAGCAATCCAACCCAGATCATCAGGAACCGGGCCACTTCCTCGGTCCATGAACTGGGTGAAGCAAAAACGTAACGCGATATGACCTGCCAACTGACGGCAGCCACCAGGGCCACCATCAACGTGATCAATACATTGTTCAATACGGCGTCGAGGACACGAGCAATTCGGTGCATAGCTTTACTCCACCGCTTCGATTGCCTTTAACAGGCGGCCAATTTCCGTGCCATCGTAAGAAGCTTTCATTTCCTGCACGGCTGCGACGAACGGCTGCTTGTCTGGATACGTAACGGTTACCCCGGCTTCCCTCACGGCTGCGAGCGCCTCCTCGGTCGACGCCTGCCACAGCTTGCGCTGGTAGGCGACCGAATCGTCTACAGCTAATTGCAGCCATTCCTGCTGCTGTTTATTGAGCAAATCCCACACGTGACTGCTCATCAGAATCATGTCCGGCACGGATGTATGCTCATTCAACGCGTAGTATTTGCAGACCTCGTAGTGGCCCGACAGGTAGAAGCTCGGCGGATTGTTCTCGGCGCCATCCACCACACCTTGCTGCAGTGCGGTGTACAACTCGCCCCAGTCGATTGGGGTTGCGCTGCCGCCCATCGCAGTAATCATCTTGACCGCGGTCTGGCTCTTCTGGACTCGGATTTTCATCCCACCGACATCTGACGGCGATTCAACTGGCGTATCGACCATGTAAAAGCTGCGGCTACCGGAATCGTAGTACCCCATACCCTTGAGGCGCGCGACGTCGACTGAACCAAGCAATTCCCGGCCGATCTCCGAATCGAGTGCCGTAAAGTAATGCTCGCGGTCGCGGAATACGTACGGGATGCTGAAGACCTGCATGGCGGGCACGAATGCTTCCAGCGGGGAGGCCGAAACCTTGGTCATGGCCAGCGAGCCGATCTGTACCAATTCGACAAGGTCCCGCTCTGCACCGAGCTGGCCGCTTGGGTAAATGTCGATGCGCATCGTGCCGTTGGAATAATGGTCGAGCCGCTCCGCCATGTACACCATGCCCTGATGTACCGAGTGGCCGGTATCCAGTCCGTGGGCGAGTTTCAAAACAAGGGTGTCCTCGTTCCGGGAGCACGAGCTGAGCATCGCGTACAGGACCACCAGTCCAATCATCCTGACGAAGATTTTTGTCATTGGCTTTTCTCGACCCTTGTCTTCTCCGGGCACATTAGATCATAATGCTACCGGTAGCAACAGGTATAAACCTAGCCAGCGGCGGCAAGAATACAGCGATGACGAGAACTACAACAAAACGTTCAGAACGGCTGTTTCCCGCAGACGCCACGTTGCGTCGAATCGCAATCGAGCTGTACGAGTCTGTTCGACACTTGCCGATCGTGAGCCCGCACGGCCATACGGATCCAGCCTGGTTCGCACTGAATGAGCAGTTCCCGGATGCCGTGGAACTGCTGATAAAGCCGGATCATTACCTGGTTCGGATGCTGTACAGCCAGGGTATTTCAATGGAGTCGCTCGGCATCACGCCCCTTGACGGGAGCGATGCAAATACAGATTCACGAGAAATATGGCGGCTCTTTGCATCGCTCCCGTCAAGGGGCGTGATG
>Ga0255039_10000804_pt1 | contig 10237 bp, 13 predicted proteins | sample BC1_12_1_MG_FD_181713 | JGI IMG/M metagenome (GOLD analysis project Ga0255039, IMG submission 181713) | Seawater microbial communities from Strait of Georgia, British Columbia, Canada - BC1_12_1 | ecosystem: Environmental > Aquatic > Marine > Strait | place: Canada: British Columbia | collected... | reverse complement strand
GGTGTGATTAAAGTTTTTGGGGGTAAGAAAGATGACCCACCAAAAGAACCTAATGTAGGATAAAAATATATAAAAGCCTCCTTATTTTAAGGGGGCTTTTTTTTGTTACTTAAAATGAGTATAATTAATAACAAATAACAATTGATAAAAAATAAAAATGAAAAAAGTTTTTTTAGAATACGTTTGGTTGGACGGAAATCAACCACAACAATTAAGAAGTAAAACTAAAGTTGTAAAACCTGAAGATATTAGAAAATATGTTGAGATGTTGAAGGTAGGGTTTGTTTGGGACTTACCTAAATGGTCTTTTGATGGTAGTTCTACGAAACAAGCTAAAGCTGGTAAAGGAGAAAATACTGATTGTATTTTAAAACCTGTATTTTCTTGTAATGACCCATTTAGAGGTGATTATCATCACATAGTTTTCTGTGAAGTATTAAATCCAGACGGAACCTTACATTCAACAAATAAAAGAGGTGAATTAAGAGAGTTTATGAAAGAGAACAAAATGATGGACTCTAAAGATAACCTAGAAAAAGCTAATTGGTTTGGTTGGGAACAAGAATACACTTTAACCACAAAACCAAACTTTAAAGAAGGTGAAGGGTTACCCCTTGGTTTTAGACCAAAAGAAGAACCTAGACCACAAGGAGATTATTATTGTGGTGTTGGAGCAGATAATATCACAGGTAGAAGAATCGTGGAAGAACATTTAGAAAAATGTGTTGAAGCGGGTCTAGATATCTCAGGTATCAATGCTGAAGTTATGTTAGGTCAATGGGAATACCAAATTGGACCTGTAACGTCTCTTGAGGGTTCAGACCAATTATGGGTTTCTAGGTACATTTTACAACGTGTGGCAGAAGAAAACGGAGTTAAGGTATCTTTCCACCCAAAACCTAAAACAGGTGATTGGAATGGTTCAGGATGTCACGTTAATTTTTCAACCCCTGAAATGAGAGAAGAAGGTGGTCTTGGGTTAATTAAAGATTCTGTAGAAAAGTTAGCTTTAACACATAAAGAACATATGGATGTTTATGGCCCACACAACGATAAACGTATGACAGGTGAACATGAAACTTCTAGTATAGACGATTTTAGTTATGGGTATAGTACTAGGGATACTAGTATTAGAATACCTGCTCAATCAAGTCTCGATGGTAAAGGCTATTTTGAAGACCGTAGACCAGCTTCTAATTGTGACCCATACAGTGTCGCTTTACGTATGTTACAAACTGTATATAACGAGACTCTAGAGTCTATGAACGTTAACTAAAATTATTAATGAAAAGAGGAAAAGAAATGAAAATAGATACACAACACCAATACAACATAAAATCAGGGACAGTAGATAACAAAAACCCAAAGTCAGTTTATATTCAAATATCTGCTTGGGGTAAACCTAAAGATTCCAGTATTGAAGATTATGATTCTATTTTAAAAAGAAAATCTAAAAGAGTTAAGAAAAAATTATTTGAAGTTTTAGATGATAATAATTTTTATAAAGATAAATCTATTGTAGATTTTAATATGGCTTCTTCAGGTGTTAATTACGATAAAAGAAGTTTTATGTCAGTGGAGGTTACTTTATTTAAAAAAGAACCATTATTACCAATAAATTCAGATAAAATGATTCCAATGGTAAAAAGTATATCAGAAAAAATAATAACCGATGTTTTTGAAAAAGATGAGAATTTTAAATTTTTTAAGAGAAAAAGTTAAACTAGTAAAACCAAAACCAAAAGCTAATAAAGCTGAATTAATAGATAAAGCGAATTGGTTAGATGGTAATGGTCCACAAACTGATTAATAATTAAAGGGGCTTTTTGCCCTTTTTTTTATTAATAAACCTAAAACATAAGGTTTATTAGCATATTTATAGAAAAAGTATAGATATGAAAATATTAAAACCAGGTGAAGAAGGTTATGGATTCCTAGTAGAGTACGATTCTGGATTTGTATCGTCTGAACTAACCTGCCAAGATGGGGTGTGTTCAAACCACAATTTAATTAACGAATTTAAATCAGGACTAGTTTTAGGTCAAGACGGTTCTTTACCAGACAAAATAGAAATATATGCTGTACTCCAAAAATGGGGTGTAGAAAATAAAAACGGGAGAGTCTATCCCGAAGAAATCCTTAAAAGAGAGGCAAAAAGATACCAAGAATTTATTGACATGGGAACTTCACTAGGTGAGTTAAATCACCCTGAGTCTTCTATTATTGATGCTGATAGAGTATCACATATGATTTCAGAGATTTGGTGGAATGGTAGAACACTTATGGGTAAAATGGAATTGGATACAACTCCAGGTTACCTTAAGTCGGGTATTATTTCATCTGTAGGTGACAAAGTTCTTAATATGATTAGAAAAGGTTGGACTGTTGGAATCTCATCAAGGGGTGTTGGTTCACTTAAAAATGAAAATGGTAAGAATGTGGTACAAGATGATTTTGAATTAATTTGTTGGGATATTGTTACATCACCATCAACACCAGGTTCTTGGATTTCTTCAAGTGAAAAAGATTTGAAACCTTATATGGAATCAACAAAAGATAATAAAACAAAGTTAGTAATTGAGAATGATTCTGACTTATTAGATAATTTAAACAAATTTTTATTGTAATGAAAAAGAAAATAGTAAAATTAACAGAACAAGACTTAGAAAAGTTAGTTAAAAAAATAATCAAAGAAGATGATTATGGAGATGATTATGAAAATGACCCTATGTATGATGATGAAAGGGCTCATATGGCAGCTTTCGATGAATTTGAAGAGAAGCATCCTCAGTTAGCTGAATTATATGATGAGGTTTTATATATATCACCTGGTTACAAATTAAGTCATGGTAGAGCACCAGGTGTTGGAGTATTTGAACAATTAATGGAGGCTATAGAAATGGATGGTGTGTCACTTACTGATGAAGCTAAAACATTAATTAAAAGACTTGAGTATGACCTTAGTGCTTTAGATGGTTTTGATGAAAGAGTGATAAAATTATATGAAACTATCAGTGGTCAAAATTTTAATGATTAAAATATATAAATTATGAAAAACATTATATCAGAAAGAGAATTAAAAAGAATGGTTAAAAAAGTTGTTAGAGAAGAAAAACTAAACAACATTAACGAAGATAGAACTGACTTTGAAATGAGTGGTGCTGGAAGTCGTAAAGATTATACATCAAACCCAAGGGAAAGAGACATCTCTTCTATGTTTGGTAAATACGCTGATGACGTTCCGCCAATAGTAATTAGATACTTAAGAAAAAATCCTGAAGCTATTGTAAAAAGATTATTTAAAATTTATGGTGAAAAAATATTTGATTATCTACCACAACAAGAAATGGAAGAGGGGTATGATTCTTATATGGATGATGTTCACGAAAAAAAAGATTGGATTAAAAACGCTGTTGAGGAACCTGGTTCACTTAGAAAAAAAATGGGACTTAAAAAAGACCAAAAATTAACTTCAGCTGATATTAGACAAAAGATGTCCCAACTTAAGAAAAAAGATAAAGACCCTAGTAAGAAAGGTGTTCAAGGTTTAGGTAAAAGGGACTTAAAAACTTATAGACAATTGAACTTAGCTAAAACTTTACGTGGCTTATAAGTATTTATATATAAGTTGCGCAGCTTGCAGCAGCTTAAGCAAAAAGCAGCTAGCAAATAAATAATATAATATAATATATAATAAAATGAAAAAAAGAATTGTAAAATTAACAGAACAGGACTTAGAAAAGTTAGTTAAGAAAATCATAAAAGAAGACGTATCAACAGAAGATAAAGACTTAAAAGTCCAAACTAAAAAGTTTATGACAATGTTAGGTAAGAATGGACAAATAGCTCCCTACTTAGAAAGGTTAGCGGCCGCTAGTGAATTAGCTAAAGCTCAAGCTGTTGCGATGTTTGCTGAAAATCTTGGTCTTGAGACATCTAAAATAGGTTCTTTAGTAGCAACACTAAAAAAACAAGTTAAGGCTGATAAGTCACAAGGTGATGATGAAGGTATGGAAGATGAAAATTTTGACGCTTAATGAACATCCGTAAAATCATAAAAGAAGAACTTCTTAAAGAAGTGGGTGGTTACGATGACCCAAGAGTTATGGCTCAACACGCTGGAACAACCATGGGTGCGTTATCTAGTAGTCATAATGATTTATCTAACTTATTAGCTGGTATAGCTAATTCTGTTATGGACGGAGCTGATAAAAATGACATTAGTGATTCTCTAAGGGAAACGTCAAAAGAAATTGTTCTTTTCATCGATATAATTAAAACTGCTATAAGTGAAGTAATGGAAGATGATGTAATACTCCAAGCTAAAAAGGCAATTTCTTCACTTAGAAGTTTTAAAAGAAAAATAGATATTCTTTCTAATTTTTCAGACTCTATGGGTAATGATGAACAGTTTATTGAAAGGGTTAAACTATTGTTAATGGATTTAATACCAACATTAAAAGAATATGGTGACCAGTTAATGGTTACAAATAAAATGTTTGGTGATAGACTTAATACTTTTGGGGCTGGATTTAGTTCTAATTAATACTTCACATATTAATATATTACCACTATAATTATATCTCACAAATAATTATTAATTAAAAAAAGTTTTAAAATCATGGGAGACCAAATCACAAATTTTTTTCTTGTAAAAGTAGAATTCGATTCAGTTAATGAAGATACAGGAAAAACAAAAAAAATCAAAACACAATATCTTGTTGATTCAATGACATGTACTGAAGCTGAGGCTAGAACTCACAAATACCTAGATGGTACAGTATTAGATTATGAAATTGTTTCGGCAGTTAAATCACCAATCGAAGACGTTATCCACGTAGAAGTACCGGCATAACAATAAAATTGGTTAGAAATAAAAAAGACTCAGAAATGGGTCTTTTTTTATTTAATCTTGGTACTCTTTAGGTAACCCCATTTCATCAGCTATCTTTTTAAATAACCCATCATGTTCTTTATGTTTGGGTAAATCTTCCCCCACACACGCATGAATTAGTTCATGTACAATAACCCATTTAAGATACTCCTTATCTTTTAAAGCTTTTGGTTTAATACCCATCAAGCCATTTTTACCTTTCTTGGGGTGATTAAAACCCGCTATTTTACCATCTTTTATCTCACTATCAATCTTAATATCTATTTTTGGTAAAACTAAATCTTTATTTAATACCTTTTTATAGGCTTTTACCAAATCCGCCTCAATACTATTTTTTAAAGACTTTATTTCAGATAAATCCTCGTTTTCTTTTATTAAACGTGGTTTTCTATGGTTAACATCGACACTTTCTCTAATTAATTTTCTAATAATCTTTTCCATATACAGATAAATATCTTGTTTTTTATGTAATACCATTAAAAAAATCAAGCTTTTCCACATTTATTGAATATTTATTTTAAAAACAACGCGTTTTAGTGCGCTGTTTTTATAAAATAATAATTTTTTAAATAAAAAAAGAAAAAAATGGCTGAAACAAGAAAGTCTATCATCGATGAAGCTTTTATGGAAGCGGAAAGTATAGAAAAAGCTTTCAAAGCTAACTCAAAAGAAATACTGACTCATACAATGGGTTCAGAAATTGAAGAAATGGTAAAGGAATCTTTAGAAGGTTCGGTAGCTTTAAACGAAGACGAAGATGATGAGAATGTTGATTTAGAGTTAGACTTAGGTTTAGACTCTGACGAGGCCGGCGAGGATGCTGGTGACGACCTTGACCTAGAATTAGGTGATGGGGATGATGAAATCGAAATGGACGATGAGGACATGGAAATGGATTCTGATGAACTTGAGATTGTAGACCTTACAGATGAAGATGATTCAACTGTAGTTAATGTTTTTAAAAAAATGGCTGACGAAGATGAAATCGAAGTTGTCCAAACAGAAGATGGGGTTGAAATCAAGGATAACGAAACTGGTGCTGAGTATAAAATAGAACTTGGTGATGATTCTGAAATGGAAATGGATGACGAAGACATGGAAGATATTGAAGACATGGAAGATATGGAAGACATGGAAGATATGGATTCTGATGAAATGGATGATGAAGTTGAGTATCATATTGAATTAGATGGAGAAGATATGGAAGACGAAATGTCTGAAGGTGACTACATGGAAGACGGTATGGAAGAAGCTTCTCGTACTTTAGGTGCAGGGAGAAAGTTTGGTAAAAAAGGTTTAGATAAACCTAAAGCCGCTCCTAGACATTTAAGTGTAGAATCGAAAAAACCAAAGTTCTTAAAGTTGGTAAATGAAAACAAAGTTCTAAAGAACAAAATGAGTTCAATCGCGTCTGAGAATGAAACTTTAAAAGAAGACTACAATAAAATGGTAGACGCTCTTAAAGAATTTAGACAAAAATTGAATGAGGTGGCTGTTTTTAACAGTAACCTAACATATACAGTTAGATTGTTTACTGAACACTCAACTACTAAAGGTGAGAAGGTTGATATTATCAAAAGGTTTGACGAGTCGAAATCTCTTAAAGAATCTAAAATTACTTATAAAAATTTAGTAAAAGAAATCTCTAAGACAAAAACTCCAATTAAAGAATCGATTGAGGAAAAATTTAACAACACTAAAAGTAGTGGTTCAGCAACTGAAATAACTGAATCAAAAGTTTACGTAGACCCACAAATAGCAAAAATGAAACAATTGTGGTCATACGAATATAAAAACTAAAATAATAATAATTAAAAATTAAAAACCAAAAAAAAATGGGATATTTATTAAAATCTGGAGAAGTTGGTAACATCGGACTTAAGCACCAAAAAGCTGTTCGTGAATCAACTGTCTCTAAATGGAACGACCTAGGATTCTTAGAAGGATTAGAAGGTCACGTAAGAGAAAACATCGCTTTGTTATATGAAAACCAAGCATCAGTTCTTATCAATGAAACTACAGACGCTGGTTCGTCTGGTTCTTTCGAGACAGTAGTTTTTCCAATTGTAAGACGTGTATTCTCTAAATTATTAGCGAATGATATCGTATCTGTACAAGCTATGAACTTACCAATCGGTAAATTGTTCTACTTCGTACCTAAAGCTTCTGAAAGAGTTACTGACGGTGGTAAAGAAAGACACGGTGAGCCAGTTGTTACAACTTGTGTTGATACAGGATGTGAAAACACAACTTACTCTGAATGTGCTAAGAATCTTTATGACAGATTCTACAATGATGAGTTTTTCGACCAATCAAAAGGTGCTTATTCAGCAGTTACAAGAAACACAACTCCAGTAATTTGGACATCTTGTACTACAGGTAGTGAATTTACTGACGGTGTTAGTCCATTTGGTGGTGACGGTTCAGTTAGAACTCAAATCGTTAAATTATGTGGTTTCAATTCGTCTGGAGCTGGTAGATTAACAGGTCCTAACGGAAATGAAATGGATACTGAAGAGTTTTTAGCTTCTTTAGACCTTACTGTTACTGGTAACCTAGTTGATAAGTCAAACAAAACTATTCTTACTTCAGGTGACAAAGTTCCTTTTAGAGTTGTTACTCAGAGATATGGAAAAGGTATTGTAAACTATGGTGACATTTGTACACCTGATGGTTGTATTTATCTTGAAGCTGATTTAACTCACCCTGTGTGTGTTGAGTGTGGTGATGGTACTTTCGATGGTTACATTGGAGCACAATCAGGAGCAACTGCTATCGTTCCTGGAGCTGGTGTAGCTAACTTAGGTGGTACGTCAATTGCGGCTGTTTGGAGACAATACGAAGACTTAGAACTTGAATCTCAAATGGGAGAAGTTTCTTTTGAACTTGATTCTGTTACAGTATCGGTTACTGAAAGAAAATTAAGAGCTACTTGGACTCCTGAATTGGCACAAGATGTATCGGCTTTCCATAACATCGATGCTGAAGCTGAATTAACAGCTTTATTATCTGAACAAGTTGCTGCTGAGATTGATAGAGAAATCTTGAGAGACCTAAGAAAAGGTGCAGCATGGCAACTAAGATGGGATTACAATGGTTGGAAGAGACTACCTAACAACAATGGTTACACTCAAAAAGATTGGAACCAAACGTTAGTAACGGCTATTAACCAAATCTCAGCTCAGATTCACAAGTCTACACTAAGAGGTGGAGCTAACTTTATCGTGGTATCTTCTGAAGTATCAGCTATTTTTGATGATTTAGAGTACTTCCACGTATCAAACGCTTCTCCTGAGCAAGACAACTATAACATGGGTATTGAGAGAGTAGGTTCTTTATCAGGTAGATATACTGTATACAGAGACCCTTACGCTCCAGCTAAGTCTGTGTTAGTAGGTCATAAAGGTAAGTCATTATTGGATACTGGGTACATTTACGCACCATACGTTCCATTACAATTGACACCTACAATGTATAACCCGTTCAACTTCGTACCTGTTAAAGGTATCATGACTCGTTACGCTAAGAAATTTGTTAACAACAGATTCTACGGACAAGTTAGTGTTGATGGACTACGTACATTTGACGTGAGAGAATTAAGATAGTATAAATCTTAAACAATAACTGAAGGGGAACTTAATGTTCCCCTTTTTTTATGCTTTGTTAGATATTTATTAATATGAATCTAAAAAGAATCATAAAAGAAGAAATTGACGATAGTCTAGATTGGATTAAGGATACACCAGAAGTTACTATTGGGGGTAAAAACGGTTTACCAATAGAAAGTGTTCCTTTAGGTACCAAGATAGTAACACCTGACGGTGATGTATTCACTATAGAAGATGTTACTGGCTTTCATATGCCACATCAATTTGTGTGGGGTAGTGATTTGGAGAGCCCTTGGTTAGGCTCTAGAAATGATGAAAGAAATAAAAATTGGCATAATGCTTTATGGTTACGAAGAGCAACCCCTGAAGATTTAAATGAATCTAATGATTTAGATTGGATTCAAGATTCACAACCAACCAAAAAAGATATTATTAGTTTTAATAACACAAAATACGAAACCACCCTTGATTATGATGATATTGAAATAGGTGATAAATTTATACCACCTGGTAGCCAACATATATGGACCGTTGATGACATGTATGAATGGGGTGTAAGTAGTCGTAATTATCGCTTTATGGTTTGGTTAAAAAATGATAAGGGAAGTATTAGAAGAAAAATTTATAACCGTGGTAATAAATTTCCAGGTGATTATAGACCTTGGAGAAAAATTGTTAATGAAAAAATAAAAGAATCTATTGAAGAATGGGATTGGGCTAAAGATATTACCCCTGTTGAATTGGAAAACCCTGAAGATTGGGTTGGTAGGTCATTTGGTTATGGTCCTGAAATAATAGACGAAATGAGTGATATGGAACTATTTGAAGGTGACCATGAAGAATATTATACAATAAAAGGCATTGATGCTAATGGTAATTTATCTTTAATTAAACACCACCCAAAGTATCGTGAAAATCATGATAGTAGTACGTCAGTTATTTTTTTAAGGGATTACATAAGTAATGGTAGATGGGTATGGAAATAAGAAAAATAATACGAGAAGAGATTGATGATTTTAGTGACTTTGAATGGGCTAAAGGTGAAATAGAATACCCAATAGATTCAATAGATTTTCTTATTGGTAAAAAAGCATACTTTAGAGAAAATAACATGGATGAGGTACTAGAAACTCGAAAGTGTACTAGGTTAGATTTAAATAAGTCAGACTTAAATTTAGGTAAAATAAAGAGTAATATTGGTTGGACAATAAAAAAATCAAATTTACTAGGTGGAACTACTCTTAGTATAGTGCTTGACGACAAAAAGGGTACCCAACATTGGGATGTAGACGATGTATTAGAACTTGTTAGGTTAGGTATTTGGGTTGTTGAGGGTGATGACGGTAAATTTATAAATGAATCTGAAGAGTTAGATTGGATTAAAGATATTAACCCTGAACTTTCTAATGAAAATTTTCACTTGTTTTATAATAAACCTTTTTATTGGTACCATCAAGGAAAACCCGTATCCGATTTGGATGCACCTAGGGTTTATTGGTTTGAAGAGTCTGCTATTCATGTAAGAGGTGAAGATGAGATAGCTTTGTTGTGTTATAAAGAAAAAAGATGGGACACATCAGAACCAAAAGATGATTGTACGGATATTTTCCATTCAACAGCTATTAGGTACATAAAAAAAGGTACTTTACAACACCAACCACAATTAAGTGATATTAAGGAATGTGAACATTATTTAAATAAAATAGTAAATAACGTAACTTTAATTAATGAAGAC
>Ga0255039_10000800_pt1 | contig 10257 bp, 9 predicted proteins | sample BC1_12_1_MG_FD_181713 | JGI IMG/M metagenome (GOLD analysis project Ga0255039, IMG submission 181713) | Seawater microbial communities from Strait of Georgia, British Columbia, Canada - BC1_12_1 | ecosystem: Environmental > Aquatic > Marine > Strait | place: Canada: British Columbia | collected... | reverse complement strand
CTTGGTTACCTGCTCTGCGTTCGATTCAGCGAGCCGGCCGGCTCCGAGCCACAGGCTGTCCTCAAGCCCGACGCGCACGTTGCCGCCCATGACCGCCGATAGTGCCGCGGTCTGCATCTGGTTCCGTCCTGCACCAAGCACCGACCAGTAATAGGCGTCGCCGAAAAGCCGATCGGCCGTGCGCTTCATGTGCAGCACGTCCTCGGCGTGCGCGCCGATCCCGCCACGGATACCGAACACCGACTGGATGAACAGCGGCGGCTTGACCAGCTTGCGGTCTAGAAAATGCGCCGCGGTGTACAGGTGCCCGATGTCGTAGCACTCGATCTCGAAACGGGTATCGTTCGCCGCGCAGGATTCGAGGATGTAGGCAATGTCCCTGAAGCTGTTCTTGAAGATGCGATCGTCGCTGCCTTCCAGGTACGGCTTTTCCCAGTCGTACTTGAAGTCCTTGTATCGCTTTACCATCTCGTACAGGCCGAAATTCATCGAGCCCATGTTGAGCGAGGCGACCTCGGGCTTGAGTTCGAGCGCAGGGCGCAGCCGATCATCGATCGTCATCGTCGCGGCACCGCCAGTGGTGAGATTGATCACCGCGTCGCAAGCGACCGCGATCTGCGGCAAAAACTCGTGGAACAGGTCCGGGTCCTGAGACGGGCTGCCATCCTGCGGATTGCGCGCGTGCAGGTGCACGATCGCAGCGCCCGCCTCCGCCGCGCCGATCGCCGCCTTGGCGACCTCTTGCGGCGCGATCGGCAGATGCGGCGACATGGTCGGCGTGTGGATCGAACCGGTCACTGCACAGGTGATGATGACCTTGCCTTGAGGTGCGGACATGAGCCCTGTCTCCTAGGAAGCGGAATCGTCCTGTGAAATCTTGCGCTTGTGCGCCGCGAGCGCCATCAGGCGCCGGTCGCGCCAGGCGGCGCGCGCGGCGAGCTGATCGGCGCCGAGCAGGCCGCGCCGCTCGGTCTCGAGCTGTTTCAGCGCCGCCGCGTCCCAGTCGCGCGGCGTCTGCGAGCGGTCCATTTCGACCATGGTCGCACCGTAGCGCGCAGCGTAGTCGGCCACACCGCCCGGCGCATTCAGGTCGATGGTTTCCATCGGCCCCATGAACGACCAGCGCAGCCCCAGTCCGTCGCGCACGGTCTTGTCGATGTCCTCGGCCGAAGCGACGCCCTCCTCGTACAGGCGCACGGCTTCGCAGACCAGGGCGGCCTGAAGGCGATTAAGGATGAACCCGGGAAGCTCGCGTCGCACTATTACCGGCACTTGTCCCGCAGCAGCGTGCAGCGCACGCGCACGCTCGAGCGCCTCAGCGTCGGTCCACGGCGCTGGGCAGAGTTCGACCACCGGCACGACATGCGGCGGATTCACCGGATGTGCGACCAGGCAGCGCGCACGTCCACGAAGCGTCTCGGAAAATGCCGAGGCCGGGATGAACGAGGTCGAGCTGGCGAGCACGCAATCGGACGCAGCCAGTCGGTCCATCTCCGCGAAAATTTCGCACTTTGCTTCGAGCGTCTCGCGCACGTTCTCCTGAACGTACGTGGCGCCATCGAGCGCGTCTTCGAGCGAACCCGCAACGCGCAGCCGCGCGCGCACCGACGCAGCGGCTTCGTCGATGAGCCCGTAGCTGCGCATCTCCTCGAGGGTGTGGTCGATCCACTCGAGTGCCGCCTGCGTCGCGCCGGGGACCGTGTCGTTCAGCGTTACCGCATTGCCGGCGCGCGCGAAGACGATCGCCCAGGCGCGCCCGATCAGCCCGGCGCCGACGATCGCGATACGTTGCGCAGGCCCTGCGTTGCGGTTACTCGTTGCCATCGCCAATTCCCCGAAACCGAGCGCGCAGTGTAGCCGAGTCACCCACACTCAGAAGCCCTCCACGACTGCATGCTAGGATCGTTTCGCATGCCCGCATCGCCCCTCGCCGCGCTCGAACGCATCAAGGATCGCTACGGCGCGGGCGCCGGCGCCGCGAAGCGCGCGTTGCTCAAACGCCTCGAACGCATGCGCCTGAAAAGCGCTGCGCAGGTAACGCGACTGCACGAGGCGCTGTGCTTTCTGCGCGCCTATCCGGACGAGGCGCGCCTGCGCGCGCAGGTGGTGCGGATGCTTTCGGCGTTCTCCCGTCGCAGCGATTTGCGCACCCATCGTCAGGCGCTCGAGAACAGCGGCATCGCCGGCACCGTGATCCGCCACGCCTACTTCTGGCCGATGCTGCGCTGGGTCGCGCGGCGCTGGCCGGCGCAGCTCAGCATCGACCGCGGCGACGCGCTCGCCGCGCATCGCATCGAGGCGACGCTCCCGCTGCTGCTCACCACGGCCGAAGCCGAATGGGTACGCGAGCGCCGTCCGCAGGGCTTCGACGCGCTCGACCGGCTGCGCCCGAAAAGGGCGACCGACGCGGCATTCTTCATGCACCTCGTCGACGCGCTGCCCGGAGACGGACGCACGCGCGAGGCCTTTCACGACGCGATCGAGCCGATCTACGCACTCGCCCCGGGCAACCACACGCCCTCACGCACGCTTGCGCACCACGCGGTCGGTCCGCTCGTCAGCCAGCGCACAGCGCTGCGCCGTGGACGGCCCCACCTGCGCGCCGAGATCCGCCGCCCGCCGCAGCGCGTGCGCACGGTGAGCACGCGCGAAGGTGAAACCCTGGTCGAGCTGGCGCGCGCCGCGATGCTCACGCGCGAACGCGACCTCGACGCCTTCGCCTACGGCGATCCGCGCAACGTACGGATCGTGCACGAGCGGGGTGGCCTCGCCTTCGCGCTGAACGGCGTTATTCCCGAGCGGCGTGCCCCGCTTGCCGCCGTGTTCGGCGCGCTCACGCTGCAGAACGGCGTACCGATCGGCTACATCCAGCTCGATATCGCCGGGCGCTCGGCCGCGATCTCCTTTAACAGCTTCGCCACCTTCCGCGGCGGTGAAGCCGCGCAGGTGTTCGGGCGCATGCTTGCGATGGCGCACCACGTGCTTGGCGCGGACGCGTTCACGTTCGAGCCCTACCAGCTCGGCGCAGACAACGACGAGGCGATCGAATCGGGCGCCTGGTGGTTCTACCGCAAGCTCGGCTTCGCGCCGCGCGCGGCCGCTGCCCGGACCCTGGCACGGCGCGAAGCGCATCGCATCGCCGCCCGCCGTGGCGCCCGCAGCAACGACGCAACATTGCGCCGTCTCGCCGCGTGGCATCTGTACTTCGACCTCGACCCGCGGCGCCCCTGCCCGCTGCCGCCGCTCGCCGAGATCGGCGCGCGCGTCTCGAAAACCCTGGCCGCGCGGGGCGCTGACCGAGGCGCAGCGATCCAGGCCTGCATCGACGAGGCACTCGCGAAGACCGGGCTGCGCTCGCTCGCGGGGTGGCGCGCCGCGGAAAAGCTCGCCTGGCGGCGCTGGGCGCCGCTCATCGTGACGTTGCCGGGCCTCGCGCGCTGGCCGCGCGCCGAAAAGCGCGCGCTGGTCGCCGTCGTGCGCGCCAAGGCGGCCGCGAGCGAACTCGATTACATCGACCTTTTCAATGCGCACCCGCGCCTGGCGCGCCTGCTGCTCGGACAAAAGGCATAGTCCGCAACGCGCTCGGTCGGGCGCAGCCCCGTTGCGACGCCGGCCGCAGGCGACGTAGGATGCACGCTGCAAGTCCATCGTTCCACGCCCCGTCGACGGAGGTCGCGCGCCATGATTCCTAAGGTGAAAATCTGGACCCGCGAAGAAATGATGCAACGGGTCGCCCCCTTTGCCGACCTGAAGGGCTTCAGCGACGGACTGCAGGATTCGGCGCTGCCCGAGTCGCAGAAGACCACGTTCAACGTGATCGGCTTCCAGACGCCGGAGGGCGCTGGCCAGGGCGCGGTCAATTCACCGGTCGGTCAATCGGCCTCGGCGAACGCGGCGATCAAGATTTCGGAAGGCTTCAATCTTGGTTTCGTCCGCTGCAAGCCGGGCAAGGGCGTGCTCATGCACAACCACGACACCAACGAAACCTTTGTCGTGATGAGCGGCCGATGGCTCGTGCAGTGGAACGAGGCGCCGCACACGGAATCGCTCGAAGTCGGGCCGCTCGACGCGATTTCCTTTCCGCCAGGTTGCGCGCGCCGCTTCGAGAACGTCACCCCCGGTGCGGAGGACAGCGAACACATGCTGCTGTTCGTCATCGGCGGCAACGCGCCGCAGAACGAATTCACGCCGGCGTCGATGCAGCGGGTGGAGGAATTCGAGCGCGTTGGCCGCTGAAGCGCCATCCAAAACGACCGCGACGCTCAGGTCCCGGCAATGTAACGCTGAAAGAAAAGCGTCAAGCCGAAACCGGCGAGTGCGAGGGCGGCGAGTGCAATCGACCCGGTGCCCGCGATCAAAACCGCATCGAGCAGCGAAATCCCCGCGATCAGGCTGACCACGGCACGCGGAATGTCGCCCTTCTGGCGTCGGCGCAGGAACCATAGCGCCACCAGGACCCAGGCGGTAAACAGTAACCAGAACAACAGCACCGCACCCTGCGTCGCGCCGAGCCAGGCGCCGTAGGCGATCGGTGCGGCGAGGAAGATCAGGGGCCATAGGTTCTCGACTTTTGCCAGGTTCTCCTGCTTCGCGATATAGGTGAGGCCGATGAGGTAGCACAGCATCAGCGCGGATCCGACCCACAGCGCCGCCGGCAGCGCGATCACGATGCACAGGCCCGCCGCGACATAGACGAGCACCCGGCACAGCCCCATGAAGACCGGGCTGAGCGGATTGTTCTTGTGGAACGCGTCATAGAACGTGATCGCCCCCGCGAGCGCGAGGCCGCCGAACACCGGCCAGACGCCGGTGTGCGGCGCGAAGCCGAATCCGACCACTGCGAGCAGCGCCACCCCGCCCGCCATCAGGCCGAACCCCCAGGCGTACACCGTGCCCCGGCCGATTTCGCCCGACGGGATCGGACGCTCGGGGCGCTCGCGCGCGTCGATGTCGGCATCGAAGGCGTCGTTCAGAAACATGCCGCCGATGTAGAGGAGCGAAAACGCCACCAACATCACCGGAAACTTGGCGCCGAAGCTGCTGGCGCCGGCGAGCACCGCGCCGGCAAGCGTATTCGTCCAAACGGTCGGCAGATTCGATACCCGCCCGAGCTTGAGCGCGGTGACTGGCTTCACTGCTCGAGCTGCGTCTTGACCCAGTTCAGCTCGCGGGCGATCGCCGAGCTCAATCCCACGTTCCGGTAGGACGCGGGCAACACATCCCAGGTATAGGTTTCGACTTCCAGGTGCTGGCTGATCGGTTCCGCACGATGCAGCGCGAGGATCTCGGACAGGAAGGACTGGGTGGTACCGAAATGGGCCAGCTCGGCGAGGAAGATCGGCACGTGAAAATGCACCCGCCACTCGGCGCCCGCTGCCGCCGCAGATCCAGACTCGGCGAGAGCCTGCGGCAGGTCGACGTAGCGGCGTAGCGTTCCCGTACCACTGGCGCCATTGGCCCGCTCGACGACCTGATGCAAGTAAACCGGTTCGTCAAACTCGGCCAAATGCCGGGTGCTTTCGGCATTGACCGTCGCAATCCTGAGTGCGGAGCTGAGCTGCAGTTTCGCGATCAGGATGCCATTGGCACGCAACTGGGCAATGCTCGCTTTCGGATCCTCGAATTCGACTGCGGCATGGCAGACGTCGTAGCACACACCGATGTGGCGGTGCATCGCGGCGTCGGCGTCCGCGATCGAGAGGCCGGTCAACGCCGCCAGCCGGGCGATCCCGGATTTGCTGAACAAGCGCTCGTTGAAGAACCCGACCGTCTCCTCGATGGTCTCGAGATAGCAAAACGGCTCGGGTTCGATCGCTAGTGCGATGTGCTTGCCGCTGCGCGCCGCGATCCCCACGAGGTGCGCCACGTGGCGGACCATGTGCTCGGTGATCGCCGCAAGCCGGCCCTCGGCCCAGGGCTTGAAGGTGCACGGCACCGTGCTGACGCTCCCCAGCTGGCCGTCGGGCAGCAGTACGCTCAGCAGGTCCGCGAGCTGGTCGGTATAGGTTTGGCGGACCGGGTCGCTCCAGTCGGGCTTGTAGGCATCCTCCTTGACCGTGCGTCCGTGGAATGCGCCGTAGGGAAAGCCGTTCAGCGTGAAGACGTAGTAACCGCCGTCGGCGAGAAAGCGCTGCAGTTCGGCCAACGCGCCGGGATCGCGCAGGCCGTTCGCGGCCGTACTTCCGAGACGCAGGCCGACGCCCAGGGCCTGCTCGCCCGCGACCGTCGATTTGATTTCGGGCAGATGGCGCGCGAGGCTCGCCATCACCTCATCCAGGGGCTCGCCCGCGTGGATGTTGGTGCAATACGTCAGATGACCGAGATCGCGGTCGGCCGCGAGGCGCATCAGGCCTTCGTGCGGTCGCTTAGCCAGGCGAGGGCCTGGCGCATCAGCGCGTCGTCGATCTCGTGGACCTCGACGCCGACGCCAAGCCCAGCAAGCAGGGTGATCGTCAACTCACCGCCCAGGTGCTCACGGAATTCGCGCAAGCCCTCGAGGATGACGAGTTCACCGCGCGCGCCCGTCTTGAGCAGCGCCGGGTGCCATAGATCGAATCCCAGGTACTCCAGCAGCGCGACGATGCGCCGCGCATCGTCTTCCGTCAGCCGCCCCGCCAGCACCGCGTAGCGGGCGTCGAGCGCCACGCCGATCGCGACGGCTTCCCCATGGCGCACGTGATTGCGCGTCAGGCTTTCCAGCTTGTGGGCCGACCAATGGCCGTAGTCGAGCGGCCGCGCGCTGCCGGATTCGAACGGATCGCCGCCCTGGCTGATCTGGCGCATATGCAACTCGGCGCAGCGGCGAATCATGGTGGCCATCGCCTCGCGTTTGAACGTTGCGAGGTCGTCCGCGTTGCGCTCGATCCAGGCGAAAAAATCTGCATCACGGATGAGGGCGACTTTCACCGCCTCGGCCATTCCCGCGATCTTGTCCCGATCGGGGAGCGCGGCAATGAAGTTCAGGTCATTCAGCACCGCGAAGGGCGGCGCGAAGGTGCCAACAAAATTCTTCACCCCGTGCAGGTTGACGCCGTTCTTGACGCCGACGCCGGAGTCGTTCTGCGAGAGCACGGTGGTCGGGATCCGAATGTGACGCACGCCGCGATGCGCGGTCGCCGCAACCAGGCCGATTGCGTCGAGCACCGCCCCGCCGCCGATCGCAATGACAAACGAATGGCGGTCGATGTGCCGATCGAACAGGGTTTGCTGGACGCTTTCGACGAAATGCAGGTCCGACTTGATCTTTTCGCCGCCCGGTACGGCGACCGGGTCGCACACCAGGTCGAGGACCTCGGCGTGCCCTCGCGCGTAGTCCGCGATCGACGCCAACAGCGCGGGCTGCGCAGCGACCAATCCGTCGTCGATGAAGACAATGACCCGGTGCCGTTTTCCAGGCTCCAGGCGGCAGATGGCGTCGCGCAGCGCCGGGTTGTCCCGCTCGAACAGCCCTTCGGTAAACACCACGGGAAACTCGTAGGGCACCGAAAAGCGCTGCCAGTGCGTCGTCGCCGGAATCTGTTCGTGTCGCGCCTTTGCTGCCATGGCCAGTATCCTGTGCTGGAGTTCCCGGGTGTTGAAAGTCGTCGCGGTCGGCGGTTCAATTGTGTCCGAGCGCGGCGGAATAGGGAAATAGAATGCCCGTGTTCTGATGGATGAAATTCGACCGTCAGTGCCGATTCCTGTAGCTCATTTCAAGGACCCTTCGATATGCGCACCCTACACATCCTGCTCGGTCTGCTGATGCTTTCGTTCGTTGCGGTGCAGTACAACGATCCGGACGGCTCGCTCTGGGCAGTCATTTACCTGATTGCGGCCGCTTGGGCGCTGCTTGCCGCGTTCCGGCTGGCCGTGGTTCGCTCGTCCGCCGGGAAATCGCTGCTCTGGGCCTCCACTGTCGCGGGACTGGCCGGGGTCTTCTATTACTGGCCGACGATGCCCGAATTCTGGCGCAAGGACGTCTGGTGGGTCGAGGAAACCGCACGCGAGGGCATGGGAATGATGACCGCGTTCGTGGTGCTGGTCGTGGTGCTGTTCAACGCACATCGCAAGCCGGCGCGGTCATGACACCGCGCCCGATCAGGGCGAGAAGTCCTCACTCTTGATGTAGGCGACGACGCTCATGCGTTGCGCGCGCGAGAAGACCAACTTCCACGACGGCATCTTGCGGAACCCGTTCGTCACCCGCTCGAAGATCGCTTCCGGGGCGAGCTGCCCCGGCTTCAGCTTGGGCGCCTTGCCCGGATAGGCCTTCGCACCGTGGCAGTGCCGGCACTGCTCTTCCCAGATAGTCCGCCCCGCCGCAATGTTCTTCGGTTCGGCGAGGTAGGCCTTGTCGAATTGAGGGATCGATTCCGTGGCGCCCGCCTGCTTCGCGACGACCGCGCCCTTGGCCGCGTCGCCCGCTTGAACCGTCGGTGCAGACAAGACGGCGAGGGCGCAAGCCAGCGCCAGCATTGATCGAGTAGTCATTTGCCGATTGCCCTTGGCGGGCGTGTTTCAAGACGAAAAAATAGGGACCCGCCATCGCCGTGCGAACACGACGGTGACGGATCCCTTTGAAGCTGTGCTACTGCGCCGGGACGATCTTGTAGATCGTGTCCAGCGTGCCGTTCGGGCCCGTCGTGATCGAGGTCAGCGCATAAACTTCACCATTGCCGTCCTGCGCAAAGGCGAGGATGTAGGGCTTCTTGCCCGACATTCCCACGATCTCGGCGGTTTCCATCGACCATTTGCCGCCGCTGTTGCTGCCAAAGAAAATCTGGCCGTCCATTTCGGCGAAGGACTTGCTCCAGTCGCCGAAGATGTACTTGCCTTTCCAGCCGGCATGCTTGCCCTGGTACACATAACCGCCGGTCACCGAAATACCCTTGCAACCCTTCGGCTTGGCCGTGCAGTTGTTGTACTCGATGATCGCCGGCGTGATGCCGGACTTGTCGCACTTCGCCGGATGGTTGTCGGGCTTCTGGTAGTCGAAGCAGCGCATCATGCCCTCGACCCTGCGCCAGCCCATGTTCTGGCCTTTGCCAATGATCTTGATCGCCTCGTAGCTGTTTTGCTGCACGTCGCCGCAGAACAGCTGACCGCTGCCGGTGTCGAATGAGCAGCGCCACGCGTTGCGCAGGCCGGAGGCCCAGATCTCGGGATTGATGTCCTTCTTGCCGACGAAGGGGTTGTCCGACGGGACCCCGTAGGGCTTGTCGCCGGTGCGGGCGTCAACGTCAATGCGCAGGATTTTGCCCAGGTTGGTCGTCATGTCCTGGCCGTTGCCTGTTATCGGGTTGTGGCCGATGCCCCAGTCATTTGCGTAACCGCCGTCACCCATCGAGATGTACAGCTTGCCGTCCGGCCCGAAGCCGATCCAGTGGCCGTTATGATTGAACTGCGGCCAGGGCTGGGTCGTGATCCGGCGCGCCGAGCTCGGGTCGGCGACGTTCGGATCAGATTTCGAGACGGTGTACTCCTCGACGACGTTGCTGTGGTCGTACCACAGCATCTGGCCGAGATCCGCCTGAAAGTCCAAGTGCGCGCTGTAGGCGACGTAGAACTTCCCGTTCGATTTGAACTTCGGGTGGAACGCGATTCCAAGCAGGCCGCGTTCATCGAAATCGTGGAACAGGGCCGGGATCTTGGAGCGGATGTCGAGGAACGGCGTCGGCTTTAGTTTGCCCTTCTCGAGGATCCGAATGCGCCCGAACTGCTCGATGATGAACATCCGGCTGTCGCCGGCAGGTTGCACCATTGCGAGTGGCGTGTTGACGCCTGAGACCAGCGGCTCAAGCTTGATTTTCGGGCCTGCGGCAAGCGCCGGCCCGCTCGATACCGCGAGCAGCACGGCCGCGGATAGTGCGGACAATGCTCCGCCTAGTTTGAATACGTTCATGCTTTCCTCCTAGATGATGATGAAACTCGCATGACGTACGCACCGCTCTGGCGGCGTTTGCGTCGCACACAGGTCGCGCGATCAGCGATACGGCGGACCAAACCCCGTAGCGCCCAATGCCTCCCCCGCGGAAATCATAACCCGCTTGTCGGTCCACGGGAACTGGCAATTTAGGGTGCCTGACGAAATACTGAAACGCCCGACGTGCTGGTTGCACCGCACAAATCCCACGTCGTGAACTTCCGCGACCCGGCGTCGCCGCGCGGGGACGCGCCCGACGGTCTGCGTCACTACTTGATTATCAGATCGTCCATCGTGCGCCGGCTCGTCAGCTTCTCGACGCGCGGCTCGCGTCCGCCGCGCAGGATCGAATTGCC
>Ga0255039_10000798_pt1 | contig 10266 bp, 5 predicted proteins | sample BC1_12_1_MG_FD_181713 | JGI IMG/M metagenome (GOLD analysis project Ga0255039, IMG submission 181713) | Seawater microbial communities from Strait of Georgia, British Columbia, Canada - BC1_12_1 | ecosystem: Environmental > Aquatic > Marine > Strait | place: Canada: British Columbia | collected... | reverse complement strand
AAAAGCACTGGCCAATAAATGACGAGTACGATGATTGGAAATATTTTCTTTAATTTATTCATAATGGGTTATTATCATATCGGAATATTAATAGTGTAACTATGGTAAATTATTTAATCAAAACGTCGATAAAGCGCTTTAACTAAACCATTATTATCTTGAAGCAAATTTTCTATTTACAATTAAGATCATACCACATGACGTTATAGTTTGCAGCAAATTGCCACCTCACTTCAAGAATTTGCCACTTAAACGGCACTTACTGCCTTACCTATAAGCTACAAGTAGTGCCAAAAAAACGGTGGCAATCTCACCGGAGCTACTTATCTATAAATCAACACCCCAATCACCTATATTTTATATCTATTCGCACATCAAATGCCGCCTACCGCTCAAATAACCGTTCTTAGCGTTGACTAAAACTCGATATTCTGTTATGTTCTAGGATTCGACTTTTGGGCAACAAGTGCGAAGTTCGGACTTAAAGTTACAATTACAGTGCCTATGTCAACTAACAAAAAATATGGAAATTGTTTTAACATGCTAAAGCGTACACATAATAACGGTGAACTAAATGCCAGTAACGATGGCCAAGAAATCGTTTTAAACGGTTGGGTTAATTCTTACCGCGATCACGGCGGCCTGGTTTTTATCGACTTACGAGACCGATATGGTCTTACCCAATTGGTTTTCAACCCGGAAACAAATCCGGAAGTCCATAAACTTGGCCGTGATTTACGTGTCGAGTGGGTGTTAGGTGCCAAAGGTCATGTTCGCTTACGCGGCGAAGGCCTTACCAATCCAAAGCTTTCTACTGGTGAAATTGAAATCGAAGTTTCCGAACTTCAAATATTTAATAAAGCTAAAACGCCACCATTTGAAATTGACACCAAAGACGCTATCAATGAAGAGTTGCGTTTAAAATATAGATACATTGATTTACGTCGCAAAGAGATGCAAAATATTTTAACCATTCGCAATGCCGTTACAAAAATTATTCGTAACTATCATCAAGAAAATGGCTTTCTTGAAATTGAAACACCAATGCTCGGCAAAAGTACACCTGAAGGCGCCCGTGACTTCTTAGTGCCTTCAAGACTATCGGCCGGATCATTTTATGCATTACCACAATCACCTCAATTATTTAAACAGCTCTTAATGTGCTCAGGCGCTGACCGCTATTTACAAATAGTTAAGTGCTTTCGTGATGAAGACCCACGTGCCGACCGCCAAGTTGAATTTACGCAAGTCGATGTGGAGATGAGCTTTGTTGACATGGATGATGTTATCGCCATGACCGAAAAAGCATTTGCCTTGGTTTGGAAAGAGATGCTTGGTATTGATATTGAATTACCTATCAGTCGAATGAGCTACAAAGATGCACTTGATAATTATGGTGTTGACCGACCTGACACACGTTTTGAAATGTTATTACAAAATATTTCTGACATCGCCGGTGCTTCCGATTTTAAAGTATTTACAGGCACAGTCGAATCTGGCGGCGTCGTCAAAGGGCTTTGCGCCAAAGGTGCTGCAACCTACTCACGAAGTGACATTGAAAAAACACTTACCAATTACGTCGCTGGCTATGGCGCTCGTGGCTTGGCATGGTTCAAAGTCGTAAAAACCGAAGACGGTAACGACATCGAACTCAAAAGCAATATCGCAAAATTCTTTAGTGACGCCCAAAAAAAATCGTTGCTTGAACAATTTAAAGCCGAAGAGGGCGATCTTATACTCATGGTTGCCTCCGATGAAGCAACTACCAATAAAGCACTCGCTGCCTTACGCAGTAAACTTGGCAAAGACCTTGGCCTTGCCTCAGATGACAATTATAAATTTGTTTGGGTCATTGACTTTCCACTTATGGGATACGATGATGAAACCAAGCGATGGGACTCTTTACACCACCCTTTTACCGCACCGCTTGCATCCGAATACGACACCATCATGGTTGATGGTGATGGCAGCGCACTTAGTCAAGCATATGACCTTGTCCTTAATGGCAATGAAGTCGCTGGTGGCTCTATTCGTATCCACCAACCAGAAATGCAATCTAAGATATTTGAATTATTAAAGATTTCTCCAGAAATGCAGCAAGAAAGATTCGGTTTCTTCGTAAATGCACTTAGTTACGGCACACCACCTCACGGTGGTATTGCATGGGGATTAGATCGCCTCGTAATGCTACTGGCAAAAACAGATAATATCCGTAACGTTATTGCATTCCCTAAGACACAACGTGGTCAATGCCTACTCTCTGAAGCACCTGCAGGTGTAGATGATAACCAACTAGAAGAGTTACATATTGGTATCAAACAACCTAAACCCCAGGCAAATGAAAGCTAAACAACGCATACCAAATTTTGCCTCGAAACCCAGAGGTATTGCTTAACTTAAATTTATCCATATAAAAGAAAAGCCGTCGATCAACCATATGGTTTTGATCAACGGCTCTTTTTTTTGAGAGGTCGGTGTTCTGCACCACCGACCAAAACGTCCTGGGCCTTTAGGTGTCTATACCTAATTGATCCAGTACCAATTCCCACCCGGAAAACAATACGCCCTATACAAGCTGGGCTTCTAGACCTACATGTCGGTCTAAAATAAGTATCGATTCATATTAAATATCAATTACGCTGTTTCCAGCTCAATATTTAATATGGAGACAAAACAAGGTCCGATATTGAAAATAATACTTAATTCACAATTTCAAACCAGGCAGATTTTTACCTCACCGATAGAATTGGTTTTATATTAGAAAATTAGTTCCTTTTATATTGATGCATTTTCTCGACACGATTTCACTTCCATATTGAAAAGGCGGCACAAAACCACCTAACCAATTTTTAATGTTTCAATTTCCCACGACCAATCATAAGGACGCTTTTAAGTATCGGAACAAGCGCCAAACTTGCACCACTAAATTCCTTAAAAAAGGCTTATTCTTTACAACCGTTATAAACATTTGTTAAGCCACCCCCCTGACGCGACGATACAACGAAGCAGTCACACTAATTACTATTCATAACGATCTCAAGATATCGTTTTTATCGGAACTGATTATGGAAAACACTAATCGTTACCCAACTAAAGAAAACAGATCGTCAGTTATTGAGTGGATACTGTTTTTAGGCGTGATAATGCTAGCTTGGATTTCATTCGAGCAACACCAACAACTAAATGTCATCAAAGAAACACAACTTGTTGATAAGAAACAGCATGCCGCTGTGACCGATAACCTTGCAGTTCATGTCAGCTCACTTCACCACGAACTTGATTCGCAAATAAATCAAACAACCGAGGATAAATCAGAACGACAAAAATTTAGTGTCGCTGCCAACACCCAAACCAAGCAAATTAATGCACTCAAGACATCGGTGAATGCATTATCGAGTCAAATCACTGGCCTTACAAATCATTTACCAACAATAAAACCAGCAATGGACAAGGAAGAGATACTTAACAGATTTACTTTACTCTCAAACCAAATTAGTCAATCCCAGCAACAAGTGAAACAATTCGCCAATCAATCAGAATGGCCTCAAAAAATAGTGGCAAATTATTCTGGCGGTGTCTGTTTAATTCAAGGAGAGTATCGCTTTATAGATCCAACCACGAAACGCCCCCTAAGATATGTCGACAACAAGGCGACTAGACAAACGAAGCATTTCGGAGATGACTATTTTCATCCTGTAAGCACACGGGGCGAAGGTGAGGTCATGGTTGTGCAATATACGGGTACTGGCTTTCTTATTGATCAAAACGGAACCGTCGTTACAAATAGGCATGTTACTTCTCCCTGGGAAATCTCGCCCGAATACCAGCCGGTAATTGATGCTGGTTACGTACCAGAGCTTTCTATTTTCCGTGCGTTTTTTCCTTCACATGAAAAACCATTTGATTTAACAATGATGATTAAGAGTGATTATGAAGATATTGCCTTGGTCAACGCCGACCTCAATAATACCTTCGTGCCACATCTCATGTGCGAATCAGATCACAACTGGCTTAAAGCGGGCCACTCAGTGATGATACTAGGCTTTCCTACAGGCTTTGACGTTCTCTTGGCAAGAATGAATGATGCTGAATTGGATGAAATACTTGGAGAGAGTGGCACTACCTTCAACGAAATGGCGATTCGCCTGGCCAAGCGAGACCTGATTCAACCTATTGCTACGCAAGGTATTTGTGGCCGCGTCCGCGGTGGCAAAATTGTATACGACGCACAAACAGCTATTGGCGGCTCTGGTGCCCCAGTACTTTCAAACAGTGGTTTTGTTGTTGGCATCAACACAGCTTTGATGAAGGGGTTCACCGGGACAAATTTTGGCGTACCAATTTCATCAGCATTAGCGTTGAAACAACAATACTTGCAGAGCCATAATAACCCGACAATAGCCACAGGCGAACAACCCAAGGGTTACTAATAGCATTTCCTATTTGCATCTACACTCGTAGATACATGCGTTCAATAAACACAATATTCACCAATATTAATATGAATATCAACGATATCCGATAAATAATAGGAAACCATATCGTTTTATCGTGGCGCCGACTATGTAGCACCTTATTTAGGACCTTGGTTGAAAGGAAACATATTAATGGAATGTCCCCTAATAAATGAAAATTATGTTGAATGCGCATGCATTCTCAATGTTTCCAATCTAGCCAATGCATTTGAACTTTGTAATAACCAATATCAAAGGTGTCCTTTTTATCAAGAATTACAAAAGACAAAGCAATTAAAAATTACGCATGAAAACTTCAGCGCCAAAACAATAAACCCGATCCCATACTTTACGCTCCGAAAATAAATGATTCAATCCATTTCGATTACTATGTCGTATAAACAAAGTGAGGCCAGCTGATGAGTGCCAAAGCCATCACGACGCTTCCCCCCTCAAATATATGGCCATCGTTACAAATTGATCCATTTCTTAGTTATCTTGCGATCGAATGCGGTCTCTCTGAAAATACAATACAAGCATATCGCCGTGACTTATTAAAATTTGCAAATTATTGTCATCACCAAACATTGTCAAACCCAGACAAAATCACACCACGCTTTTTACAAAACTTTGCCAAATCACTTTTTGAATTGAAACTTGCTACGGCATCTATTGCTCGCCACATCTCAGCAATGAAAATGTTTTTGCGGTATCATCAATTATTTAATTTAGTGAATAGAGATCTTTGTAGTGTTTTAGAATCACCCAAAACTTGGCAACGCATTCCACGTGTACTCTCAAAAAAGAACACCATTGATCTGATTACTGCTATTGATCCCAATACACAAATGTACCATAGAGACAAAGCAATTATGGAATTATTATATGCCACAGGGATGCGTGCATCAGAAATCGCGGATCTGCAATTGGATTTTATAAATTACCAAGTGCGTTTTATACGTTGTATCGGAAAAGGGTCTAAAGAAAGAATTATACCTGTACACCAAACAGCGCTTGATTTAATCAGCAACTATGTTAAAACATTAAGACAAAAAGTGTTAAAAGGTGGCGTCTCACCTCTCTTATTTCTATCGCGAACTGGCCGACCACTCAATCGTATTGCTGTTTGGCGTATTGTCACCAAATGTGCGCGTCATGCTGGTTTGGTTGGCAAAATTACACCGCATACCCTGAGGCATTGTTTTGGCACACACCTCTTGCAAGGCGGGGCTGATTTAAGATCCGTTCAGGAAATGCTTGGTCATGCAGATGTTGCCACCACACAAATCTACACGCACGTAGACGGAGAACAGCTCAAAAAAATTCACAAAAAATACCACCCGCGCCCTTGATTCAATGCATCGGCAGCGCCAAATATTTCTTGACGCTACCCAAGCTACCTTCTATAAAGCGCTCGAAATATGGTATTAATCATCTTGACTCGGTAATTTATTGATACCGTTGAGCGCTGCAATTCTGTAACCTTCTGCAAATGTGGGATAATTAAAAATTTGATTAATAAAATAATCAACACGCGCATGAAAGTCTATTGCAAGCTGGCCAATATGGATCAGCTCTGTTGCGCCAGATCCAATAATATGTGTAGCAAGCATTTCTCTGGTATCAGCATGAAAAATAAGTTTGATCATTCCAGTAGTGTCTCCAGCGATAGGACCGCGGCCAATTTCATAGTAGTACGCACGTCCCACTTCATATTTGACATTTTTTTCTTTCAATTGCTCTTCGGTAGGTCCAATCATTGAAATTTCGGGAATGGTATAAATACCATATGGTACAAATTCAGGGAATGGTTTTGTCTTCATAGAAAATGCATTTCGCACAGCCAAACGGCCTTGCTCCATCGATGTCGAAGCGAGCGCTGGATCACCTATTACATCGCCAGCACCATATACGCTCTTGATTTGGGTCTGAAATAACTTATTCACTATAATCCTACCACGATCATCCACCGTCACACCAGCCGCTTCAAGGTTTAAGCTTTCAACATTAGGAACACGCCCTAACGCATAAAATAAACAATCAGCTTCAAGTACCTCCCCACCTTCAAGGGCTACCTGTGCCTTGCCTTCAGATGACTTGCGAATATCTATGATATTTTGCTCCATCTTTATCTCAACACCCATTTCTTCGATGTATTCTATAAAATGCTCATTAACACCTATGTCTAATAACATCAACGGGCGAGGCGCTTTATCTATTAAGGTCACCTTGGTCCCCAAAGCAGCAAACATCGTTGCATATTCTGAACCAATGACACCACCACCTAGCACCATCATTGATTTAGGCACAGAAGTTAAACGTAATAATGCATCTGATTCTAAAATTGTTGTTTCATCAAATGGCACATTTTTAGGTCGACGCGGTCGTGAACCGGTGGCTATCAACGTACGTCGTGTATTTAATACATAAGATATTTCTTCATTATAATCGCGTACATAAATCAACTTGTCAGTTTTAAACGATGCGCAACCATGAATCATTTCTATATTATTTTTTTTGAATTGTTCTTGTAAAAGTGCTTCCTGATCTAATATCACTTTGTCTAATCGATATGTTAAATCATCAATAGAAATATGTTGGCAGGTATTTGCTTCCTGACCGTAATAGGATCGTTCTAAAAAGCCGGTCAAATCGACCGTCGCTTCGCGAAGTGTTTTGGAAGGAATGGTACCTTGATGTAAGCAAGCGCCGCCAAATGGTTTATTCTTATCGACCACCACCACTTTGAAACCTTCCTTAGCAGCTTGGATCGCCCCTTTTTGACCAGCAGGGCCAGAACCAATTACCACTAAATCTACATTTAACTCTTTCATTGATGTTTCTTCTTTCTGATGCAACTTAATCATTGGCATCATATTTAACTATTTAGTCGTTGGTAAAACAATCCAGCAAACAACCGATAACTTTATATTTTAAACATTATATAGTTGTATGCCACACATTTCCCTAGACTTTTAATCTATTTAAAGTTTATATAATAAAAGGAATTCTAACGATATATTCATCACGATGGTTTTGCTATCTAAGTATTGTCACAATGCATCACTGGGGATAAATAATACCGATTTAGATTGATGCTACAATTTGATGAATAACATCGCATACTTTTTTTAACTCGGTATCTGTAATAACATAAGGTGGCATCACATAAAGATAGTGTCCAAATGGTCTGAGCCAAACACCATTTGCGATACTAATCTTTTGCGCATTCTCTAAAGATATAAGATCGTACATTTCTACGACGCCAATAGAACCAAGTACCCTTACTTCTTTAACCTTTTCAGATTGAATCGGCAGTAGATGCGTCTTTAAAATAATTTCAATTTCTGCGACACGATTGAGCAGGTTATTCTCTTCAATAAGGGCAATGCTTTTGAGTGCTACCGCGCATGCCAAAGCATTCCCCATAAACGTTGGGCCATGCATAAATGCAGTGCGTGTATCTTCTCCATAAAACGCTTCAAATACCTCAGTAGAGGCAAGTGTGGCTGCATGACCTATATAGCCAGCGGTTAATGTCTTACCTAGCACCATAATGTCGGGCGAAACATTGGCATGCTCAGCTGCAAACATTTTTCCTGTGCGGCCAAACCCTGTCGCAATTTCATCAAAAATAAATAAGATATTATATTGATCACATAGCGCCCTTGCCCCTTGAAGATATTGTCCGCTGTAAAACTGATAGCCGCCTACCGCCTGGCAAATAGGCTCGACGATGAAGGCTGCAATTTTTTCGTTATTGATTTTAAAAAATTGATCAAGTTGATCAAGTTCTTCTCTAAGCAATTTCGCATCTACAACAAAGCCGCTTTGTGGTTGATCAACAAACAGCTGGCTAGGCACTAAGCCATTAAACAATTTATGAAAACCATAATCTGGATCTGAGAGCGCCATTGTTGCGCAGGTATCACCGTGATACGCCTTCCGTAAAGCAACTATTTTATGCTTCGCTGTTTGCCCTTTGTTAGACCAATATTGCACCGCCATCTTAATGGCAACTTCAACCCCTACAGAACCACTGTCTGAAAAGAAAACATGGTTTAAACCTTCAGGTGTAATCGCTACCAATTTATCGGCAAGTTGCTGTGCCATTGGATGAATAATACCACCAAGCATTACATGGGCCAACACATCGACCTGCCCTTTAAGCGTGCCATTTAGCTCCCGATGACCATAGCCGTGAATCATGCACCACCAAGACGATATCGCGTCTATAAGCTCAGTGCCATCTTTTAACTTCAGATAGACCCCTTGTGCAGAAACCACCTCTTGCGGCGGTTGTATTGCTTGCATTTGCGTGTATGGATACCAAACAGTTTGGGGGTTCATATGCTATTCTTTACGATTAAGTCACTATTACCAATAGCGGACATTATAACCGTATCATTCAATTTTGCCAGCGCATGCCTTACGTCTAAGAGATATTAACTAAAAAAGATTGTGCACCCCGGTATATTCCCCCATAAGGCGCGCGTGGAAATAGTTGTATAATCTAAAACACCCCTTAAATCACCTTAATAAGACCTTTTTTGACACTTATAATTGACTTTTATGCAAAGGTCAATACAATGACCCACATAGACTTTACCCATTAGGAATCAAGCATATATATGGCTTCATTATCGCCTACCAAAAGCGGTGGCAAAAAACGCGCCGCACTCACAAAATTATTTAAGCGACTTGGCTTTGGCGAAGAAGCCTTTTTGATCATGCTTGCCTGCATAATCGGCTCACTCACAGGTGTCGGTTCTGTTGCATTTACATTTCTTATTGAATCTGCACATACCTTTTGTTATGGCCATGAAAATGTCGGCGGGCTATACAATGCCCAGAAATATATGCTTCTTTTGCTGCCAGCGATTGGTGCCTTGGCCGTCGGTATCATTACTTATTTTTTTGCGCGGGAAGCAAAAGGGCATGGCGTCCCTGAGGTTATGGATGCCATCGCTTCACGCGATGGCTTAATTCGTCCGCGCGTGGCGATTGCTAAAGCCATTTCATCTGCACTCACTATCGGATCAGGTGGCTCGGCAGGTACCGAAGGACCTATTATCCAAATAGGTGCCGTAATCGGATCATCTGCAGGACGATATTTTCAAGTGGTCAAACATAACATGCCTGTCTTGGTTGGTTGTGGCGCAGCCGCTGGTATCTCTGCCATTTTTCACGCACCTATTGCTGGTGTATTGTTTGCACTCGAAATATTTTTACGTGAACTTAATTTCAAAACTTTTTCTCCGATTATGATTGCATCGGTCATCAGCTCGGTTACCACTACAGCAATCATGGGGGAAGATGATGCTATATTCCCTATGATCAATACGATGTCAGGTCAAAGCGTGCTCTCGTATCAATGGTACGAAATGGGCAACTATTTAATTTTAGGTATTATTTGCGCCGTTGCAGCAGTTGCCTTTATTCGTCTCTTGTATAAATTTGAAGATACCTTTGACGAACTGACACAAGTGCATTATATATTCAAACCAGTAATTGGTGCTATAGGCCTCGGTTTGATAGGCCTCTTTTCTGTTACCTATTTTTCGGGCACCAATGGTTCTCCATTATTTGGCAATGGTTATGCCGTAATTGCCCAGTGCATCGGCTCAATTGGTGAAGGTGAAACGGCGACTTTGTCACTTGGGTTTGGTACCTTAATCTTACTGTTTCTTTTAAAATTATTGGCCACATGTTGCACGTTGGGCTCAGGTGGCTCTGGCGGTGTCTTTGCCCCTTCTTTATTTTTGGGTGCTGTTATTGGATATGCCTTTGGTGTTGTTTTACAAACCATCGG
>Ga0255039_10000797_pt1 | contig 10269 bp, 10 predicted proteins | sample BC1_12_1_MG_FD_181713 | JGI IMG/M metagenome (GOLD analysis project Ga0255039, IMG submission 181713) | Seawater microbial communities from Strait of Georgia, British Columbia, Canada - BC1_12_1 | ecosystem: Environmental > Aquatic > Marine > Strait | place: Canada: British Columbia | collected... | reverse complement strand
CGTCATCGAAAAACTGCACCCCGTTAAGCGTCTGCACCAGATCCTGGTAAAGAGAGTTATTCAGCAGGTTCCCATAAGCATGGGACATGAGATTTTGCCCATATTGTTTCTCTTCAACTGGATGGCAGGTGGCACAGTCCTCAGGGGTGACAACAATATGCACCTGATAGCCGTTGTGTTCGAAGGTGTCGCTGTGTTTTTCCGGGTTCAGGGTGTGACACTCAGCGCAGCCGACTACACTTTGCACCAGGTCACTTGGAACCCACTTCGCGGAGACCCTTCTTTCCAGTTCCGGTTTTTTCAGAGATTCAAGCGGACTCACTCTGGCATGGCGGCTACTTTGCCAACCAGCAACCATCCCTGGCGCTATACTCGCATGGCAGTCTAGACATTCAGAACTGGCATCGCTCAATTCCGCCGCCTTAACTTGTGAGGGAAAAAACAAAATTAGCAAGGCCACAAAAGGTAAGAATCGCATGATTCCCTTCTCCCTAGTATTTCTGTAAGGATTCATACAAAAGAAGTGAGTAAAGAATCCGGGCCCTGAGGACCCGGCTTTTGAGCCACCCCCAGAGGAGTGGAGCATTGCAAAATATCAAATTCCAAGCACCAAATTACAAACAAATCTCAAATCCCAATACTAAATGACCAAAACAGGTTTGGAATTTCGAATTTTGGTCATTGTTATTTGTTTGATATTTGATATTTGTGATTTGGAATTTCTATTCCTACAATACTTCAGTATTCCAAAAGAGCTCGCAACCTTTAACGGCAAAGCCATGCAACTCTGCCCCCCGCACAAGATGGGGACGGTGCGCCTCTTCTCAGACGAGTTCTTTTACTGCTGTCAGTAGAGAATCATAGTCCGGCTCACTGGCGATCTCTTTGACCAGCTCCATATATCGTATGGTTCCTTCTTTATCTACCACAAAAACCGCCCTCGCCAGTAACCGGAGGCCCTTGATTAGTACACCATATGCCTGCCCAAAGGCAGCGTCACGGTGGTCAGAGAGCGTTTGGACCCTGTCAACTCCGGCAGCTCCGCACCAGCGTTTTTGAGCAAATGGAAGATCCATGCTAATGGTTAGAATTTCCACATCGTCGCCCAAGCGACCTGCTTCATCATTGAATCTCCGTGTCTCCATGTCACACACCGGCGTGTCGAGAGATGGCACGGAGGAAACGATGCAGACTTTGCCGCGGAATGAGTCGAAGCTTACCGGATTCAGATCATTGTCTATGGCTACGAAGTCGGGAGCCTTATCTCCAACTTGTATCTCGGTACCCATAAGGGTAATCGGGTTACCTTTCATGGTGACTAGGCCATCACGTTCTTGCATGTGAGTCTCCTTGTTGGTGCTGGGAATCGATCTTTTCTGGGCGCCCCCCGCGCCATGCGGATGACGAAAGATTTGGGAGACATCCTGAATAGTTCTTGGATGAGTTTTTCTCAAGACGCTTGAGAAGTATGCTTTAATAGTAAGTCACACTCAGACCCCGGTCAAGGTTTAGGTGGGTCAGAAAATCAGGAAATGATACTTTTGGCAACATTCTTGTGAAGAGCTTCCTTTCTGGATCTGAACAAACGTTTGTCACGTTTTCTCGACTGCCGCGCAACCTCCAGAAAATAGGATAGTATCCTGAGATCCTCTGAGATATCTCTCCCCATTTTTTGGGCTCCGTCTATTTTGGCCAAAACGGCGACAAGTCCATAGAGATGTAAACTGAGATTGGTAATCCGACGTAAGAAAAACTGCTCATTTTGGATCTTTTTGCCATATATCAAAAGGCCAGCGTGCAACAACCAGCGTACACTTCGTCCATTTGCTTTGGCAAGACGGGCCGCACGGTTCATGACTCTTTGATGAAATCGTAGTTTCCAATCAGCTTTACCAAACAGACCCTTTAGCAGAAATACTAACTTGGAGGTGCTGGAGGGGTGGACTGCTTTCATGTGTTTGTTAAGGTTGCGTAAGACGAACAGGGGGGGATAGATGGAGTGGATCTCTGTGGTTCCCTCAAAAATGGTAGTTACCCTGAAATCTCTCAATCTCTTCTCATAGGGCTGGGTGGCAAGGTACCCTGAACCGCCTGCCACTTGGAGAGCATCATAAATTGTATTCCACGCCCTGGTGGTGCCGAATAATTTGCAGTGGGAACTCTCAATGGCAATCCGGGCTTGAGGATGATCCTCTAACATTCCAGCTGTGAAAGCTGTCATGGCTGAGGCCACGTAACTGTCAACCTTGGCCTGCACCATCTTTTCTTGAATGAGTTCAAAGCTATTGATCTCCACTCCAAACTGTCTCCTGCGTGCAGACTGTTTTTCCATGTCCCGCATCGACTGGTTCATGGCGCCAACAGATCCTGCGCCGAGGGCTAGTCTGCCGTAATTAAGGATACTCATGGCGACCTTGAATCCCTCTCCCGGCTGACCTAGGAGATTTTCCACTGGTACCCTGACGTCCTTGAATTGAATGGCTGCCGTAGAACTTGCCTTGAGTCCCATTTTGGGCATATCTTTACCAATTTTCACTCCATCCCAAGTGGTCTCTACGATGAAAGAACCCATGAAACCTGGCTTTTCCGAATCAAGCTGGGCAAAAACCGTAAGACCACCAGCGTAGTTTGCGTTGGTAATATATGTCTTTTGACCATTCAAAATGTAGTATTTACCATCCTCGGAGAGAACAGCTTTACTTTCGATATGTTTGGCATCCGAGCCTATTTTCGGTTCAGTGAGGGCATACGAAAAAATCATCTCGCCGGATGCTGCCGGAACGAGATATTTTTCCTTTTGCGCCTCATTGCCGAAAAGCACAATACCTTTGCAACCAATGGAAAGATGCGCCAAAGAAATAAGCACCAGGGCCAAATCTTTGCCGGCTATTTCTGCTACCACCTGCAAGTACTGCCTGAGACTCAAACCAACTCCGCCGTACTTTTCGGGGATGTTGAGTCCGAAGTAGCCGATCTTCTTCAACTCTTCCAATAACTCTGCCGGGATCGTTCCCTGTTGTTCTAAATAGGAGGGTGGATATTTCTTCGTGGCTTCAAGATATTTGCTAACAATCTCCCTTGTTTTTTCATCTTCCTCTAGATCTTGGAAGGAATGGAACCGTTCCATATCCATAGAGCCGAAGTAGATGTTTCCCAAAAAGCTATCGAAATTCATGCCCAACTCCTTTGCGTCTCAACATGGCAGAGAGAGGATAAGTAGCCACCGGAACAAGAAGCAGCGACTCCATGCTGTATGGTCGCTGTTGTTATTATACTTATTACACCAAAGCGTGGAGTGCCGAGCATAATTCCCTGAAGGTAGGGCAGTGGTAACTAGATATACTGTAGCAGTATACAGAAAACAGTGGTGGTAAGTATCCCCAGCGGATAGAGGCTAGCTTGGTTGAAAAGGTTGATCGCTTTGCTGGTGTCATCATTTGACAGAAATCTTCGAAGAGGAATCAAGAGGAAGAACAGTCCGGAAAGAATTGCACCTGCGACATATACTCCCTTCATTTTGAGGGGAGAAAGAAAGATCAGGCCGAGACCGAGGACAGAACTGGCGATGAGAGCTGCAAAAATGATCGTCACTGAAGAGCTCGGCCCGTAGACCACAGGGATAGTTTTTGCCCCAAGTCTTCCGTCTTCCTGCATGTCCACGAGATCGTTGGGAATGTTTTGTCCCCCTACCTCCCAAAGTGCTATCCAGATGAAAACAACGATTACCAGTTGAGGCTGTGGCTTTGGGTTTACCGCAAAGATGGCAGCCAGTGCTCCGAGATTTTTTACCGTTGCAGCGATGAGTATCTTCCACTGACTCACCTTGTACAGTCTGCAGTAAACTACCTCCAGAATGGCACCTATAACGAAAATAATCGCACATACAGGATTCAGCAGCGCAGCCCCTACAAGAGCGATCAGTCCCCAAAAAAAGGTCCATATCACACCACTGGCAAAGGGTATGAGTCCTTGAGCAAGGGGATGGCGGACAAAGATGCAGTCTAGATCAAAGCAGGCTGGCTCTTTGAGAAGCTCGCCCATCCTTTGCCGGTCCAGCTCATAGTCGGTCACATCGTTCAAGGCATATATGCAGGTGTATCCTGCAAAAACTGTAATCATGCCTAGTAGGATAGTGGAAAGGTTTGGAAACGTGCCCAGACACAATAAGGCCGCTGCCATTGGGGTGGCCAGGTCAATCAGCAAATGTGGTGTTCTGGATAAAGCAAGATAGAGCCTCAATTGCTGGGATTTGGCTGACAATTGTACACTCATATGGGTTTTGTCTTGATTCCTCTCTTCGATTTCCTGAGAAAATCAATCTCAATGGGGGAAGGTCATTTTTGCTCCAAACCAGCCAAGAACTGCCACCAGAACTGGACATGTCAGACTAATGATGAGATAGAGGATCCTGGCTCCACTTGGCTGCAACAAAATTTCAGGTGATAAGAGTCTCCACAGGAAAATGACCAGAATGAGAGTAATGAGAATGAGTGAACCGAAGATCTTTATGGCTATTATCTTCGACCATTTACCAGCGTAATTGAGCCACCAGTTATACGGCCCAGTAAGCATGGCGACCGGTGCGACCACCAGCCCGGCCACCAGGACATGAAACGCGCTTGTCTCCAGGCTCTTATTTCCTGTCACCAGATAGAGGATGTTGAGAACGGGAAACAACATCATAAAGGCAATAGGGAAATGGACGGTCATGGGGTGGGGATGCCGACGGAGCATGGGTATTTTGCGAAAGACCGCCAGAAGAAGGTCGGGAATGTGCTCATCCATGGGATCTTTTTCAGGTTTTAGAATCCCAACCTGCGGGAATTTTTCGAAAACCTCTATGCCATGTGGAGCACCTCCGATGTCCTCAGTCAGATCTGTTCCCGCCTGGTGCCTTCGCATATGATTACCGGTTTTCCACAATTTGCTTTCTGAGACATCATACACCTTGTCATCGTGAGCTATGTATACCGGCTGTCCGTTCTCACCGTTGAATGTGGCAAGCTCTTCACGGCTGAATTTTTTCAACTCATCTTGCATGTCGCATCCTCTGGTCCTAGCAGAACATCTCTCTATCCCATGCCAATTGTGAATCTTCTCTCAAACATTAAACGTTATCCCATCCCTATCCACAATGCAAGCCATTCAAGCCAACGATTGAGGAATTGGGGAATTGAGGTATTATTGAATTCATATCTAAGATTCTCCGGACCCGTCATTCCGGACGAAGCCGCGTAAGCGGGCGAGATCCGGAATCCAGTTAGAGTTCAATATTATCAGGTTATTTCTGGATCCCGGCTCGCGTCCGCCGCCGGCGGACTTGGCCGGGATGACGAATTGCGACACAGTCTCTTGCGGAGAGATCGGGCATGAAGTTATCGGCCGGAGTTAAATGAATAGGCGTTTTCCACAATCCCCAATCCCCAAATCTGCAATCTACAATCTCAAATCCTTCAATCCCTCAATGTAGCCCTTCTGTACCAGCGGGCTAACCGTTCAGGATCACAACCAAAAAAGTAAGCCAGCAAGACAGCCTGATTGATAAGGGTGGTTTTCAAAATTCCGAGCTTTTCCCAGCGTCGGGATGAGGTGGTCACTGCAATGGGTGCGATCACTACTCTGCCTTCTTTTTTGAGCCGCTCCATAAAAACGAAGTCTTCCATGATTGGTATTTCAGGAAATCCCCCGATTGAGCGAAAAAGATTTGCTCTGAGGAATATTGCCTGGTCGCCATAAGGCATCTGAAAAACCCTGGATCTGAAGTTTGCAAGCTTTTCAACAATCCGCAGCCCGATCTCTGGGCCATCGATACCCAGCGCGAAAGCTCCAGCAACTGCGCCTGGCATGGTCAAAAGATTCAAGACATGCTTATCGAATCCACCGGGCAAGCGAGTATCGCCATGAAGGAATAGGAGCACATCGCTGTTTGCTGCCATAGCACCTGCGTTGACTTGCTTCGCTCGCCCCCCTGTTATAGTTAGCAGCCTCGCACCAAGCCCCTTTGCCACCTCATCAGTCCCGTCACTACTCCTCCCATCCGCAACGATAATCTCGACCCCAGTGCAGGCCTGTGCGCTTTTCATGGTTGCCATAATGCTCTCGGCCTCATTCAGGGTCGGGATAATAATGGAGATTGCCGGTCGCCCGGATGGCTTCGTATGAGTCACACCAACCCCTCATCTATAAACCACAACAGCTTTCCTGCCGGCTGCACGTGGGCCGCAGGATAGGTTGCGGTATGGGGATTGTTGAGGATTTCCTGAAGTACTTTCAGCTTATTAGATCCCGAAACTAGAAAAAGCACGCATTTGGCTTCATTTATTACTGGAAAGGTGAGGGTAATTCGCGGGACAGGGGGAGATGCGCTGCTTCCTTCCACTGCCACCACCCAACTGGTTCTCTCCTCCAATGCTGCATCACCAGGGAAAAGAGAGGCTGTGTGACCATCTCCCCCTATACCCAGCAGGACCAGATCAAAAGAAGGGAAAGATGTGGAGGGATCACTTCCGGCAGTGGCTTGAAAGAACTCTCGGAGGGTCGTTTCGTACTCTGCCGCCACAGGTTTGGGAGAACCGGTTGCAGCGGGAATTCTGTGAATGTTTGACGGTGGCACATCCACCTTAGAGATTAGTGTCTGCAAGGCCAGAGAAAAATTACTATCCGGATTATCCGACGGCACGCACCTTTCATCCCCCCAGAAAAGGTACGTATGTTGCCAGTCAACCCTGCTGGCATAAGGTTCTTTAGCCAGTTCCTCATAGAGCAAACGAGGTGTTGTCCCACCGGAAAGGACTAAGGTGAAGATACCTCTTTCTTTTATGGCCTCCTCGGCAATTTCGCAAATGCACTCTGCGGCTGCCCGACTCAGATCCTCTAAACTCGAGTGGGTACGTATCTCCGGCTTCATAACACATTCATTACTAGGCACTATTATCTCTTTCTAATTAATTAGTGCCTAGTTTTCCTGTCGCTCTGCGCTATGCGCTTGGCGCTTTGCGTATTTCGCCTGACCCTCAGGCGCTTATCGAGCCACCTCAGGCAAACCCTGCACCAGCCATACAAGTGTAGCAGTGGTGTGACACTGCAATCGGCTCCCCGGGTTCGGGTAGCTCATTCAAATCAGAGATGTGCGTTTTCTTCCCCCCCATATAAAGATCTGCGGCCTGATTGAAGTCACAGTCAAAGACATAGCCATCCCAAGAGACGGAAATTAAAGACCGGCACATCAGCCCTTCAATAGCGCACGGGTTGAAACTGGTTGCAAGCTTCTGCAGGTATCTCTCCAGATTGCCGGATTGCTCCAACCACCGGCGGAACCTACCCAGGGGCACATTGGCGAAGGAGAATAGATTGTTGAAAACTATTCCCCACTTATTTTTTAGAACGTGGCAGAATCTTTTCTCTAACTGATCCTGAGAGGAGGGCAGGAAAGCACCGGTAGGATTGGACACCAAGTGCAGTTCCAGACCGGAGTCGGGTTGCCCATATCCGAAAGAATTCAACTTTCTCAGAACAGCGATGGACTCCTGGAACACCCCCCGTCCCCTCTGTGATTCTGCCTGTGCCTCATTCAGAGACGGAAAGGAGGCTACAATCACAACCCGCCGTTTTTTACACACCTCAATCAGGTGATCCCGCTCACCATTGGCCAATGCAGTCAGATTTGAGCGGAGCATTAACTGCGTGGTAATACCCGAGAGTCTCTCAATCATATCAGCCAGATTGGGATTCATCTCCGGGGCACCACCGGTGATGTCAATAATCTCAAAAGGGAACCTCTGAGCTAAGGCCACAACCTGATCCACGGTCTCAGCGCTCATTACTTCTTCACTGTGGGGACCTGCCTCGAGATGACAGTGCCGACACGCCTGGTTGCAAAGTAACCCCACATTTATCTGGAGTGTGGTGGTCTCTTCCCGGGTCAGATTGAGGCCGTGTTTGGCGAGGGTCTGTCCAAAAGGTTCAACGGGCAGGCTCTTTTCAGAAAACTTTGAACCATTACGCAACGATTGCGCCTGTTGCTTCATTTCTTTTCTCTCTTCTGCTGGTGCCAAACATTCTCCGGCGAACAATGCCAACAAACTTTCCTTCCGTCCTGACTCCCTAGTTAGTCACCCCAGTGGTCCATTTCTTACACCAGAGAATTAGAAATTTCTCACACTAACAAAGATATCCGACTCTCAAATATCAGGCGAGCACCCTACAACGATATTTTCTTGGCAATGTTCCGCATCTGGACTCCATGAACCAGCGATGCTCCCCCCCGGATTGCCGTTGCCACGTGAATCGCTTCCGTCATTTCGCTCAGATTAGAACCCTTTTCCAAACAAGCCTGGGTATAGGCATCGATACAGTAGGGACATTGAATAGTGTGGGCTACAGCGAGGGCGATGAGAGCTTTTTCCCTTTCTGTGAGCTCACCCTCAGCAAACACTGCAGCGTAGTAGTCAAAGAATTTTCTTGCCAGCTCAGGGGCTTCCTCACCAATCTCTTCGAATTTAGGCAAATCCTGCGGGTGGTAGTAAGTTTCCATTATCACATCCCTCCTGGAAGGACCCTACTGTTCCTCATCAATTATCAACTTCATCCACTTCTGAGCGGCCTCGGGTCCCCAACTTCCTGAGTCGTATGGCTGGAGACGTGCCCCTCGGTCACCACAAGTTTCACAGTCCTGTAATATTGGGGTCAGAAACGACCAGCTGAGCTTCACCCCATTATTGCTCCAAAAGAGCATCTGGTCGCCCTGGATACAATCCAACAGAACTTTTTCATATGCCTCAAGGGTGGGGCCACTGTAGTTCTGGTCATAGGAGAAGTCCAGCGTCACAGGTCGCAAACAGTTCCGTGCACCAGGATACTTGGTTTGAAAAGTTAGCGTAATTCGCTCTTCCGGATAGATCCCTAAAACCAGCCGGTTGGCAAGAATTTCCTCGCCTAGAACATTTCGAAACATGGAATGAGGAACTCTCTTGAACTGAACTATTATGCGGGTAACCTTTTGGGGCAGCCGTTTGCCGGAGACCAAATAGAAGGGAACAGACCGCCAACGCCAATTGTCAATGAACACCCGCATCATGGCAAAGGTTGGGATGAGGGAGGATGAACTCACCCCCGGCTCTTCTCGGTATCCGGCGACCTCTGAGCCGTTGATAATCCCAGGTCCATATTGTCCTAGAACTAGATTATCTGCTTGTTTAGCCCCCTCAAGGGGTTTAAGGGACCGGAATACTTTAGCCTTCTCGTCCCGCACCCGGTCGGCCTCGAAAAGGGAAGGCGGCTCCATGGCGGTTAGCGACAGTACCTGCATCATATGGTTCTGGAACATATCCCTGATTACACCGGCCTGCTCATAATAGCCGGCTCGATTTTCAACTCCCAGCCTTTCTGAGGCAATGATTCCCACATAAGCGATATAGCTACGGTTCCAGATTGGTTCAAAAATGGCGTTGGCAAAACGAAACATTAAAATATTCTGCACCGTCTCTTTGGCCAAATAGTGATCGATTCTGAAGATCTGGTGTTCCTGGAAACTCCGGTGCAGAGTTTGATCCAGCTCCATTGCTGATTGCAGATCCCGGCCGAATGGCTTTTCCACCACGATACGGGACCAGCCCTTGCCATTCTCACCTTCTTGGGCAAGCCCTGCCTTACCAAGCATTTCAGCAATCACCGGATAAAGAGACGGAGGAACCGCCAGATCGAATACTCTGTTGCCTCCTGTATGATATTTTTCATCCAACTTTCTGAGATAGCCTGCCAATTCCACATAGGAGTCCAGTGAATCGTAGACCACTGGCTGATAGTAGAGGTTGGCGGCGAACTCTTCCCACCGGGCAAGATCAGCTTTCTCTGTGGCCGCATAGCTGGCTTTGAGCCTCTCCCTGAACTCTTCGTGACTCATGGATGTTCTGCTGGCGCCGACAATAACAAATGGCTTTGGCAAGCCATCGTGTAGGTAGAGGTTGTAGAGAGCCGGCACCATCTTTCTGGCGGTTAGGTCACCGGACGCCCCGAATATGACAATGGTGCAGGGATCCAAAGGACCCACCGTCACGCACTCTTCCGCAAGAATATCCGCGGCAGTAGCTTTCGCCTCCACTTTAGTCATCTGCTCTCCATATTGATCATCAAACATTGCAGTCGTCTCATCTACCGAACCCTACTTTTAATCATTCCTCGATTCGAATGCAAAAGGCACTAGGCACTTATGTTTTGTACTTAGTGCCTAGTGTTTAGTGTCTAGTTGATCGGTGCTTAGTCGGGACACCT
>Ga0255039_10000796_pt1 | contig 10270 bp, 11 predicted proteins | sample BC1_12_1_MG_FD_181713 | JGI IMG/M metagenome (GOLD analysis project Ga0255039, IMG submission 181713) | Seawater microbial communities from Strait of Georgia, British Columbia, Canada - BC1_12_1 | ecosystem: Environmental > Aquatic > Marine > Strait | place: Canada: British Columbia | collected... | reverse complement strand
GGCACGGTGTCTGTTCCTATTGCTACGGCCGTGATCTTGCGCGTGGCGACCTGGTCAATAATGGCGAGGCGGTGGGTGTGATCGCAGCCCAGTCCATCGGTGAACCCGGTACGCAGTTGACGATGCGTACCTTCCATATTGGTGGTGCGGCATCCCGTGCTGCTGCCATAGATCATATCCAGGTAAAATCCGACGGCACGGTCCGTCTGCACAATCTGAAAACGGTTGAAAATGCCGACAAGAAACTGGTTGCGGTGTCGAGATCCGGCGAGTTGTCGGTTATTGACGAACACGGCAGAGAGCGAGAGCGCTACAAGGTACCTTACGGTGCGATTATCTCGAAACGTGATGATGCACCTGTCAGTGCAGGAGACGTTGCCGCAAGGTGGGATCCTCATACCCATCCGATCGTGACTGAAGTGGCGGGCACGGTGAAGTTCCACGAATTTATCGACGGTGTTACCGTCAATGAGCAGGTAGACGATATCACCGGCCTGACCAGCCTGGTCGTGACAGATCCCAAGCAACGTGGAACTGCGGGCAAAGATGTTCGTCCGATGATCAGTCTGGTCAATAAAAAGGCTAAAGAATTGTTCCTCGCCGGAACGGAAATTCCCGCCCATTACTTCCTGCAATCCGGGTCCATCGTACAGATGCAGGACGGTCAGGACGTGAACGTGGGTGATGTATTGGCGCGTATTCCTCAGGAATCATCGAAAACTCGTGATATTACGGGTGGTTTGCCCAGGGTTGCCGATCTGTTCGAGGCACGCAAACCGAAGGAACCGTCAATCCTGGCGGAAGTCTCCGGCATTATCAGTTTTGGCAAGGACACCAAGGGTAAACAACGCCTTGTCATCACGCAGGATGATGGTGAAACTTACGAAGAACTGATTCCCAAGTGGCGTCACGTGATCGTCTTCGAGGGTGAGCGCGTAGAAAAGGGCGAAACGGTGGTTGATGGCGAGCCTGATCCGCATGACATTCTCCGTCTGCTGGGGGTGGCAGCGCTGGATGATTACCTGGTGAAGGAAATTCAGGATGTCTATCGTCTGCAGGGTGTGAAAATCAATGATAAGCACATTGAAGTCATCGTGCGCCAGATGCTGAGGAAAACTGAAATCCTGGATCCAGGTGACACTAAACTGCTGCGCGGCGAACAGCTCGATATATTCCGCGTAATCGAAGAAAATTCGAATATTGAGAAAGAGGATGGCCGGCCGGCAGTGTACCAGAGGATTCTCCTGGGTATCACCAAGGCGTCTCTGGCCACCGAGTCCTTTATCTCTGCAGCTTCCTTCCAGGAAACGACCAGGGTACTGACCGAAGCAGCGGTACGTGGAACAATCGATCACTTGCGAGGGCTCAAGGAAAACGTGATTGTGGGCCGCCTGATTCCGGCAGGAACGGGTATGGCATATCACAAAACGCGCAAACGCCTCACGGAAGAAGAGCCTGAAATCGATCTGGCGGCGCTCGCTTCGGCTATTGCTGCCGAAGAATTTGCCAACCTTGAGAGTGAATCCGAAAAGGTCAAGCAATAGCGGGCTTAAAAATATTCAGGCCGGGTATTGTCAGAAGGAGGCAAGCCTGTCATAATTGACCGGCTAACATAAATGAAACCCTCCCAAAGGAGGGCCGTGCGGTAAAAAGACCGTTACGGAGAGCCGATGTCGCCGGCGCGTGGGCCGGACTCAACGGCGCCCAATCCCAGGCTGAACACTAAGGGGTTGGGCGTTTGGCATTATCTGAAGAGGGCGTTTTTACTTGCACTCTTTATTGGCGACCGGGATTATCCCGTTCGCTTTTTAATTTGTCACACCAGGAATTTGGTGAAGACAGAAATGGAACAGGAAAGGATATGGCGACAATCAACCAACTCGTACGCAAGCCCCGTAAGGACAAAGCTTATAAAAGCAACGTTCCGGCGCTTGAGGGTTGTCCACAGAAACGTGGGGTATGCACGCGTGTCTATACCACCACACCCAAGAAGCCGAATTCCGCACTGCGCAAGGTGGCGCGTGTGCGCCTGACGAATGGCTACGAGGTGACAAGTTACATCGGTGGTGAAGGGCATAACCTGCAGGAGCACAGTGTGGTGTTGATCAGGGGAGGGCGTGTGAAGGATCTTCCTGGTGTCCGTTATCACACCATTCGTGGAAGTCTTGATACCGCGGGTGTAAGTGATCGCCGGAAGTCCCGTTCCAAGTATGGCGCCAAGCGGCCCAAAAACTGATATTCCTGAAACCTGATTTACGGCACAGACGAATAGACTACGGAAAGCAAATATGTCCAGAAAACATTCCAATTTCACAAGAGAAATTTTGCCTGATCCCAAATTCGGTAGTGAAATGATTACGCGCTTCATCAATATGGTGATGGTGAGTGGCAAGAAATCCGTGGCGGAAAAAATCGTCTACGGCGCCATCGAAACCATTACCGAAAAAAGCAAAGGTGATGGTGCTGTTGAAGTAGTTGAAAAAGCACTCGAGAACGTCAGCCCGATGGTGGAAGTAAAGTCTCGCCGGGTGGGTGGCGCGACTTACCAGGTACCAGTGGAAGTGCGTCCAAAGCGCCGTCAGACACTGGCTATGCGCTGGATTATTGAAGCTGCGCGCAAGCGGGGCGAAAAGAATATGCCCGGCCGGCTGGCGGGCGAACTGTTGGACGCTGCAGAACAGCGTGGAACAGCGGTCAAGAAGCGTGAAGACACACACCGGATGGCTGAAGCCAATAAGGCTTTCGCCCATTACCGTTGGTAATTATTGAAAAATGCAGGCCGGTTAATCCGGACCGCAGTTCATAACAGAATTTATTGAGGAAAAGACAGTGGCACGTTCTACGCCCATTAACAGGTATCGCAACATCGGCATCATGGCGCACATTGATGCCGGTAAGACGACTACCACAGAGCGCATCCTTTTCTACACCGGTGTATCGCACAAAATCGGTGAAGTTCATGATGGCAATGCCACCATGGACTGGATGGAACAGGAGCAGGAACGTGGCATTACGATCACGTCTGCTGCGACTACCTGTTTCTGGAGTGGCATGGACCAGCAGTTCTCCGAGCACCGTATCAATATCATTGACACACCGGGACACGTTGACTTCACCATTGAGGTCGAACGCTCTCTTCGGGTGCTCGATGGAGCGGTCGCTGTTTTTTGCGCAGTGGGTGGCGTTCAGCCACAGTCTGAAACGGTTTGGCGACAGGCGACCCGTTACAACGTTCCGCGTGTTGCTTTTGTTAACAAGATGGATCGCACTGGCGCCGATTTCGAACGCGTTGTCAGTCAGATTGGGGAACGCCTGGGCGCGCGCCCGGTGCCCGTTCAGCTGCCGATTGGCGCCGAAGAAAATTTTGAAGGTATCGTCGACCTGGTCCGCATGAAAGCCATTTACTGGGATTTAGAGAACCAGGGCACGACCTATGAGGCGCGTGACATACCCGATGCGCTCAAGGCCGCAGCAGATGCCGCCCACGAATTCATGGTCGAAACTGCAGCTGAGGCTTCTGAAGAGTTGATGGATGCTTACCTCGATGGCGGTGAGCTGAACGAAGAGCAAATAATTGAAGGCCTGCGTGCAGGCACTTTGGCCAACGACATCGTTCCATGCCTTTGCGGCACCGCGTTTAAGAACAAGGGTGTGCAGGCTCTGCTTGACTCAATTGTCGAACTGATGCCGTCCCCGCTGGATGTTCCGGCTATTAACGGTATCAATGAGGATGAAAGCGAGGGCGTGCGCAACAGTTCAGATGATGAGCCATTTGCAGCACTGGCATTCAAGATTGCCACTGACCCCTATGTGGGCACCCTGACTTTTTTCCGGGTCTACTCCGGTGTTCTGTGTTCCGGCGACACGGTTTACAACGCAGTCAGGGAAAAGAAAGAGCGGGTGGGCCGGATTCTTCAGATGCATTCGAACTCGCGTGAAGAGATCAAGGAAGTTCGAGCGGGTGATATTGCTGCGGCTGTGGGGTTGAAGGACGTTACGACCGGTGACACATTATGTGCCCTGAAAGACGTTATCACGCTGGAGCGTATGGAGTTTCCCGATCCGGTGATTTCGGTAGCGGTTGAACCCAGGACCAAAGCTGACCAGGAAAAGATGGGCGTCGCGCTGTCCAAGCTTGCCCAGGAAGACCCTTCGTTTCGTGTTCACACGGACGAGGAATCCGGGCAAACCATTATTTCCGGTATGGGCGAGTTGCATCTCGACATTATCGTCGACCGCATGAAACGTGAATTCAAGGTTGAAGCCAACGTGGGCCGTCCACAGGTGGCTTACCGCGAGACCATTCGCAAAAGCGTCGAGGCTGAAGGCAAGTTCGTGCGCCAGTCCGGTGGTCGCGGCCAGTACGGTCACGTCAAAATCCGGCTGGAACCCACAGAGAAAGGTGAGGGTTACGAGTTCGAAAACGCCATAAGCGGTGGTGTCGTGCCGCGTGAGTACATTAATTCGGTTAACAAGGGTATCCAGGAACAGATGACCAATGGTGTGATTGCGGGGTATCCGGTGGTCGATGCGAAGGTGACTCTGTTTGACGGTTCCTATCACGAGGTTGATTCATCTGAAATGGCGTTCAAGGTTGCCGGTTCCATGGCTTTCCGGAACGCGGCCCTGATTGCTGATCCTGTTCTGCTGGAACCCATGATGAAGGTCGAAGTCGTCACGCCTGAAGATTACATGGGCGACGTAATGGGGGACCTGACGCGTCGTCGCGGCATCTTGCAGGGCATGGAAGACAGTCCGGCCGGCAAAATGGTGAACGCACATGTTCCGCTTTCGGAAATGTTTGGTTACGCCACCGATTTGAGGTCGCAGACCCAGGGCCGGGCGACGTACACAATGGAATTTGATCACTACTCGGAAGCGCCCAACAGCATTTCTGAAGAAATAATTAAGAAAACCGCCTAATTATCTGATATTTAAGAGGATTAACTCATGTCCAAGGAAAAGTTTGAACGAACTAAACCGCATGTAAACGTGGGTACGATTGGTCATGTTGATCATGGTAAGACGACGCTGACGGCGGCGATGACGAAGGTGTGTGCCGAAGCGCGTGGCGGCGATTTCACGGATTACGATCAGATTGACAACGCACCGGAAGAGCGTGAACGCGGCATCACGATTGCCACCGCGCACGTGGAATACGAGTCAGATGAGCGCCACTACGCACACGTTGACTGCCCGGGCCACGCCGACTATGTGAAGAACATGATCACAGGTGCGGCGCAGATGGACGGAGCGATCCTGGTGGTATCAGCGGCCGACGGTCCGATGCCCCAGACGCGGGAACACATCCTGCTGGCGCGCCAGGTGGGTGTGCCATACATCCTGGTATACCTGAACAAGGCCGACCAGGTGGACGATGAAGAGTTGCTGGAACTGGTGGAGATGGAAGTTCGCGAGCTGTTGAGCTCCTACGATTTTCCGGGCGACGATACGCCGATCGTAACAGGATCTGCGCTGAAGGCGCTGGAAGGCGACGACTCGGATATTGGAGTGCCGTCGATCCTGAGGCTGATTGAAGCGATGGATTCGTACATTCCGCTGCCGGAGCGTGATACGGACAAGCCCTTCCTGTTGCCGATCGAGGATGTGTTCTCGATTTCCGGCCGGGGCACGGTCGTAACGGGCCGGGTCGATCGCGGCATTGTCAAGGTGGGCGAGGAAGTTGAGATCGTCGGCATCAAGGAAACGACCAAGACCACGTGCACGGGTGTGGAAATGTTCCGCAAGCTGCTGGACGAGGGACGTGCGGGCGATAACGTAGGTGTACTGTTGCGCGGTACGAAGCGTGACGAAGTGGAACGCGGCCAGGTACTGGCGCATCCGGGCACGATTACGCCACACACGATATTCGAGGCAGAGGTCTACATCCTGTCGAAAGACGAGGGTGGCCGGCACACGCCATTTTTCAAGGGCTATCGTCCGCAGTTTTATTTCCGTACGACGGATGTGACCGGAGCGGTTGAATTGCCCGAAGGCGTGGAGATGGTGATGCCGGGTGACAATGTGCAGATGAAAGTATCACTGATTGCACCGATCGCCATGGAAGAAGGCCTGCGCTTTGCGATTCGCGAAGGCGGCCGGACGGTTGGCGCCGGTGTGGTGGCCAAGATCTTCGAATAATAGAAGCGAGTTAGGAAAATGGCTGAACAAAGAATCCGTATTCGACTGAAAGCTTTCGATCATCGTCTGATCGATCGCTCAGCGGCTGAAATCGTGGAAACGGCGAAAAGGACGGGTGCTCAGGTGCTGGGTCCGATTCCGCTGCCTACAAGGATTGAACGGCACACGGTACTGATTTCTCCGCATGTAAACAAGGATGCGCGCGATCAGTATGAAACACGCACTCACAAGCGCCTGATGGACATCGTGGACCCCAATGAAAAGACCGTGGATTCATTGATGAAACTGGACCTGGCGGCTGGTGTAGACGTGCAGATCAAGCTGTTTTGAATGGTCACTGCCATCAAGGCGTATTGGTAGACATATACCCGAAATAGGGCAAAGCAATGAAGATTGGATTAGTAGGACGCAAGCGCGGCATGACCCGCATTTTCACCGAAGACGGTAACAGTGTGCCGGTCACGGTGGTTGAGGTCAGCCCGAATCGCGTGACCCAGCTGAAGAGCGAAGAAAATGATGGTTATCGTTCCGTGCAGGTCACGATCGGTAGCCGCCGGCCAAACCTGGTGAACAAGCCTGTAGCCGGCCACTACGCCCAGGCCGGTGTCGAAGCCGGTGAAGGCCTGTGGGAATTACGCCTCGCCGAGAGCGAAGGTGAGGACCTCGAAAATGGGTCCGAGCTGAAAGTGGACATGTTCGAAGCAGGCGAGATGGTGGATGTAACCGGCACGAGCAAAGGCAAAGGTTTTGCCGGTGCCGTGAAACGTCACAATTTCCACATGCAGGATGCCACTCACGGAAATTCGCTGGCGCACAGGGCGCCTGGCTCAATTGGCCAGTGTCAGACACCGGGCCGTGTGTTTAAAGGCAAGAAGATGGCTGGACACATGGGGGATGAACGAGTCACCACGCAAAACCTGGAGGTTATCCGGGTGGATGAGGAACGTAATTTGCTTCTCATAAAGGGTGCGGTCCCCGGCGCGGCTGGCGGTATCGTGATGGTCCGTCCTTCTGTGAAGGTCCTTCAATAAGGTTTGATGGAGAGATTACGATGCAACTCGCAGTAGCAGGCGGCAAAAAGATTGATGTGTCTGAAGCCACATTTGGCCGGGACTTTTCAGAAGCCCTGGTGCACCAGGTGGTAACTGCCTACCTGGCAGGCGCACGCGCCGGAACAAAGGCTCAGAAAAGCCGTTCGACAGCCAGTGGCGGCGGCAGAAAACCCTGGCGTCAGAAAGGCACGGGCCGGGCCCGTGCGGGTACGATCCGCAGTCCAATCTGGCGCGGTGGTGGCAGGACATTTGCTGCTACGCCCAGGGATCATTCCCAGAAAGTGAACCGCAAAATGTATCGGGGAGCGCTGCAGGCGATTTTTTCCGAACTGGTTCGCCAGGACCGTCTGGTGGTGGTTGATTCCCTGGAGCTTTCAGAGCCAAAAACCAAAGCGCTAATCGCCAATCTGGCTGAGCTGGGTTTTGAGAAAGGCCTGATTGTAAGCAATGAGTTGAATGAAAATGTTTTTCTGGCGTCCCGTAATATTCCGGGTGTCTATGTACTGGATGCCGCGAGTATTGACCCGGTAAGCCTGGTGGCTGCCGATAAAGTGATCATGACTGTGGATGCAGTTGAAAAGATTCAGGAGTGGCTGGGATGAGTGAAAACCGTTTGTACCAGGTCTTGCTCAGCCCGCGCGTTACTGAAAAGACAACGCAGGTCGGCGAAGACAGTAACCAGTATGTTTTTCGTGTGGTCAAGGATGCCAACAAATCCGAAGTGAAGGGCGCAGTGGAGATGTTATTTGACGTTAATGTGGAGGCAGTTCGCATTGTAAACGTCAAGGGCAAGTCCAAGTCTTTTCGCATGCGTCCGGGAAAGCGCAGCGATTGGAAGAAGGCTTATGTTCGGGTGCAGGAAGGTCAGGTTATTGACTTCCTGGGCGGCGAATCAGCCTGATCGATGCGCTTAGGAAATGAGTTTAAGGAATATTAGTCATGGCAATCGTTAAGGCAAAACCAACATCGCCAGGACGTCGTGGAGTCGTCCAGGTCAAGCATTCGCACCTTCACAAGGGGTCGCCGCATGCCAGCCTGGTCGAGAAGAAATCGAAATCCGGCGGTCGCAACAATACGGGCCGGATCACCACGCGTCACCGCGGTGGAGGCCACAAACAACATTACCGTTTGATTGATTTCAAGCGGGATAAAGATGGCATCACCGGTCGTATCGAGCGGATTGAGTACGATCCTAATCGCAGTGCGCACATTGCACTGGTGCTCTATGTCGATGGCGAACGACGTTACATCATCGCTCCCAAAGGCGTTCGGGCAGGTGACCAGGTGATAAGCGGCCGTGAAGCAGCTATCAAACCGGGAAACTGCCTGCCGTTGCGTAATATCCCCATGGGTTCAGTGATTCATTGTGTTGAGATGAAGCCTGGCAAGGGGGCGCAAATTGCCCGCAGCGCCGGCGCCGCAGTACAACTGGTTGCCCGCGAAGGCCAGTATGCAACGCTGAGGCTTCGCTCAGGTGAAATGCGCAAAGTACCGTCACGTTGCCGCGCGACCATTGGTGAAGTGTCCAACTCCGAGCATAACCTGGAGAAACTGGGCAAAGCCGGTGCCAAGCGCTGGAGAGGTGTACGCCCGACCGTTCGTGGTGTTGCCATGAACCCGGTGGATCACCCTCATGGTGGTGGTGAAGGGCGCACGTCCGGTGGGCGTCACCCCGTATCTCCATGGGGTGTCCCGACCAAAGGATATAAAACCCGCAAGAACAAGACTACGGACAAATACATTGTTCGCAAGCGTTCAAGCAAATAACAGGTAGAGCTATGCCACGTTCGATTAAAAAAGGACCGTTCATTGATCATCACCTGATGAAAAAGGTGACTGATTCCGTTGCCACAAATAACAAACGACCGATCAAGACCTGGTCACGTCGTTCCATGATCCTGCCGGACATGGTGGGCCTGACAATAGCGGTACACAACGGACGCCAGCATGTCCCGATCCTGATCAATGATCAAATGATCGGCCACAAGCTGGGCGAGTTCGCGGCCACCCGGACCTTCAGGGGTCATTCGGGCGACCGCAGGACCAAATAGGTGTTGATATGCAAGCGACTGCACGGTTAAAAAACGCGCGTATTTCGGCGCAGAAAGTACGGCTGGTAGCTGACCAGGTTCGGGGTTTGCCGGTCGACAAGGCTGAGCAACTTCTGACTTTCAGCACCAAGAAAGCTGCGCATATTGTGAAGAAAGTGCTGCTTTCGGCCGTAGCAAATGCGGAGCACAACGATGGCGCTGATATCGATGAATTGAAGGTCGCAATAATCATGATCGATGAGGGTGCGACTTTTAAACGCGGCCGCGCCAGGGCCAAAGGCCGTGGCACTCGAATTCTTAAGCGGAACAGTCACATTACCGTGACCGTTGCCGATGACAATACGGGACAAAACTAATGGGTCAAAAGGTACATCCAATAGGAATCCGACTGGGCATCTCCAAGGACTGGAATTCAACCTGGTACGCCGAGAAAGGCGAATATGCCGAGCAGTTGAAGACCGACCTCATGGTTCGGGAGTTTTTGCAGAAGCGCCTGGCGCAAGCAGCGGTCAGCAGGATACAGATTGAGCGTCCGGCCAAGTCGGCGCGTATCACGATTCACACGGCGCGTCCGGGTATTGTAATCGGCAAGAAAGGTGAAGACATTGAGCGCCTGCGTCGTGATGTTTCAGCACTGATGGGCGTTCCGACGCACATTACGGTAGCCGAGATACGCAAGCCAGAGTTGGATGCGCAGCTGGTTGCAGAGGGTATTGCCCAGCAGCTGGAACGCCGTATCATGTTCCGCCGCGCAATGAAGCGCGCAGTGGGTAATTCCATGCGTCTGGGTGCGCTCGGTATCAAGGTTTTGGTATCCGGTCGTTTAAACGGTGCGGATATCGCCCGCAGCGAATGGTATCGCGAAGGCCGTGTGCCATTACAGACTCTTAGGGCGGACGTTGATTATGGTTTTGTTGAAGCGAAGACCACCTACGGTGTTCTTGGTGTGAAAGTATGGATCTACAAGGGTGAAGTATTCAGCCTTGAAAGGTCGGACGGTGAGAACAAGCGCAACCAGGCGGTTGC
>Ga0255039_10000795_pt1 | contig 10276 bp, 8 predicted proteins | sample BC1_12_1_MG_FD_181713 | JGI IMG/M metagenome (GOLD analysis project Ga0255039, IMG submission 181713) | Seawater microbial communities from Strait of Georgia, British Columbia, Canada - BC1_12_1 | ecosystem: Environmental > Aquatic > Marine > Strait | place: Canada: British Columbia | collected... | reverse complement strand
TGGAAGTATTTAGTTGGCACGTAATCGAATTTTCGTGACTTCGTCGACATCGCATAGCAGGGAGGCCAAAAAATTGGGCAGTCCTGAGACTGCAGTCACAATTTTCGAAGCATGGTGGGTTGGGGAAATATTTTTTAGGCAGACTTTGACAAGGTGACAGTATGACCAAGTTTGTTTCATCTGGAACAAAAGCCTGCCACTTGAAATTCCAGTTCGTTATCTGAGAGTCGAGAGTCAGCTGTTGGCCGAAGATTGCCTCCTACTAGTACCTGACGAGCGTCTACTTACGAGCGAGCTAATGATCTTCATCCAATCGTGGCAGATCATCGTCCATTCTAAGCCATGGCAACCAACTGGTAGTGTTTGTGTGACACTCTGGCTTTAAATTTTCCGGTCGATCCAAACTACCAGCAACAACACTAAAGATCTCCTCAGTTTCCCAACTAAGAATGCTGCCACAATTACTGCAAAAACCCCGTGTTACATTTTCCTGGGGACGGTAATAAGACGGTTTACCCTTGGTCCATTCGAAATATTCACGAGAGAAAATAACAGCCGTACTAAATGCGGCACCGGTAAATCTCCTGCAAATTGTGCAATGACAATTTCCTACCCACTCCGGATCTTGGCTAGCCTGGTAGCGCACGTCACCACAAAAACAACCTCCTGACCATTTCATATAATCTCCCCACCGTTATGTTTCAATCTGAGGGTAACATAATCCCAGAGCCTGCTCTTTTAATCGGATATCACTTTCAAACCCTGTTGTCAGCGAGTGTCTCTTCATGGCCGATTCGAGAAGCCTAGCAAGCTCATCTCAGCGGCAGCTATTGAGAAAACTGCCGCTCAAATTCTAAATGCCAACGGCGAATTACGACCCAACTGAGACACTGATCATCATTACTTATCCAACCGCTAGCAAATGGTGCACGTACCACCGTGGCGTTCGAGCGTCTCGATCATCACTTCGTCGCCGTCTTGCGCATAGTCCAATGGCGTGAAACCTGAGTTGGTGTCCTTCGCGTTGATATCTGCACCTGAAGAAATCAGCAACTCGGCTATCGAAATGCGATCCGATTGAGCGACAATATGTAACGGCGTTATGCCGTATTTGTCCGTGGTAGCTGCGTCAGCACCCTTTTTGATGAGCAGTTCAGCCATCGTTAGCTGGCCCTTGGCGACGGCACGGCGCAGCGGTGTATAGCCATTTTGATCGCTTGCATCGACATCGGCACCGTCGGCCAGTAGCAGCTCGGTGATCCGAGTATGACCTGAGTAGGCAGTGGCGTGTAAAGGCGTTTCGCCAAGCAGGTTCTTCGCATTGATGTCGGCGCCATTTGCGAGCAACAACCGGACAGTATCGTAATCGCCCGATATTACAGCTAAGTGCAGCGGCGTACCTGCTTTTTGGTCCATTGCGTTGACATTTGCGCCGTTGCTGATGAGTAATTCTATTATGGATTTGTACCCTGCTCTGGCGGCATCAAACAATGGTGTCTCGAGACTACCGGCCCTTAAGTCGATATCGGCACCGCCGGTGATAAGCAACTCGACGATGCCTTCATGTCCATGGGAAGCTGCGTAATGTAAAGCACCATGTCGACCGCGTCGTTGGCCAGAATCCCGGCCTGTTCGAGCGTTCACATCAGCGCCAGAATTGATAAGCAGTTCGGTGACGCTCGTATGCCCCCAACGTGCGGTCAAGATTAACGGTGTCGAGCCATTGTCGCTAAAACCCCTTCCCGATGAGGGCGTTCTCACTTCCATATCGGCCCCCGCTTCAATCAGCAATACGGCGACCTTCTCATGCCCGGTCTCTGCCGCGACGTGTAAAGGCGTTTTGCCGTAATAGTCTTTGGCATTGACATTAACCCTGTCGGCAATCAGCTGTCTCACAGCGTCTACATCACCTTTTTGTGCGGCGGTGTGAATCGGCGAAGAATATGGGTCCAGGCGGACCGCCTTCTCAATGAGAATTTCACTCTCGTTAGCCCTTCCCGAAAGCGTCAGAGCATTGGCCAGGATCGCGTAACCCGCGGCATTGTTGCTATCGAGAGCAACAACTTGCTTTGCTTCTGTGACCGCCGCCTGGTAATTCCCCTCGGCAATCAGAATGTTCGAAGCAACCCAGTGTGCCAGAGAACCGGGCTGCTTCATCGCCTGATGCAGGTGCGCCTTGGCATTCTTCATTGCTTCCGACGACGTAATTTCGAGCGCGCCGGTCCAATGTTTGTCCCAGGCTTCCCAGTAAACCGCTGCGAGGGCAGCATGGGCCTGCGCGTATTGTGAATCCAGCTGGATCGCTGCTTCGAAGTAGGGAACGGCTTTAGCAGCATCACCCGCATTATGGCGCTGATAATGATCCCAACCTTGAAGGTAAGCATTATAGGCGTCGGGATTAATGGTTTTGGCGCGGGCGAGATTGCCATCTCCCTGTGGGACAAGGGTGACCGAAAGGGCACTCACAATACTTTTAGTGATTTTATCCTGCATCGAAAAAACATCTTCGAGTGATCCGTCATAGCGATCTGCCCAGATATGGCCCCCGGTAGACGCATCGATCAACTGGGCATTGATTCGCACCTGATTGCCAGCCAGCTGTACACTTCCTTCCATGACATAACGCACACCAAGTTCTTCAGCAACCTGTCGAATTTTTACTACTTTAGCCTTGTAAATGAAAACCGAATTTCGTGCGATAACGAATAGACCGGAAATCTTTGAGAGATCGGTGATCAATGTCTCGGTCATCCCGTCTACGAAGTACTCCTGTTCAGCATTACCACTCATGTTGGTAAATGGAAGCACGGCTATCGAAGGCTTGTCGGGTAACAGGTAATCCATGCGTTCGATGGATGCCGGTTCTTCTTGAGCTACCTGTGGCTTAAGCCAGTAATAGGTTCCACCGACTAGAAGCAGTGCGATAACGCTAGTGGCTACTATTAAATTTGATTTTTTGGGGGCTACTTCGCGTTGATGGCGCTGTTGCGGGGCTGGAAGTGATTGCCCGGCACTCAGTTCGACCCGATAAATGCGGACCGGGTCATCAAACCCTTTCAGTACCTGTTCACCCATATTTTCCAGATCAAACGGCATGCGCTTCGGTAACGCTTCGTGCAGTGCTGCGGTAATGCAGACGCCACCGGGATCAGCCAGTTGCTCAACGCGTTGTGCCAGCACCACGCCCGAGCCAGTTACCGTATTATCGGCCATAACGACTTCGCCCATGGCAATTCCCACTCTTACCGTGGGTCGCAGGTCGTCTTTATAACGCGAAATGAGGTAGGTGTGATCAGTCTGGAATGCGAGCGTGGCACTAACTGCATCGGAAGCGCGTTCGAACTCAGCCAATAATGCATCGCCACGAAGCTCGAGCATGCGCCCCTGATATTTTTCTATAATCTCGCCGAATCGACGGAAAGCATCCTGGATGCGTTCGTGAGCCAGTTGCTCATCTCGCTGAACCAACGCGGTTGAACCAGCGATATCTGCGTGCAATATGACAGCAAGTTTGCCCGATAGACGATCCTTTGCCATTGATAGCCCAGTAGGAATCAAAGTCGATAGATACTATCACATACTGTACTCAGTAAATTCTCGTTTAGGCTGGGGCGCGAGTGTCTGCAGTTGGCCGAAGAACGAAGCTCAAGAAGAACTATGCAGCGTCCGCTATTGAGATGGCAACCCTGTAAAACCACCTCAAATAGAGGCTTAACGCAGTTGTACTAGCGTTTCCTTACTTTCTAGTGCCAACTGTTACGAGGTACTGGTAGGTCAGCGAGATTCCAAGACCCGTACTGAAACCCTCAGTCCAGTTTTCGAATGCTGACTTTAGTACGGAACGTCTTTCTTCATCCAAAGCCTGTGCTGTGGCCCGAATCGGACCAAAACCATTCTCGTAGATTTCCCAGGCTTCTTCTGCACTGCTAGCACGGTGGGTTAGTTCCCCCGACTCATGGCCTAATTCGAAGTGTTCACCAAGCGCGTCCTTTAACCAAGCAGGGTCTCCCCAATTAAACGGTGAAGGTGGCGGCGCCACCTGCTGAGCCGGTGGCGGTACAAAAGGAGCGACTACCTGTCGTAACTTAACCGCGGTGCTTTCAGGTACCCATGCGGCAATAGCGACACGACCACCGGGACGAACAACTCTCGCCAACTCGCTGATCGCGGCCTCCTGATTGCTGGCAAACATAATTCCAAAGGTGGAAGCCGCTGCATCGAATGAAGCATCTTCGAATGGAAGTTTTTCGGCATCACCTAATTGCCAATCTATTGACAAACCTTCTTCTTCTGACAGTTGACGTGCCGCATCCAAAAGTCCTTCCGCGATATCCGTGCCAGTTACCTGAGCACCCGATTGGCTAATTGTGCGGGCGGTCAATCCTGTACCGGTTGCAATATCTAGTATCTTCTCGTCCTTTTGAGGTGCTAGACGCATTACGCAATGACGAATACCTTCTGCGACTCCCTGACTAACGGCATCGTAAGCACGCCCCCCGCTGCTCCACATGTTGGCGGCCTTGGCATTTTTCTCCAGTACAGCACTCTCTTCGTTTGTTGCGTTCATCGCATGACCTCACCAAGATTTGTCGTGAAATACGTGGGTACAAGTTAGTCATCCTAATCTTGTGCCTTCGTCTAAACCAATTAAAAAATCATATACAGGCGCCGTGGTGATAGATTTAAAGCCCTGTATCAAAAATGTTCGGCATTCTTCGAATCGCCCCCATCACCCTTCATTCTCCCAAACAATATTCTCTTTCGTTCTATCGAAAAATGGCGAATAAATTGACAATGCCGACATAGAATCTGTGATAGTTCGAACACGACCGTGAAGTGTGTTGCGAGGTATAAATACAAAATCTCCAGGTCCGACTCGATACACTTCATCGCCTACCTTGAACTCAGCCTCACCATCAATGACGATAACAATTTCATCGTGATCTGGTTGAGTATGAAGTTTGCTCCCGTCACCTGAACTTGAAGCTATGTTTGCCGTCATCGATTCCATATCGCAAATAAACATCCGCTTAACTGGATCATTTGTCGTCGAAGCATCAGTTTGGAAGTTCTTAACTATCTCGTTCAAATTCACACAATTTGACATTAGCGATTACCTCGCGAGTTAAAGAGGGAGAATTTATTGACACAATCATACGCCTATCGGAGGTGAAAATACGGGTTTTGTCGATCGAGGTCAGTGTCCGGTGTTGGCCGTTTCGAGAAGCCCAGGTAACGTATCTGAGCGGCAGCTATTGAGAAATTGCCAGCACAGAGGGTACTTTGACCCGATTGCAGCTTTACCTCCATTACCTCCATTACCTCCATTACCTCCATTACCTCCATTACCTCCAATCATCATTTCCCTTTCCATCTGAAGGCCCAACAAAGGCACCCACCGTATCTTCAAGAATTGCCCTTTTTGCTTCTGCAATTGCCTCAGAATCAGTTTCGAATAAATCATCCCAAACAGTTGAATTGTTAAATTCATCAACAATTTCAAGAGTCCATCCTTGTGTTCCTTTGATCCGATATATTTCAACTGATAAATCCTTGCCAGTACTAGAAACAGTTTGGCTTTTTTCAGACATCTCAATTTCAGGCTCTTCGTCCACTAAGTCTCCGTCGTAAATCCAAGTCTTCACATTACAGCTGGATTATAACGAATTATGGTGACAGTTAACTAATATCTGAATTAAGTAAACTGTCACCATATTTCCCCATATTTCCCGCCCGGCCAATACTTCTCTAGGCTGAACAATCGGGAGAAAACCGTTTCAGGGGGCTTGTCGTAATTATCCGGGTGTCTGCAGTTGGCCGTAGGTCGTCTCTGGGCTCTTCATTTTAAGCGTCTGTTGCCAGAGAAAGCCGTCCCTTAAACCTCTTGGTTCAGCAGTCGATTCAACCCAAAGCGGACGACCAAAATATTACTGTGAGCCAACGATATCAACTGGTACCGCTACGAGTACCATTGCCGAACATTTCATTAAATTAATAGTGGGAGCAGGTCAGGTTTTTTGTTTATATTAGTAATAATTCTGATCTGAAACCGCTGTTCATTCTTATTAATGTCGAATTTTGTGCCGAGATTATCCTGCTTCCGGAGGGCATTGTTCCTGTTATGCCTGTTATGCCTGTTATGTTCTGCCATTGCACAGGCCGATAACTCGTGGCAAAAAGAGTCATCACGTCATCTTGAACAGTTATTGAAAAGTAATCCGGATCAACTGCAGGAGCTGAAAGATTCGGCTGTTTTGGAGTTTTATCGAGAGCGCAAATATAAACTGTTGTGGTCTAACCAAAAGGGCAGACTGGATCGTGCTTCTGATTTATTGCATGTCATTATCCAGGCCAAAAATGAAGGGCTTGAGCCTTCTGATTACTACCTTGAGGAATTCAGTAAGTACTGGGATTCAACCGAACTGAGTGAATCAGTTCAACTCGACCTGTTGTTGTCCGCAGCCTTGTATCGTTACAGTAACGAAGTGTACTCAGGCAGGCTCGACGCGAATTATCTGGACCCTGACTGGCATATAAAGAACGAATCCCTGGATATAAGTCGTCTATTTGCAGATGTTGCCAAGAAATCATCGATTGGCAATTTGCTGAAAGAACTTCCACCGCAGCATGATGGTTACCAGTCGTTAAAGCAGCATTTATATCAATTCCGTGAACTGGCCCAGCAGGGTGGATGGCAAAATTTAGGATGGGGACCGGTTCTCGAACGCAGCGTGCAGCATGAGCAAGTGGTGCTATTAAGGCGGCGACTGAAAGTTACAGGTGATCTGGCCGTTGACCCTTTTCCTGACATGGATATATTCGATCGCAGGCTTGAAGAGGCGGTGAGGCGTTACCAGCAAAGGCATGGCCTGGAAGTCGATGGTAAGGTTGGGCCGCAAACGCGCAGATCACTTGATATCACGGTTAGCGAGCGAATCCGGCAGATTCGCATCAACATGGAACGCTGGCGCTGGCTGCCGCGCAAGCTGGGGAAACGATACGTGATGGTCAATATGACCGGCTTCGAGCTTTACATCATAGAGAGCGATTCAATGGTGCTGTCCATGCCGGTGATTATAGGTCATTCCCTCCGCTCTACACCCACCTTTTCTGGCCTGATCAGCTACATGGAATACAATCCCTACTGGACAATTCCCAGGAAACTGGTGCTGGAGGATATTATTCCGCGCCAGCTGCGTGATCCCTCCTATTTATCAAGGGAATCAATCAAGGTTTACAAAGGCAGGGGAAATGCAAAGGAAATTGACCCGAAAACTGTGGATTGGAGCAATCAGGACGAGAATCATTTTCCCTACTGGTTACGCCAGGAGCCTGGTCCCAAAAACGCGCTGGGTACAGTCAAGTTTATGTTCTCCAACCCGTACGCGGTATACCTGCATGGTACCCCCGACAGACACCTGTTTGCCCCGGTCGTTCGTGCCTTCAGTTCGGGCTGTATCCGGGTAAAAGACCCGGTCCGCTTGGCGGCCTTTTTGCTGAACGACGGCTCTCTACAGAAGGAAGAAGAGGTGCTGGCAAGCATTCACCTGGAGATAAACCAGCGTGTGACCCTGCCGATTGCGGTTCCGATTTACCTTGTGTATTGGACTGCCTGGGTCGATCAGGATGGTAAAATGCACTTCAGACATGATGTATATGGCCGGGACACACGGCTGAACGAGCTGTTCAGTAGTTAGCGTTAGCAGGCTGAATTTGTATAAATTGGACAACTTTTACGTCATTTGTCACAAAACCCTTTAAAATTGGCATCCTTGATTCTATATAGTGCTTACTAGTTAAAATATTAGTGACCGTAGTTATGCCTGTAAAACCTGAAGAATATTGTCATACCGTATTATCTCGTAGAGGCTTCTTGACTTCCCTCACCGGCGCTGCAGTGACATTGGCAGCGCCCGGTGTGATTGCGTCAGTTGCAGCTCCTGTGGGTGACCGTGAACTATCTTTTTACAACATCCATACCGGTGAAAAACTTTCCGCTAGCTTCTGGTCAGACGGAAACTACCTCGATGATGGTATCGCGCAGATTAGCTGGTTATTCAGGGATCATCGCGTCGGTAGCGCAAGCCCCATAGACCCGAAATTACTAAATCTGCTGCATCAGTTACAGTCAACGGTTGAACACCAGGGTGAATTTCATGTGATTTCGGGTTACCGTTCGCCCGCAACCAACGACATGCTAAGCAAACGCAGTTCAGGTGTTGCCAAGAAAAGCTATCACATGCTGGGACAGGCTGTTGATGTACGCCTGCCCGGTTTTGATACTCTTCAGTTACACAAAGCAGCAAAGTCACTCAAGGGTGGAGGGGTCGGTTATTACGCCAGTTCCAACTTTGTACACCTCGATGTAGGCCGGGTTAGGTACTGGTAGCCTGACCCCCTAAGTAGGGCGTGATACCGAATATATGGTCGAACACATAAATCAACACTGCGCATCGAGTTCAAATTCGAAGAAAACAGACGCTCAAACTCGATGCATCAGCGGCAATTTACGACCCATAAGAGACTCCCGTAGTTATTATATTTGGATGGTATCCCTCCAAATTTTCCGAACACATGCACGAATCGCTTTTGATAGACTGTTGCTCCGGTTGAATCGAGATAACTAAGGATGCCAGATCATGTCTCTGGGTGGTTGGAGCAACTAGGACTAGGTCAATATGCTTCTAACTTTATCGATAATGACATAGACGCCCAACTCCTGACCCAATTGACGGATACTGACCTGAAAGAACTTGGGATCAGTTCACTTGGTCATCGGAAGAAAATTATCGGTGCCATCGAGACATTGGTTCAGGCAGAACCGGAAGCAACTGCCACTATTACCCCCAAAGATAAAGCCGAACGTCGACAGCTCACCGTGATGTTTTGCGATCTGATGGGTTCGACCGAACTGTCACAACGACTCGACCCGGAGGATTTACGCGAGATCAACCGTGCTTACCAGGATGCCTGCAAAACGGCCATCGAACGCTATGAAGGGTATGTTGCCCGTTACATGGGTGACGGTGTGCTTGCCTATTTTGGATTCCCGCGGGCCCACGAGGATGATGCCGAACGCGCGGTTCACGCAGGCCTGGCTGTGGTCGAGTCAATAGCGGGTCTCGATGTTTCCGTTGGGGAGGCGCAGGATATTGAACTGGCTGTGCGCGTCGGGATTGCTACGGGCCCTGTAGTCGTGGGTGACATAATCGGGGAGGCTGCCTCACAGGAAAGTGCTGTGGTTGGAGAGACCCCGAATCTCGCAGCGCGGTTACAGGCTCTGGCCTCGCGCAATACAGTCGTGATTGGACCTGGCACCCAATCACTTGTTACCGGTCGATTTGAATATGAGAATCTGGGGGACCACCAGCTCAAGGGCATTGCCGAGCGAATACAGGCCTGGCGAGTAATTGCGTCAGCTGCGGCCGATAGTCGCTTTGCAGCAGCACATCAAAGTGACCTGACCCCGATGGTTGGTCGCGAGCATGAGACTGGATTGCTGTTCGAGCGCTGGGAGCAAGCAAAGGAAGGCGATGGTCAAGTGGTATTGTTATGCGGAGAAGCCGGGATCGGTAAATCGCGTATTACCGAAATGCTGCACGAACGAGTAGCTCGGGATGATCCAGCGATCCTGCGTTATCAGTGCTCGCCTTATCACAGCAACAGCGCGCTGTATCCGATCATCGAGCAGCTCGAGCGTACAGCCCGGTTCGATCCCGGGGATCCGCCCGGGGTCAAGTTTGAGAAACTCGAATCGCTGCTTGGGCCAACCGATACAAAATCGGTCATCCCGTTCTATGCATCGCTATTGTCTATCCCGACCGAAGATCGCTATACGGTGCTCAAGATGAGCCCTGAGCAACATAAAGAGCAAACGCTTGAGGCACTGGTTTCTCGACTGGAGAAATTGAGCCGCAATCAACCGCTGCTTCTTATTTTCGAGGATGTACACTGGGCGGACCCCAGCTCTCTCAAATTGTTGGAACTTACGATTGCGAGGCTACAGCGGATTCCAGTACTTGCCGTGATTACGTTCCGGCCCGAGTTTTCGCCTTCCTGGAGTGGGTTTACCCACGTCACCACGCTCACACTGAATCGGTTCACACGTAATCTCGCGTTGATGATGGTAGACAATGTTACTCATGGGAAGTCACTTCCCGAAGCCGTGCAGCAACAGATTATCGAGAAGACCGATGGCGTGCCGTTATTCGTCGAGGAACTCACCAAGACCATCCTGGAATCTGGTTCGTTCACCGAGGAATCAGACCAATATAGA
>Ga0255039_10000792_pt1 | contig 10286 bp, 7 predicted proteins | sample BC1_12_1_MG_FD_181713 | JGI IMG/M metagenome (GOLD analysis project Ga0255039, IMG submission 181713) | Seawater microbial communities from Strait of Georgia, British Columbia, Canada - BC1_12_1 | ecosystem: Environmental > Aquatic > Marine > Strait | place: Canada: British Columbia | collected... | reverse complement strand
GGAGCGGCGTCTCTTGAAGTTAATATCATCGAACTGGTCCGCGGTGAAGAAGTTGCGTCACACGACACTGCCGATCCCACAACCCAAAAGGCACACAAAAGAGGAAAGGCAGATGAAGAGACTTTCCCCGTACTTGAGCATCTTCCTGGCAGTAACTGTGCTGTTCGGCCTGGCCACACCCGGCGTCCACGCACAAGAAGAAGTAGAAACCAAAGAAGACGTAAAGGAGAAGTTTGCGAAGGACAAGACGGGCACGAACCCCATGAACTTCACCTTCGATGCGAGGGTGTACAACGAGTTTCAGTGGCTCAACACGGCCGGGGATGGTCATCAGAACATCACGACCTTCGAGTTCCGGGCGCCCTTTGCCGACGGCAAATGGCAGTTCCGCAGCAAGATCCGTGCAGTTGACCTCAAGGCCGATGTCAGCGGTGACGGCATCGACGACGTGGATGAATTCGGATTCGGCGACACGGACATCCGTTTTATGACCATTCCCTATCTGAACATCCAGAAGAGGCTGGCTGTGGCGGTGGGTGTCGAGTTCTTTCTCAACACCGCGTCGAACGATGCGCTGGGTGCGGGAGCGACGACGGTGGCCCCCCTGGTGTTCCTCGGCTACTTCAACCCCATTGGTCCGGGGAGCATCCTTGTGCCGGGATATCAGCACAAGTTCAGCATTGATGAAGACGCCGGACGCAGCAGGGTCAACCAGGGGTTGATTGATATGTTTCTCGTCAAAACCTGGGACAGTAACCAGTTCTGGGGCTATATCGATCCCCAGATCCTCCTCGACTACGAGAACCACACCGAGTTCATGCTTCTCGAAATCCAGGCGGGAATGATGGTCGACAAGTACTTCGGCACGAAAGGCAACAGCGCCTGGATCATGCCCTCCTTCGGCGTGGGCGCGGATCGCCCCTACGATGTCTCGCTGGAAGTGGGATACAAGGTCGTCTGGTAACGTGAGGATGATTACTATGATTGCTAAATGCACCTTCGCTATCGCCGTGGCCATGCTGACCGTCTCGCTGGCGGTGCCGGCCGCACAGGCTCAGGAAAAGCCCAACATCGTCCTGGTTTTTATGGACAATTTTGGCTGGGGTGAGCCCGGCTTCAACGGCGGCGGGATCATCCGCGGCGCACCGACGCCACGGATCGATGCGCTCGCTGCGGAGGGGATGCGCCTGACCAATTTCAACGTCGAGTCGCAGTGCACGCCGTCACGTGCGGCGATCATGTCCGGCCGCTACGCGATCCGCACCGGCAACGGTTCGATCCCTCTCGGCGGAGGTGTCTATGGCCTGGTGCAGTGGGAGGTCACCATGGGGGAGATGCTCTCTGACGCCGGCTACGCCACGGGGATGTTCGGCAAATGGCACCTGGGTCACACCGAGGGCCGGTTCCCGACGGACCAGGGCTTCGACGAGTGGTACGGCATCCCCAACTCGAGCGATGAGACGCCCTGGGAAGTGCTCGACGGCTACGCGGAGAGTGGCGTCGAGGGAACCTACATCTACGAGGGCAAGAAAGGTTCTCCGCCGAAGAAAGTGAAGGCGTACAATCTCGAACAGCGCGCGCTCATCGATGGCGAACTGACGAAACGCTCGATCGACTTCATGCAACGCCAGGTAAAAAAGGACAAGCCGTTTTTCCTCTACCTGCCGTACACGATGACGCACTACCCGTTGATACCGCATCCCGATTTCGCCGGCAAGACAGGCAACGGCCGCTTTGCCGATGTCCTGGCCCAGGTCGATGCCTATAACGGTATGCTGCTGGACGCAATCGATGACCTGGGAATCCGCGACAATACGATATTCATCTTCACCGCGGACAACGGGCCGGAGTCAATACCTGTAGGATCGAGCACCCCATCGGTCGAATACTTTATTCCAGGTAGCGCGGGTCCCTGGCGGGGATCGCTGTTCACCGGTTTCGAGGGCAGCCTGCGGGTGCCATTTGCCGTTCGCTGGCCAGGCAAAATCAAAGCCGGCACTACCAGCGACGAGATCGTGCACGAGATGGACCTGTTCCCGACGTTTGCCAAAATCGCCGGCGGCAAGGTGCCGGACGACCGCGTAATCGACGGTGTCGACCAGACCGATTTCCTGCTGGGCAAGCAGGAGAAATCGAATCGCGAAGGGCTTATCGTCTACATGGGCAACAACGTTTGGGGCGTGAAATGGCGCAACTGGAAGGTTAACCTGAAGGAGCAGCAGAACATCCTCAGCGAGACCCTCGACTACGGAATGCCGCGTATCTACAACCTCTACAAGGATCCGGGTGAAACGCAGAACGTGATTTTCCCGGAGACCTGGGTGCCGAGAGCCGCCCTTGGGCAGTTGGGCGCGCATGTCGTCTCGTTGAGGAAAGAGCCCCCAATCAAACCGGGGACTAAAGACCCTTACACACCAGCAAAGAAATAAATGATCGTAATTAGTAATTAGGGGTCGGTGACAAATGAGAAGCATTCGTATCTGGAGCCGATTGGGGCTGGTGCTACGAACACGAAATGGGTATTGGCCCCTTTGCGCCCGCCAGATAATAATTGACACTAAAAAATAACCCTATGGAACTCGATACAAGACAAACGGTTATTATTGCCATTCTGGTTTTGTTTATTGGCAAGCAATTGAATCAGAAGGTCCGTCTGTTTCAACACTATAATATTCCCGAACCCGTCACCGGCGGTGTCCTGGCATCATTGATATTTGCTCTCATATATTTTTCGTTCGACTTTAACTTTCAATTTGACCTGCAATCCAGGGACAACCTGTTAATCGTCTTCTTTACCACGATCGGTCTCTCTTCGCGTTTCAGTACCTTGCTACAGGGTGGTAAAAGTCTGGTCATCTTGCTGGTGCTCGCTGTTGCATACCTGTTTCTACAAAATCTCACTGGCCTGTCGGTTGCATCGATAAGCGGACTGGAGAAACCCATAGGTATTTTGGGCAGCTCTGTTTCACTGAGTGGCGGTCATGGTACCGCGATCGCCTGGGCCCCGGTATTCCGTGACAATTACGGTATTGGCAACGCGGCGGAAATCGGTATTGCCTGCGCAACCTTCGGCCTGGTGTTAGGGGGACTCATCGGCGGACCGATTGCACAGTTTTTGATTCAACGCCACAAGCTCGAAACGACTAGCTCCGAACACATTACAGTGGGTACACCGCTTGATGATAAAAATGAAATGATAGATGTGGACTCGATACTGAGGGTTATATTGATAGTCAGTATTGCGGTCGGCATGGGCGTTAACTTGCACGGCCTTCTGGTTTACTGGGGGATACAGCTACCGATGTTTGTCAGCTGCCTGTTTGCCGGCATTCTGCTAACCAATAGCGTGCCTTTTCTGTTTAAAAAAATTAAGTGGCCAACTGGTACTGCGAGTCTTGCGTTATTGTCAGACCTGAGTTTAGGTTTATTCCTGGCGATGTCATTGATGAGCCTGCAACTGTGGACCCTGATTGACCTGGCCGGACCAATACTCCTGCTGCTACTTGCGCAGGTTGTTTTAATCACCTTTTTTGTTGTTGTCATATTATTCAGGGTCCTGGGCCATAACTACGATGCTGCGGTTATGTCTGCCGGTTACGCTGGACTGGCGATGGGGGCAACGCCCACTGCAATTGCCAACATGACCGCGGTGACCAAAAAGTTTGGTGCCTCGCCAAAAGCATTCATCGTCGTTCCACTGGTAGGCGCATTTTTTATCGACATCGCAAATGCATTTATTATTCAATTTATGCTCGATCGCATATGAGGGGAGCATTCGACAAATTTATACGCTTCAACCGACAAATTTATACGCCGCGCACTGTACCTATACGCGCCCATAACGCTAACATTCTCGTCACGCCTACATCAAACGATTATGCAGATGCGAAACTGGTGCCATGACCAAAACCGGCATAAATGAAGTACCACTACCCGCCGATCGGGCGTTTGTGCTGCAGTTCAAGCCCACCGTCGAAAATGGCGGTTGCAGTTATGCCGGCCGGGTCGAACATATCGCCTCGGGGCAGGTAGAAAAATTTTATTCGACCGAAGAACTGTGCGCCAAACTGAAGGTTATTCTGAACCAGCAAAAATCCGGGTCTGTTGAATAATGAATACCGGTCAACCAAAAATTACTGCCAAACCCTTCGCGGGCGGTAGGCACATTGCGATGAGGCTATCCGCTCCTGGCCTGATGCTTCTGCTGATGTATTTCGTTGTGGGTTGCACCAGCCTGGGCCCCGATTTCGAGAAGCCGGAAGCACTGGTCGCGGAAGATTGGGCCGAGGTTGATCAGGAGAAGATCAGCAGGCAGCCAGCGGATCATCCTGAGTGGTGGACGGTATTCAATGATCCAGTCCTGAATCAGCTCATCGAAACGGCACGATCGCAGAATCTGACGCTGCGCAGCGCCGGCCTTCGTGTCCTGCAAGCCAATGCTCAGCTCGGTATTGTGACCGGGGGAAAATATCCGCAGGTGCAACAGGTGAGCGGTTCCGCAAATCGGGTAAAGATCAGCGAGAACGGATCAGACAATATTCCATTGCTGGAGAATAATTTCGGCCTACTCAACCTGGATTTCGGCCTCTCCTGGGAGGTTGATTTCTGGGGCCGGTTCAGCCGCATGATTGAATCGTCGGCTGCACAACTCCAGGCCGAAGTTGCCAGCTACGATACCGTCATGGTCGCGTTGACAGCCGAGGTGGCGCGGTCTTATATGGTGATGCGCACTCTGGAAGAGCGTATCCAGCTGGCGCAACAAAATGTGCTCACCCAGGAGCGTGCCCTGCAAATTACGGATGTCAAGTTCCGTAACGGCAAGGTCACGGAGCTGGATGTCCAACAGGCGCGTACCATACTCAACAAGACTCAGGCATTGATTCCGGACCTGCAGACTAACCTTCGCCAGGTGCAGAACGCACTTGGCGTACTGCTTGGCATGCTGCCGCGGGACCTGAGTACGCTGCTCGCCGAGCCTGCACCCATCCCGATTCCGCCGGCGCTAGTTGCTGTCGGTATGCCCCAGGATCTCATCCGCCGGCGCCCGGACATTCGCCGCGCGGAATGGGTGCTGGCGGCTCAAAGTGCTCAAATTGGCGTCGCCATCACCGAGCTCTATCCGCATTTCACTCTGGGTGGCACCATTGGTGTCGCTAGGACTGACATCGGCAACAATAACCTTTTCGATTCGGACAGCGTCAACGGATTGCTCTTCGCCGGGTTCACCTGGAATGTGTTCAACTACGGCAGGCTGAAAAACAACATCCGTTTACAGGACGCTGGCTTCCAACAGCTTTTGGTCGAATACCAGAACCTGGTACTCACAGCACAGGCCGAGGTAGATAGCGCCGTTGTTGGCTATTTGCGTTCTCATACCCAGGCCATGTTTCTCACTGAGAGTGCAACGGCCGCGGAACGCTCGGTTGAACTTTCAATGGTCCAGTACCGCGAGGGATCGACCGACTTCAACCAGGTGGTCACAACCCTGACGCAACAATCCGAACAACAGGATGCACTGACCACGACGAAAGGCACGATCGTTACTAACCTGATTTCAATGTACAAAGTGCTCGGTGGCGGCTGGCAGGTGGACGGTGAGCGCTCGGCCGAGGATTACCTGATCGAGAAAGACAAACGGGAGCTGCAATCACGTACCAAGTACTGGAGCAGTACATTTTCAGACGATGACGGAATGTAAAATCAGTGAATAGCCAAGAATTACTTTCTATCCCAATGACGAATCGACTCATCTGCCTGTTACTGGCCAGCCTCTTATTAGGCGCATGCAATCAGGAAGTAGCAGAGCCTGAAGAGCGCATTCGCGCAGTGAAGACTATCACGGTCGCGGACCTCGCATCCGATCAGCAGCGTAAATTCCCTGGAACAGTGGAGCCCGTTACGTCCTCAAATCTTAGTTTCGAGGTAAACGGTGTCATCCAGGCGATGCACGTGGACGTCGGAAGCAGGTTCAAGAAGGGCGAAGTACTCGCCTTGCTGGACAATAAACCTTTTCAAATCAACGTGGAGTCTGCAAGAGCGGCTCTGTCGCGAGCAAGCGCCCAGCTCGAGGAGAAGAAAAGCGCTTACGAGCGTGAGCTCCGAATTCAAACGGAGGATCCCGGGGCGACAACTGAGAAAGCGGTGGAGCAAGCACGAGCCGCCTATGGCAGCCAGGTGCAGAACGTTAGCTACAACCAGGCCCAACTGGATCTGGCAAAGCGCGACCTGATCAATACCGAGCTGAGGGCACCCTTCGACGGCATAGTTTCGGCCCGTTACGCTGATCCCTCGGAAGTAGCGGATCGAGGCATACACGTGTTTAAAGTGAATACCGAGGACGCTATGCAAGTTGCAGTCAGTGTTCCGGAGCAAATGATCGACAAAGTCTACACCGGGCTCAAGGGACAGGTTTTTCTGAGCAACCGACCCGATGAGCCCTATGAAGCCGTCGTCTCCGAAGTAGGATCAGCCGCCACTACAGCAAACGCGTTTCCCGTCACCGCGGTTATCAGTGATGCGGACGAGCGGGTGCGTCCGGGCATGACGGCAGAACTGCGGCTCATTTTTTCTGATGCGGAAATGCAGATTGCCTACTTGATACCCGGGTCCGCATTCCTGCCCGGCATCGATACAAACGACCAATATGTCTACCTGTTTGACGCCGAAACCTCAAGTGTGCGCAAGACTGCGGTGCAGACCAGGGGTATCCAGGGAAACCATGTGGTCGTCACCCAGGGCATTGCACCGGGTGACGTCCTGGTCGTGGCCGGAGTACCCTTCCTGAGCGACGGTCAAGAGGTCAAGCTCCTGGACACCTCCGGTGTCATAAAATGACCAGCCGAAGCTGATTCTATGGACGGCATCACTCGTTTCGGCCTCGATTCTGCACGCCTGACGCTGGTATTTATCATCATTGTGATTACTGCGGGAACCGCCCTGTTCCTGGACTTTCCGCGCCAGGAAGATCCCCCTATCGTGATTCGCGAAGTTGTCGTGGCCGCCCAGTTTCCGGGCATGAGCCCAGAAAACGTCGAACAACTCATTACCCGCCATATTGAGGCGGAGTTGAGGGCGATGCCTGAGATTGACGATATCTGGTCGGACTCCAAGACCGGTATGGCGGTAGTACACGCAGACACCTCGGATCAGTACGACGACGTGGAAGCGATCTGGCAGAAGGTGCGCAACCGGATGAGGGATCTCAGGCCGCAACTGCCTGAGGGGACTGCTGGCCCCTTCGTCAACGATGAATTTGGCCTGGTTGCGGTCGCTACTATTGCACTGTCGAGCGAAGGCTTCAGCATGGAGGAGATGCGGGAGGTCGCCTGGGATATCCGCGACCGGCTCTACGAACTCGAAGGTATTCGTAAAATCGAATTTTGGGGCGTGCACGAAGAGCGTGTCTTCCTTGAATATTCCTCCGCCAAGCTAGCCCAGCTTGGCGTGAGTGTCCAGGACATCGTTCAGACCCTCATCGAGCAGAATGTCGTGCTGCCCGGTGGCCGCTTCGAGGTGGCCGGCGAGGACCTGATTATTGAGCCCAGTGGAAAATTCCGCTCTGTCGGGGATATCGAGGAACTATTGATTGCGGTTCCGGGAACAGAGCAATCGGTATATCTCAGAGATATCTTGAATGTTCGGCGGGGTTATGCGGACCCTCCGCAGGATCTCGCCTTCTACAATGGTAAACGGTCGATTGTCATCAGCCTGTCAATCACCCCCGGCGTCAATGCTGTCGCTTTTGGTGAACGCCTCACCGATAAAGTGCAGGATCTTGAGTCGCGTCTGCCGTTGGGCTACGTGCTCGATTTCGCTACTTTTCAGCCAGAACTGGTGGAAAAAGCCGTCGGCGGTGCGCTGATCAACGTCTATCAGACACTGGTCATCGTTCTCGTGGTCGTCGTCGCGTTCCTCGGTGTGCGAACCGGTCTGATCGTCGGCTCTTTCGTGCCGATGACCATGCTGCTCGGCTTGATCATCATGCGCATGGCTGGTCTCGAACTCGAGCGCATCTCCATCGCCTCGACGATCATCGCGCTGGGTATGCTGGTCGACAACGGTATTGTGACTGCGGAAGAGATCCGTAACCGGTTGGACGCGGGTGAAGAACGGCGTGCGGCATGCCTCAAGTCGGCTCAGGCGCTCTCGATTCCGTTGCTGACATCGTCTCTCACCACCATTCTCGCGTTTATGCCCATTTTACTGCTCACCGGTGACGTCGGCGAGTACGCCGTTTCACTACCGATTGTCATCATCATCCTGTTGATGGGCTCCTGGTTTCTTTCCATGTACCTGACCCCCTTCATGTGCTTCTATTTCATGAAACGCCCCAAGAAGAAAGGCGGGCAGAACGGGGATGGTGGTGAAGCCTATACGGGTCGCATCTATGTCATCTACCGGGCACTGCTGGCCAGCCTGCTGAGCGGGCGCTATCTTGTACTCGTAGCTGTTTTCGTCGTGCTGGTTTTGGGCGGCTACCTGGGTACACAGCTGGTCCGTGAAATGTTCGGCCACAGTGATCGCAACCAGTTTCTTATTTACGTGGATTTGCCGGCTGGTCACAACATCAAATCTACAGAGAAGGTCGTCCAGCGTCTGACTACCTGGCTGGCTGATAAGGAGGCGAATCCCGATATCACTGGAACGATTGCCTACGTGGGTACCGGCGGACCCCGCTTCGTGCTTGTACTCGCACCCTTCGACCCCGATCCACATCGAGCCTTCATAATTGCCACAACCGAATCGGGCGAGCAGGTGCCCGAGGCTGCCGAACGAGTACGGCGATTCATCGCCGAGTTCCTCCCCGAGGCCGAAGGCCGGGTAAAGATGATGTGGACAACAGGCCCTGAACCTGGCTTTGTTGAGATTCGTCTCTACGGACCGGATGCATCCTATCTTTACCAAAAGGGCACGGAATTCACCCAACGTGTGCGAGCAATTCCCGGCACCATCGATATCCGCAACAGCTGGGAAAACACCGTGATGAAGGCCGTGGTGGAAGTCGATCAGACGCAGGCGCGTCGCGTGGATATCTCGTCCCAGGAAATTGCTAACTCACTGCAGGCGCACATCGACGGAATCCGGGCCACCGACTACCGGGAAGGCGATCAAGCCATTCCAATCGTTCTCCAGTCACAGGAGAGGGAGCGTGCCCAGGGCAGCGACTTCTACGATTTTCGCGTCAATTCGCGAGCCATGGGCCGGGATGTGCCGTTGTCGCAGATTGCGAATATTACAGGAGCCTGGGAGTACAGCCGTATTTCGCGCCGTAATCAGGTACGCGCGCTCACGGTGGAGTTTAAACACGAATCGTTGCGGGCTATGCCATTGCTCGCGGCGGTCACGCCTGCAATAGAGGCGCTGGAGCTTGGCGAGGACTACTGGTGGGAAGTGGGTGGCGAGATCGAAAAGCAGGCGGAGACCATGCCGAAACTGTTCAAGTGGCTTCCGCTCTGTGGCTTTTTGATGGTGGTGTTGTTGATCTGGCAGTTCAACTCTTTCCGGCGGCCTTTCATTATCGCTTTTACCTTGCCCCTGGCGTTCATCGGCGCCTTCATTGGATTGCTCATATTTCGGGCGCCGTTTGACTTCTTCGGGATTCTCGGCCTTTTGAGCCTCGCCGGAATTATCATTAATAACGGCATCGTCTTGATTGACCGCATCGACACAGAGCGCACTGCCGGACGCGATGCTTACAGCGCGATAATCGAAGCGACTGTATCTCGCTTCAGGCCGATCTGGATGACCACGATCACGACCATTCTTGGAGTCATGCCTTTGATCCTCAGCCATGATCCGGTGTTCTACTCACTGGCATTGATCATTGCTGCGGGACTGGCCTTTGCCACTGTACTGACCCTGGGCGTGGTTCCCGTGCTGTACGCTGTGCTGTTTAACGTGAAGCCAGCCAGCGAGATAACCTAAAGAGAGGGTAAAAAATTATTTTCGTAGCAGATTCATACCAGTGCTTCTTGCGGGCTTTCTAACTTTTTGGTCCACTAATAAAAACGTGGGTATGAGTTTCGGTTTCAATAGCTTTTCCAGCGACATCGAGATTGACGATCCCGATGTTTTTACCGATATCAATTATGGTTTTAGTGGATTCAAAGTTGGCGTCGATTTGGGGTTTTAAACGATTATGGTCAGGGATTAATCGAACTAACTGCCGAATAGAAAGTGAACCTGACGAGCTATTCCTATAGGGCAGGCTAGTGTGCCAGCATCAACTTTTAAATCTGCCACTTAAGCCCACTGTCTTCTAAAAATTCATAGGTTTTTCTTTGTTT
>Ga0255039_10000790_pt1 | contig 10296 bp, 7 predicted proteins | sample BC1_12_1_MG_FD_181713 | JGI IMG/M metagenome (GOLD analysis project Ga0255039, IMG submission 181713) | Seawater microbial communities from Strait of Georgia, British Columbia, Canada - BC1_12_1 | ecosystem: Environmental > Aquatic > Marine > Strait | place: Canada: British Columbia | collected... | reverse complement strand
CCAGATCAGATATTTGCATACAAAAGAAATAACGAATGGAAATGTGTTGATGGCTATTGTTTTGTAAAACCAATAAAAGAAAATGAAAAGTTTTCAATTAATAAAGAAAAAGAAGGTGTAGGTATTGTGAAATACACAGATGGAGTTGTTGAAAAAAAATCTTTAGTTGGTTTTAAGCCGGGATTAGAATATGAGTTTTTTATTGAAAAAGAAAGACTATACCGAATACCAAGCAATTTAATTTTAATGAAATATGAATATCAAGGAGACGAAGAAGAATATAATCCAAGCTGGACACAGAGCAGTTGATGAGCTAATTAAAGTAGCTAAAGAGCCTATTGTTGATTCAGATGATGATATTTCTGCGGACAGACTTAAAAATGCCGCTGCTACAAAAAAGCTTGCAATATTCGATGCTTTTGAAATATTAAATAGAATACAAGAAGAAGAAGCAATCCTTGAGAATAAACCTAAGGAAGAAAAGAAAGAGGCTTTTAAAGGTTTTGCTGAAAGAAGATCTAAGTAATGTACGAACAAACTTTATATAAGGTTATTGAGCCTATAAAAAATACTACCGTACATAGATTAAATAAAGGTAAGAAGTGGAACTATGGCTACAACAAGGAACACGATGTTGTAGTCATTAGTAAAACCGGACAAATAGGTCAGATATACGAAATACAAGGACTTAAAATAGCGCTCCCTAAAGAGCCTAAAAATATTGTTAAGGGTAATAATAGATGGGAAGCAAAAGACTATCCTAAAGAGCTTAAAAACATTAAAAGTATATTTGATTGGAAAACATATCCAGATGAATTTAAAGAAAAATGGGAAACGTATATCGACGAAGAGTTCAGACGACGTGAAGAAGGCTATTGGTTCTATAATAGAAATATGGCTGCTTACCTTACTGGTACTCACTATATGTACCTGCAGTGGACCAAAATTGATGTAGGACGACCAAACTTTAGAGAAGCTAACAGATTGTTTTTTATATTCTGGGAGGCTTGTAAAGCAGACAACAGATGCTACGGTATGTGTTATCTTAAAAACCGTCGATCAGGTTTTTCTTTTATGTCATCATCTGAAACAGTAAATTTAGCTACAATATCAAGTGACGCTAGATTTGGTATATTGTCAAAGTCTGGTGCTGATGCAAAAAAAATGTTTACAGACAAAGTAGTGCCTATATCAGTTAACTATCCTTTTTTCTTCAAGCCAATACAAGATGGTATGGACCGGCCAAAAACCGAACTTGCTTATAGAGTACCAGCTTCAAAGCTTACAAGAAAATCAATACAGTCTTCTGATCAAAGAGAACAACTTGAAGGATTAGATACAACTATTGATTGGAAAAATACGGGAGATAACTCGTATGATGGTGAAAAATTAAAACTATTAGTCCACGATGAAAGTGGTAAATGGGAAAGACCAGATAACATATTAAATAACTGGCGTGTAACTAAAACAACATTAAGGCTAGGTAGTAGGGTTATTGGCAAGTGTATGATGGGGTCAACATCAAATGCTTTAGATAAAGGAGGTGAAAACTTTAAAAAACTTTATTATGCTTCAGATGTTACCAAGCGAAACCGCAATGGACAGACTGCTTCGGGATTATATAGTTTGTTCATACCTATGGAATGGAACTACGAAGGATTCATTGATTCTTATGGGTTACCTGTATTCGACACTCCCGAAGAACCTACAGAAGGGCCGTACGGAGACGCTATCGACGTAGGGGTTATTGAGCATTGGCAAAACGAAGCTGACGGTTTAAAAAACGATCAAGATGCTTTAAATGAATATTACAGGCAGTTTCCAAGAACCGAGGAGCATGCATTCCGTGATGAAACCAAAAATAGTATATTTAATTTAACAAAAATATACGAACAAATTGATTATAACGAAGATTTACGTAATAGTAATATAGTAAGTACAGGTAGTTTTAGCTGGGAAAATGGTATTAAAGATTCAAAAGTAAAATTTACGCCTAATAAAAACGGAAGGTTTAAAATAACTTGGGTGCCCAATGCTGAATTACAAAATAGACAAATAATTAAAAACGGAGTTAAATATCCTGGCAATGAACATATGGGCGCTTTTGGTTGTGACTCATATGATATATCAGGTACAACAGACGGGAGAGGATCTAAAGGCGCTTTACACGGGTTGACTAAGTTTAGCATGGAAGATCACCCACCTAACTCGTTTTTTCTTGAATATGTAGCAAGACCTCAAACAGCTGAAATGTTTTTTGAAGATGTTTTGATGGCTCTAGTGTTTTATGGAATGCCATTACTTGCTGAAAATAATAAACCACGTTTATTATACTATTTAAAAAGAAGGGGGTACAGGGGATATTCAATGAATAGACCTGATCGTTTATGGAATAAATTATCAGTTGCTGAAAAAGAAGTTGGAGGTATACCAAACTCTAGTGAAGATATTAAGCAGGCTCACGCTGCTGCTATTGAATCTTATATAGACAAATACGTGGGTGTTAAATCAGATGGGCAGTATGGAGATATGTATTTTAATAATACATTAAATGATTGGGCAAGATTTGATATTAATAAAAGAACAAAATTTGATGCCGCTATTAGTTCGGGTTTAGCTATTATGGGATGTAATAGACATTTATATAGACCTGTTGCGGATAGAGAAAAACAAAAATTAAACTTAAGTATCGCTAAGTATACAAATAGCGGAGCAATATCAAAAATAATAAAATAAATATGGCTGAGTCAGTTATAAAAGATTTTTTTCCTAGTCAAGTTGCTAGTGATGCTGAAAAAATGTCAACTGAATACGGGTTGAAAGTAGGTAAAGCTATTCAAGACGAATGGTTTAAAATGGACACTGGTACAACTAGGTACAAAACAAATCAGCATGCTTTCCATCGGTTAAGATTATATGCACGCGGAGAACAAAGCATACAAAAATATAAAGACGAGCTATCTATAAACGGTGACTTGTCATATTTAAATTTAGACTGGAAACCTGTTCCTATTATACCAAAATTTGTTGATATAGTAGTAAATGGAATATCAGAAAGATCATTTGATATAAAAGCATTTTCACAAGACCCTTATGGCGTTAGTAAACGTACAAAGTATATGGAGTCTATTATTCGTGATATGCAAACTCAAGAATTAAATGATATAGCTTTAGAAGCTTTTGGTGTTAATTTATTTGAAAATAACCCTGAAGAACTTCCAGACACAAAAGAAGAGCTTGAATTACATATGCAGCTTAGTTATAAACAAGCTGTTGAGATTGCTGAAGAGCAAGCTATTAATACGTTACTAGAAGGCAATCGTTATAATTTAACTAAAAAGCGTGTTACTTATGATTTAACAACCATAGGTATTGCTGCTGTTAAAAATACATTTAATCAGTCTGAAGGCGTAAAGGTTGAATATGTTGATCCTGCTAATTTAGTTTATTCTTATACAGAGTCACCTTATTTTGAAGACATATATTATGTAGGTGAAGTTAAGCAGGTACCGCTAAATGAACTTAAAAAGCAATTTCCGGATCTTACTAACGATCAAATGGAAAGAATTAGTAAAACTGCATATACAAGCAATGGCTTTTATGACAGAACTTTAACTAATTATAATGAAGCTGATTCAAATACTGTTCAAGTATTGTATTTCAATTACAAAACGTACATGAACGAAGTATATAAAGTAAAAGAAACAGCTACTGGAGCTACAAAAATATTAACACGTGATGATCAGTTTGATCCGCCTGTTGAAGTTTTAGAACAACAATTTGGCAAGCTATCTAGATCATTAGAGGTATTATACGAAGGCGTATTAATATTAGGAACTGACATATTGCTTAAATGGGCAATGGCTAAAAACATGATGCGTCCTAAAAGCGATTATACTAAAGTAAAAATGAACTATAGTATTGTTGCGCCTAGAATGTATAAAGGAAAGATTGAATCATTAGTAAGTCGTATAACCGGGTTTGCTGATATGATTCAGTTAACACATTTAAAGTTACAGCAAGTAATGTCAAGAATGGTGCCAGACGGTGTTTACCTTGATGCTGATGGCTTAGCCGAAATTGATTTAGGTAATGGTACAAACTATAATCCACAGGAAGCTTTAAACATGTTTTTTCAAACAGGTTCTGTAATTGGTAGATCGTTTACGCAAGAAGGTGATATGAATCCCGGTAAAGTACCAATTCAAGAAATTACAAGCGGCTCAGGTGGTAATAAACTTAGTGCGCTAATTAGCACGTATAACTATTATCTTCAAATGATCCGTGATGTAACGGGGCTTAATGAAGCTAGAGACGGTAGTACTCCTGATTCTAGAGCTTTAGTCGGAGTGCAAAAAATGGCGGCGGCAAATTCAAATACCGCTACACGCCATATATTAAACGCAGGATTGTTTATAACAGCAGAACTTGCAGAATGTTTGTCATTAAGAATATCTGATATATTAGAGTTTTCACCAACAGCTGATGCTTTTATACAGAAAATTGGCCGTCATAATGTTGCTACATTGCAAGAGATGAGTGAATTGCATTTATATGATTTTGGTATATTTATTGAATTAGCGCCAGACGAAGAAGAAAAAGCAATTCTTGAAAACAATATACAAACCGCATTATCAGCAGGGCTTATTGATTTAGATGACGCTATAGACTTACGTGATATTAAAAACATAAAGTTAGCTAATCAATTATTAAAGATTAGACGTAAACGTAAATTAGAGCGTGATCAATTAATGCAACAACAAAATATTCAAGCGCAAGCTGAAGCAAACGCTCAAACACAACAGGTTGCAGCGCAGATGGAAATACAAAAACAAAACGCTATTACTTCGCAAAAAATGCAGCTTGAACAAACAAAAGCGGAATTAGACATGCAAAAGCTTCAGCAAGAAAAAATGGCTAAGATGGAGTTGATGAAGCTAGAGTTTGAAATGAATATGCAGTTAAAGAATGCTGAGGTTGAAACTTACAAACAAAGAGAGTCATTTAAAGAAGATCGAAAAGATGACAGAACTAAGCTTCAAGCTACACAGCAAAGTGAGCTTATAGAGCAAAGAAAGAATAATACTCCGCCTAAAAACTTTGAATCATCGGGTAACGATATAATTGGCGGTGGATTTGACTTAGGTTCTTTTGAACCCAAGTAATAATAAGTAAAGTAATTATATAATATTTTATCATGGAAAACCAAGAAAACGAGGCTATTGAAAATGTAGCAGCAGAAACTAATGAGCAGCCTGTTGAAGAAACGGGCAAGCTAAAAGTAAAACGCCCTAAGCAATTTGTTCAGCAAACTGCAGAGGATGACGTTATTAAAGTTGATTTAAGACAAAATAAAGAAGAAGATGCCGTTCAAGAGCAAAGCACAGATGCAGGCGATGATACTGTCGAGCAACCCCAAAACGAGGGAGGTAGCGAAGAAGTGGTTGAAGAAGTACGGGGCACCGAACAAAATGAAGAGCAACCCGTTCAAAATGAAGAGCAACCCGTTCTTGAAGAAATAATTGAAGAAGAGGTACAGGAGCAAACTGAACAGCTAACAGAAGATGTAGCTGAAGCAATTGCTGAGCAAGAAGAAACAGGCGTTGAACTTCCTGAAAATATTCAAAAAGTTGTAGACTTTATGAATGAAACTGGTGGTACACTTGAAGATTATGTACGGTTAAATCAAGATTACTCTCAGCTAAATGAAACGCAATTATTAAGAGAGAATTACGAAAACACTCGACCTCATCTTGATAAAGAAGAAATTGACTTTTTAATGGAAGACAATTTTGCATATGATGAAGATCTTGACGAAGAAAGAGATGTACGTAAAAAGAAAATAGCTTATAAAGAAGAGCTAGCAAAGGCTAAAAATCACCTAGATGGATTAAAGTCTAAATATTACGAAGAAATTAAAGCTGGATCAAGGTTAAACCCTGAGCAGCAAAAAGCGGTTGAATTTTTTAATCGCTATAATAAAGAAAATGCAGAAGCATCAAAAATAGCTGAAAACCAAAAAAAGTTATTTTTAAACCAAACTAATAATGTTTTTTCATCTGATTTCAAAGGTTTTGATTATCAAGTAGGAGAAAAAAAATACAGGTTTAAAATTAACAATGCTAACGAGATTAAAGAAACTCAAAGCGACATTAATAATTTTGTCAAGAAGTTCTTGAACGATAAAAATGAAATGTCAGATGCTAAAGGTTATCATAAATCTCTGTTTACAGCTATGAATGCCGATAAGGTAGCACAACACTTTTATGAGCAGGGTAAAGCCGACGCTATGAAAGATAGTATGGCCAGAACGAAGAATGTTAATATGGATGCGAGAGGTGTTCATGAAAAAGTTACGTCTTCTAGTGGTTGGACTGTTAAAGCTATAAATGGGCAAGATACTTCTAAATTAAAAATTAAACTTAGAAAATAACAAACTAAATTAAAAAATTATGGGTATTGCAATAGGTCCTAATGGACCAACTGGAGTAACTCCAAGACCGGTTAAAGAACTGGCTTGGGACAATTATTTGAACATTGACGATTTAAAATTCGATCAACAATTTTTACCAGAGGTATACGAAAAAGAAATCGAAAGATTTGGAAATCGTACAATTTCTGGATTCTTAAGAATGGTAGGCGCTGAAATGCCTATGGCTTCTGATGTAGTAACATGGGTTGAGCAAGGGCGTTTGCATATTGCTTACAGTGATGCTTCTACAGATATCGGGACTGATGCTACTATCATTACAATGTCTTCTACAGATCACCTAGTAGCTGCGGGTAATACAATTGTATTAGCATCTACTAATGGCCTTACAACTCAAAAGCTTTACGTAACTAGTGTTGTAGGAGCTGTACTTAACGTTGTAGCGTATGGATCTTCAGCGGCTGGAGCAGTAACAATTGACAGTAGCGGAGCAGCTAACCTTAACTTATTCGTATATGGATCTGAATACGGTAAAGGTTCTAAAGATGCTGGATCATCTATTGAAGCTAATTCTACTTTCTTTAGCAACAAACCAATCATTTTACGTGACAAATATTCAGTATATGGATCTAACGTTGCACAAATTGGATGGATTGAAGTGACTACTGAAGCTGGAACAGGTGGATATTTATGGTACTTAAAGTCTGAGCACGAATCAAGACTACGTTTTCAGGATTACCTTGAAATGTCTATGGTTGAAGCTGAAAAATCAACATTTGTAAACGGAACTGATAGACCTATCACTCCTGCTAGTCTTGGTACAAACGCTGGAGCTCAAATTACAGGTACTGAAGGTTTATTTGCTGCTATCGAAGACAGAGGTAATGTATTTACAGGTCTTGATTTAACAAATGGAGCTTATGGAGCTGCTGCAGTTGCTGGCGGTGGTGCTGGTGCCGCTGTAGACTATGTGCAAAATAACGGTATTGGGGAGTTTGATACTATTCTACAACAATTAGATACTCAGGGTGCTATTGAAGAAAACATGCTTTTCTTAGATCGTTCTACTGCTTTAGGATTTGATAATATGCTTGCTGCACTTAACGCTCCTTACGGAGGCGGTACTTCTTACGGTGTATTTGAAAACTCTGAAGATATGGCTCTTAACTTAGGATTTAACGGTTTCCGTAGAGGTTCTTATGATTTCTACAAAACTGACTGGAAATACTTAAACGATTCTGCTACTCGTGGGCTTGTTGGAGATGTTGAAGGTGTATTAGTTCCTGCTGGAGTTTCAACAGTATACGATCAACAATTAGGATCTAACATTCAACGTCCATTCTTACACGTTCGTTATAGAGCTTCTGAAGCTGACGATCGCAGAATGAAGTCTTGGATTACAGGATCTGTTGGTGGAAACTACACTAGCGACGAAGATGCAATGAACGTACACTTCTTATCAGAGCGTGCACTTTGTGTTCAAGGAGCTAACAACTTTGTGATCTTCAAAGCATCATAAACTATATGAGTAAGATTTACCCTCGATGAAACTTCGGGGGTAGCTCTTACCTTTATTAATTATTTAATTTTATTATATTATGGCTAAAAAAGCTAAAGCAGAAGAAACTGTTGAGGTTGCACCTCAGCCTGTAGTTGCTAAAAAAGTAGCTGCACTAAAACCACAAAAACCGCAATGGGAATACAGAGATAGGCTTTATACATTGAAAAACAATAAGAAGCCTTTAACATATGTAATACCATCAAAGCATTCTGGAAAAAATCAATTACTTTGGTTTGATAAGGAAAATGGATATCAAAGATCATTAAGATATGTTACTAATCAAGCTACTCCATTTGTAGACGAACAAAAAGGAATGGTGACGTTAGGGCGCATTGTATTTAAAGATGGGGCATTAAGAGTGCCTAAAGAAGATGTAGGTCTTCAAAAATTATTATCTTTATATCACCCTTATAAGGATGAAATATATGAAGAATATAATCCTGTAGAAATATCTATAAATGAAACCGAACAAATTGAATTAGAGATTGAAGCTTTATTAATTGCTAAGCAAATGGATATTAATGAAGCAGAAGCGGTGTTAAGGGTAGAGTACGGAAGTAAAGTTGATACTTTAAGCAGTTCGGAACTAAAAAGAGATCTTTTAATATTTGCTAAAAAGAAGCCAGGCTTATTTATAGAGCTAGCTAATGACGATAACGTTGAGTTACGTAACATCGGAATTAAAGCAACACAAGCTGGTCTTATTCAATTATCTAAAGATCAAAGAACATTTACATATGGAGAAACAAAAAGAAAACTTATGACAGTTCCTTTTGATGAGCATCCATATTCCGCGCTTGCGGCTTTCTTTAAAACAGATGAAGGAATGGAAGTGTTAAAACATGTAACAAAAAAATTATAAGTTACCATTATAGTGATAGGCCGCTGTAATGGCGGCTTATTTACTATAAATACAAAAACAAATGGCAGTAAGTATAGATACAGTTTATCAAAAAGTATTAGCAATACTAAATAAAGAACAACGTGGATATGTTACTCCTCAAGAATTTAATTTGTTTGCCAACAGGGCGCAGCTAGATTTATTTGAGCAGTACTTTTACGATATTAATCAGTTTGGCAGAATGCACGGTAATGATACTGAGTATTCTGACATGCTTAATATACTAAATGAAAAAATTAATATATTTGAAACAACTGCATCATTAACATACAATACAGATCATTTTAATTTACCAGCTAATATATACAGACTAGGTACAATTATATACTCCAATACAACTACAAATAATTTTGGGGTACAAACTACGGAGCAAATAGAAGCCGAGAGAATCAATAAAAATGAACTTCTATATATCAACTCGTCTCCACTTACAAAGCCAACTAATACACGTCCCATATTCACATCTGACACAACTGGTGTTAATGTTTATGGAGCTTCAGAGTTAATTACTGATGTTTCGTGTAATTATATTAAAAAGCCTACTACACCAAACTGGGCATATCAAATAGTTTTTGGTGAGCCTTTATATGATGCAGCAAATTCAATAGACTTTGAATTACATCCATCAGATGAAACTGAGCTTGTTACAAAAATATTAGAATCAGCTGGATTGTTAATTAAAGATATTAACTTCTATCAAGTTGGTGATAAAGAAGAAATGGAAACCGTGCAACAAGAAAAACAATAATAGATGGGACTAATCAACTTAACAAACGAGCAATATTACGAAGGGCCAGATGGCATTTGGAATAGCTTAGACGAAAACTATGGTGACTATCAATTTGTTTCTCTTAAAGATATTATAAATAATTTTATAGTTGCTTATGTTGGCGAAGATAAAATTATAAGTAAAATAAAAAGAACGGATATAGCATTTCACGCACAGCGTGCCATTCAAGAATTAAACTTTGATACTTTACCTTCATTTAAAGCTCAAGAAATAGAAGTAGGACCTCAGCTTTATATGGTATTGCCTCAAGACTATGTTAATTATGTAAAGGTTAGCTGGACCGATAATAGTGGTATTGAACATATTATATACCCTGCTAGCAAAACTAGCGACCCAATGCCTATATTGCAAGATAATGACTACGAGTATACATTTGATAGTAACGGGGAAATACTTTATGCTCAGGAATCGGAAACTTGGAAAAAGTTTAAAACAAGCACACGAGGAGCAGAAGATCCTATGTCTGAAGCTGCTGCTGCCGATAAAATATATGAGCAAAATTTAGGTAGGAGATACGGTATTGATCCGCAATATGCACAATCTAACGGTGTATTTTATATAGACCAAGTTAGGGGATTGATGAGGTTTAGCTCGAACATCGTAAATAAGATAGT
>Ga0255039_10000789_pt1 | contig 10302 bp, 10 predicted proteins | sample BC1_12_1_MG_FD_181713 | JGI IMG/M metagenome (GOLD analysis project Ga0255039, IMG submission 181713) | Seawater microbial communities from Strait of Georgia, British Columbia, Canada - BC1_12_1 | ecosystem: Environmental > Aquatic > Marine > Strait | place: Canada: British Columbia | collected... | reverse complement strand
GATACATTTACACTTCTTAGCATTTAATGTTGGAAGTTTATCTGCTGGATACACACCAGCCCACTCAGTTTTGAAAGCACTTTTACAAACATCATCTAATTGTCCTGCTGTTGTTACACCATTTGTCCCTAGTCTTTTTTCGACATATTTCAATACGTGATCATAAATTTGTTCTGGAGTAATATTTTCCATTTTATTCATATACAAGATTTTATTTTTTAATAAATAAAATACAAAAAAGGTTCTGGCGGAATTTGAATCCGCATTGCCCGGTTCAAAGCCGGGAGTACTAACCATTATACTACAGAACCAAATACTATTATTGTATTAGTTTCTAATTTAAGTTGTTTACTTCGTAGATTAGCGGTCAACTACATCTACATTAGTTACACTACCGTTGCGTACGGTAATCTTAGCGGCATTTTCGGAGATTGAAAACAAAAGAATATTAGCGTTAGCAATATCTGTTCCAGTAGCAAACTGTGAATTAGTTTGGACACGAGTAGCACCAGATTTAGCAGAACGATTCCAGTTAAAATAGTAAAAAGAACCACGGCGGTGATGTTCAGCCAATTTCTCACAACCAGCCTCGTTTTCGTACATATCTGCTTCGACCATAGATTCGTGGTATCTTTGAACTGTACGGTCAACAGATTCAGGAATATACTCTGGATCGCAGTCAGGAGACGGGCGCTGGATTTGGTCGAACTGCACATACAGGCGGTTAAGTGCCAAGGCAAGATTATTACTCTGGAGCAACGGATCAGACGAATTGGCATCTGCTGGAAGAACAACAAATTTGGATCGAGAACACCGGCCATCAGCCAATCTTGTATCTTGGTAAGCTACACACAACGCCTTTGTGGATTGCGAAACTGAGAAGAGATGTTGAGATAATGAAGTAGTCTGAATTTTAGCAGATTGACATTCATAATGAGTAAGCGGTATAACAAATGACCCAGAGTCGTATCGAGGTCCATCGATAATTGCGACTTGAAGTTCAAGACGATCTACGGAAAATTTATAACCACTCGCATCATTTGCGGGAACAACCGGGCCAGAACCAGCTAAGAATTTGCTTTCTAAAACACCAAGTTTGTACTGGCTGGCGGGTTGAGGTGTGAGGATAATCGAATATTCTCCAGAAGGTAGACCGTGCTTGAAGTCGTGAAAAATTCCCAGAGGGGGTTTATAAATCAAGTCGAATTCACGAGCAGAACGTTCGTCACTTTCACCTGGAGCAACTTCTCGTTGGCGAACCGCAAAAGATTCAGACCAGAAGTTAGAAGATTCACCAAGACTATCCAAATAAGGCTTGGATTTAGTAGTACGATGTAAAAGAGCATCAACTTGCGGCATAAACTGTGTAATTCTTTGAACAGTGCGTCCTCCGATTCTAAATTCACAGCTTTGAAAAAGTGAACTAATCATCCCCATCGTTGGCGCACAATCTTCTGTAGCGCCAAGAACACCAAGGAGCTCACCATCACCTCTTTCGAGGGTACAACGAAGAACAAAGTGAGTTTTGGATGGTACGAAATATGTATTATCAGAAACAGTAAATTTGTACTCTTGAACACCTAGAGCAAACGAATCACCAGTATTGGCTTTTTGGCACGACACTTGCATATACTGCGGGCGAATTTTCCCTTCATTTACACGAGGGAGAGCAGATACAGATTTATCCAGATGAAATTCCGGAGCAATTGTAGATGACATTATTTATATTTACTTTATGATAATATTTTATTTTTTTATTTTTTTTTTCAAAATGACAAAGTCAAAAATAAATTTTTATTTTTTGAGATACTGTTTTCTCAACTTCCAGCCAACCCCTTTCATATCCAAATCAGCAGTTGTCATTTTCTTACCTTCCACAGCACGTGTATATTCTTCGTGAGTCAGTTTTGTAGGGTCTGCCAATGCTTCTAATTTACGTTCAAGTAGTTTTCCACTAAGTTCTCCGACAGGACCCGCGATAACCCGTCCTATCTTGCTTCCGTGTTTTTCTAATATATTTTTACCCTTTATGCCCGCCTCAGCAACTAGGATATTTGCCTTATTATCTAGCCCCTTCTTTTTTGCCTTTTTCAATCTAGAAAGCATCTTCTTATCGGCTTCCTTAACTTTATCCATTCTTTTTTTTTTATCTAATTCCATTCCAGCGAGTAAATAAGCCAGATCGTGTTCCTTTGATATCTCATCAACCATAGTAATGCCTTTCTGATCCATTCTTTCAAAAATACTCGTCCCCGGACCAATAAAATTACCTTTCTGTATACTTCCGTCTGGTAATATTTGCCCTACATGCATTTCACCTTTGTTAACTACTGGATCAACTATAGAACTTCTAAATATTGCGAAGATATCTTTTTTAAGACCTCGTCCTTTTTGTCGTCTGAGTTCCATATTTTATATTATAGAAATATATTAATATAAAATTTTTAAGAATGATGAACACTCGGTTCAAGATTTAAGATATCCAATCTTCTCACCTCTTTCCACTTGATTCTCACACGAGCAGACCAGTTCGTTTCTCTTGTATCAACTGGTGTCAAATCGTTCTTTAACAATCTCATCTCAATTCTGGATTTTAAAACTCCCAACAATTCTGGAGTTGGTATAATTGCTGGCTGGACGGGAGTAAACACAATTAAGCCGCCAGCTCCCGTTGTAATGTGAACTACAGATATGACCTGTGCATAATCGTTGTTAAACCTTATTCCATTGCTTACCAAATCTGTAGCTACAACATAAGAGTCCTGAACGTCAAAAGAAGCAATATTATCACCAAGAATTGTGGTATCTGCTAAAATTGGTAACTGAACTACAGATAAGCCAAATAAAGTAACTAGTTGATTTGATACTCCTCCCGGGAAATCAAGGACAAGTTTACTATAGATACGAACTTTACCAATAGCTTGAATACCGGTAAGAACTATATCTTCATCTGTCGAACCAATGAGAAAATTCATCTCATCGTTTAACTCTGAAACTGACCACAATCCAACAGGAATAGTATATGTAACACCGTCATAAGTGAAATCAGACGGCTCAGTTATATTAGGGTTATTATTTGTTACTATCACTTCATCAGTTTGAAGAGTACAGTCAATACCGTGTGCTGGTAAACTTAATGGCTCATCAAAACGAACAGAAAACTCCGCTTTATTATTCGGATCTGGACCTAGAATTTGAACACCTGATGAACCAGAATCAAAAACTAGAGATATTTCTTTATTGATAAATTCTACGGTAGAAGTCATTTTATTTATTACTTGTAAATATTTTTTTAATTTTATTTTATTTTGTTTACTATTAATAAAATATGAATAGAAATAAGCAACTAGATTATTATGGAAATCCAGATGTATATTTTGGAGGAAATAATTTCAGAAGAAGATCTTCTTATAGACATCCTATTTGTTATCCAGTTTCAGAACCAATTGCTACAGAAACAATAACCAACAATCGAATTAATGGCGTAATTGTTACTCGTGATGGCAATAAGACACCTGTAACTGAAAAAACTATGACATCACACGCTGTGTTAAAGAAGAACATCAGAAATAAGTATTTGCCTACTCGTAAAAAGGTATTGCTAGACCCTCCTAGGACCAAAAGGCGAGACCCGACTGAGGAAGAAGTTACTCAAGGAAAACAAATGAATATGTTAGCACAACTTGCGGCCGCAATTTCTAGTGCTACTCCCGCTCAGAAAATACCCATTATTGTTAATGTTATTCGGCAAAATATGGCAAATCCTTTGCCTGTAGTCCAACAAATTCATAACATTATTCGAAATGATCCTGGTATTGTTCCAGTTGAGGCTCTACCAGTCGATGCTCCAGCTGAAAAGACTCTGGTAAGTTGGATTAAACGAGCTCCTAGAGCAATTGCTGATTTATTGAAAAAAGGAAAAGTGAATATTCTTGACCCTTTGTCACGTGCTATGGTCAAGGCTGCCGGTAAGATAAAGATTGTTGACGGTAATGTTGTTCTGGGCGGTTTTAGCATTCCGTTGTCTAGACTCGCCGATATGGGTCTTGATGGATTGGGTGCTCTGACTGGGGTGAATATGCCTCAAGGTGCTCGTGACTTGGGTAAATTGCTTCTAGACCAGGTTAATGTTGGGAGTATCGAGGAAAAGAAACAAGAGGAGATTGAATTACTTGAAGAAGCTAAACACGACGATGATACAACTGGTTTCATACAGCGCATAGACCCTGTCGCGCCTGAAGTATCTAGGATTGTTGACCCAGGACCTAGTAGACCTGCTCCTAAAAGACCAGAAGTCAAGGAGGAAGACCCGGGCATTGGTATATTTGCTCCAAACGATCCTAGACTTGTTAAATGGCAGGACGAAATGGCAGCTATGGATGATGATATTGCTGACCTGAAAGCAGACTTAGACAAATCATTAGAATCTTTGAAAAGAGTTGTTATAATGAAATCAGAAGCAGATAGAGCTGTTAGAGAGAGGGGTCAAGATCCGAAAACAGCAAGGATGCCTGTACGAATTGCTAGAGAGAAACGAGTCTTAGAAGATGTTGTAAATAAGGCAGATGATACTACAACTATGTCAGATAAGAAGATTGCTGAGTACAAAAAAGAAATTGGTAAGGCAGATACACCTACTAAACTCAAACTTATCGCGGATATTCTTAACCAGGAATTGGAAGAAATGTATCCGAAAATTAGACGAGAAAGTAAACAAGAAAAGAGGAGAAGGGAAGAAAGGGAAAGAGAAAGAGAACAGGATATGGAACTGGATAGGGAACAAAGGGAACTGGATGCGCTAGATGCCACGCGAAGAGAAGCAGATAGGAAGAAAAGGAGGGGGAAAATAGAGTCTGGTCGGAGCCATGGATCAGTGCGAGTATTGCCTTAGTCATCATCATCAATGTTTTAGAAAATAATAATTAAAATATTTCATAAAATAAAAGAATGCTAAAATATATTTCTTCATTCATATACGAAAACGAAGACGAAATAACTCCAGACGAGAAACAGGTTCATTTAAGGCATTTGTTACACAAACAGATAGTATTGAGTAATATTATCCTAAAAAGTCCTGAATGTAAACCAAGCATCACCGACGGTTTGATAGAATATCAACTCAACCGTTTGACAAAGGCTTCTAAAATTTCTGTGAAGAAAAAGAAAAAGAAGAAAATAACAATTTAAAGGATTTTAATTAAATTAGAAAATGGACTTAAAACACAAAATCAAAAAAAAATTATTAAGTAGCAATAACCGCAATGCCTGTACGACTTACCGTCAACAATTCATAGCAGAATTATTATATTTTCATAAAGACCAATTTTCAGAAGATTACACACTTTTACACACATCCTATAAAGATAGTACAGCCGGGTTATTGATAGAGAAATATAATGAACTGTTAAAGCCATATAATATCTTCAAAACAATCGGAATTTACCAATTTTATAAGAACAAGACAATAGATGCTGATGAACTTCTTGAGATTAAAAGAACGAATTACTATATTTTACGAAATTTTTATAATAATCACATCCTTCCTGTTCTTCAAGAGTTGAATGACGATAAATCCGGAATGTTTAATGTCTACCCAATAATAGGGTTCAAGTTTAAACCGTTAAAAGATAGATCACATTTGATAATTTAAATTTTTGAAAAATTTAAAATATTTTGTATATATTTTTTTAAAAATTTATTTTGTTGTATATAATAAATAATGAAGATCCTTTGTTTCGATACGGAAACTTCTAAATTACTTTCTGATAAGACGAAAGACACCTGTAAGATAGTACAACTCAGTTGGATAACTTACGATACAACCACACACGAGCAAGAAGAGAATGACTTTATTCTAAATATAAACGAAGAAGTAACGAATAGCCACATCCACAGAATAAGCACAGAAATGAGTAGCAAAGGATATGATTTCTCTGACATTTATGAGATGTTTTTTGACGATTTGCGAGATTGTGACTTCCTTCTTGGTCACAATTTGAAATATGATCTCAATATGCTTGAATGTGAGTTATTTAGAATTGAAGAATATGACTTAATAGATGAACTTTATGCGAAGAGGTACAAAGACACTATGTTAATAGGTGCGAAGAATAATAGAGGAAAATATCCCACTCTCATTGGTCTACACGAGAAATTATTTATTCAGCCTTTCGATGGGGCTCATTCGGCAATTGAAGATGTTAGGGCAACTCTGGCTTGTTATCTGGAGATGACTAGTTAAATTTATATAAAAATATTAGGTAGAAATGACAGCCTTTTTCTTTGTGTTGGTGTCGTAAATTTATCAATTATTGTTTTATTTTGTTTATAAAATTTTAGATTACCTTGAAATCTATTCAAAAGAAACTTCATATATTCCTTTGCCTTAATAGTAGGTAATAAATGCAATTTATCAATTGTACTTTTAGCATTTTCTAAATTCCATTCATCAACATATTTTTCCTCTTCTTTTACTTCAGATTTTTTTGGTTTTTTAGATTCTTTTTTTGAAGTTTTCTCCTCCTTTTTCTTAGGTTCTGGTGGAAAACTGAAACTAGGTTTTGGTAAAGGTTTTGCTGGCTTATTGGGTAAAAGTTCGTCGGGTGCCTGATTGAACCAACGAGTATGAAAATCTGAATAATATTTTGAAGCTATCAGGTCTATTAATTCATCGTGTTTGAGATGGCTATAATTTGAGATCCTGATTATTTTGATAACTTTCAGCAAGTCTTTTTTGCTTATGGTACTCAACAAAGCTTTTCTCTCTTGAAGTGTATTGACTTTATGAGGCTCTTTTGCCTTCTGTATGAGGTTATCTAGTTGTGTTTTGGTCATTTTGGATAAACCTTTAGAAATACCTAATCTCTTCAGTTCATCTTTTAATTCTTTGATAGATGGCATATTTTTTTATTATACAAAATATAATAATAAAAAAAAAATATAAAAATTATACATTCAATATTTCACAGATTGTAGCTTAACTCAGGATATACTTTAACATATTTTCTTACGATCTTTTTCTGTTTGTTAATATGGGCGACAGTTTTATTAACATACTGATGACCATTTTTATCTAGATACAAACCTACCATCAATTTTTGCTCACGGTCTAAATACTCATATGAAACGATGATATATCTTTTTGTTATTCTTTCTATAATACTATTTTTACAAATACAAGGTCGTGATATGCCATATTCAACGTGTTCACCATCAATATTAATTGCTTCACCACATTTAAATTTTAATACTGGTTTTAGATAGGATGTAATGATGTTTATGACATCAGAACATATTGGAGTTGTTTCCAACAACACATTTGATATTATCGCAGAATATTGATCTACTTTTTCTAAATTGGTTGTCATCTTTTGTTAATATTGTTAATTCTTTAGATAGATATTAACAATTTAAATTATTCTAAATCTATTCTAAATCTATTCTAAATCTGTTTCATTTACAATCTCCAGAAAAAGAGGATATCTATAGAATGCATTTTTATCGAATTCAATAGTAGGTTTAACAAACTCATTTATATATTGTTTTCCTCTATCAGTAACCATAAATTCTACTAATCTCTGTTTTTTGAACTTCCCAAAAGGCATCAAATACCTGAATTTATGATCACATTTAATATCACAATATCCATCACGTTGATAAGTTTTCCTCATATCAGTCAATGGTTCATAACAATACATACATATATTACCCTTTTTCCAGTTTGCTTTTCGTTTTATCGCTATTTTCATTTTATCTGCTAGTTTCCCACCTTCTTTTAGAACACAATCGCACCCCACCTGAAATGTCATTTTGGTAGGCAGATGTGTTATATAAAATAAATTGAAAATTTTATGAGTACAAATACATTTATTTTCAGTAGAAAAATCTTCACCATAAAATTGATCACCTTCTTCATCCATTCCATTGCCTGTATTCCAGATATCCCAGTCTTCATCTAAAAATTCACCAAATTGAGTTTTTATAACCCAGAAAAACTCCGTACCCATATTTTTCGTTTTGAGTTCGGACTTCATTTTCCTTCTATAAACTTTACCATCATACCAAAACAAAGGTCTGAGATCAGGATGTAATATACTTATAGCATTATAATAGTCTTTACAATCCTGTTCTTCTCGTTTTTCTGCTTCTTTACGTTCTTCTAAAAACATAGTAGACATTTGTTAATATTTATTAATCTTATTCAATCGTTTAAGTCAGATATTAACAATATTAATGTTCCTTTAAACTCTTTTTTTGAAGGGAACCCTTCAACTTTTGAAAAACCAAAAAGATAATATTCAAGGTGAATCATACTTGAATATTTGTAGAGTAAGAAGGGTGGAATCAAATCGAAATTTGATTTATATATTATTATTATTTCAATAATCTAAAATTATTTCCAATATCTTAATTTATTATACCCTTTATACCCTACAAATATTAACCTGAATATAGGTTAAATATATTATCTTTATGATTTCAAAATTTGAAGGGTTCCCTTCAAATAATAAACTCTTTTAATTGTTAATACAATTAAAACAACTCATATTTTTACATTGGTAAATAACAATTATCATCATCATTATTTTCCTCTGGTTCTTTTTTCCTGCATATGTAATACATAACCCCAACTTTAATACTATCTAATTTCTTGTCTACTAATTTATTGAACTCTTTCTTGCCTATCATATCCTCTTTTCTCTGGTTATCTTGTATCCAACAACAAAAATCACCATATACAAAAGATTTCTTAATTCTCCAACTATCTTTCTCTAATTTAGGTAACAAACTATATTCACCTTTGCTAATCGTATCATAAATATCTAGGATAAATTCCCCAATAGCATCATTCTCTGAAATATATTTATCCATCTCAATCTTCATCTCAGCACACGGAGTCAGTTCAGCACCATTATACCAATCTCTCGCGCCAGAACAGAACCAAGTAAAAAATTCATCTAGTTTATTCTCTTGGAGATCGTTGATATATTTTGTGTTTTCTGAAGTCTTCTCAAATCTTGCCAAAAACGGAACTAACTTAAGTCTATCCAGTATTGCCCTATCTTCAACATTTATCTTTGGTTTATGTTGAGTTGCCCAAATTGGTTTACACTGAGTTTTGAATTCCACAGGATGTCCAAAAAGATGCCTAGCATTAATCGTATCGTCTCCAGTGATAGTCTTAACTCGTTTACTGTTTAATTCTTCTCGTTTATCGCTCTCGGGTAAAACACCAGTCCTCGCATTAAGTAAAGGCATCAATTCAGGAGATGCTCCTCTGCTCGTTTTCTTAAGCATAACATCTTCCGAAAGACTACACTTAAATTTACCCATAATATTACCAAGCACATTGACAATAGACGATTTACCATTACATCCATCACCCCAAAAAATGTGTAATGATCTATCAGATATTTCTCCAGTCATCAAATATCCCCACATTCGTCTATGATAATCCATTAAATCTTTACTTCCGCACGATATATCACTGAAAAATTTAGTAACTGGAGATAAATCAGCATCTTCACCTAGAAAAGACACTGGACATTCAAAAGACCAGTAATCTTCTTTTACTCTACCCCTGACTTCTAAAGTTTTCAGATTGATAATTTTACCATCTTTTATGGGTAGTTCGTGCTTGGATTTATTCATAACTTTAGTTTCAAAATCTTTGTCAATATCGTATCCTCCAATAGCACTTGCAACATTATTGATATACGGAGAAGATTTAAGATTACCTACCATCTTCTGAGCTCTTTTTAGTCTAGCATTAAGCATAGCATCACGACCTTTATCGGCTTTGTCACATTCCGCAATCTTATTGATCAAGTCAATGCATACCTTAACATACATAGGGGTTAACTTGTCTGATATAACTTTTTTTAGTGTTTCTTTACCTGATTCTTTCCAGAGTTTCTCTTTTACATTCCAGATAAAATTTGTCAAGTCTTTCTGAGATGTTATGCGAACATTCTCATATCCATATACTTCATTAAATAACTTTGCTAAATCGTAGTGGCTGCCGTCCAGAGAATCATCAAGGCTCTTCTTGTGAGTAATTTGTCTAATTTCTCCAAAAACATTTTTGTATAATTTTGGATTATCTAACTTAGCCCAATAATAAAGAGAACCAAGCCCTAAAGATCTTTCAGATACTATTTTTGTTTTTTCCCACAAGTTAACACATTGGTTTTCGTAAAACTTTTCCGATCTTTTGCTAAATTCTAACCAGATATTTTTACCTTCATCATTATTCAGGATGTTTTTCAGAAGAAATAAAATTTTCATCCAATCATCTCTATT
>Ga0255039_10000788_pt1 | contig 10306 bp, 6 predicted proteins | sample BC1_12_1_MG_FD_181713 | JGI IMG/M metagenome (GOLD analysis project Ga0255039, IMG submission 181713) | Seawater microbial communities from Strait of Georgia, British Columbia, Canada - BC1_12_1 | ecosystem: Environmental > Aquatic > Marine > Strait | place: Canada: British Columbia | collected... | reverse complement strand
CACCTATCGCGCCTGGATAAGGATCCATACTGTAAGTGACTTTACCGAAATGACGGTACTCGAGGGTCAGCTTGATCGCCTTGAACAAAAGAAACAGGCCAACCAGCGGGAACAACAGGATGATCAGCGCGAGGTAATTATCACCGTGTAATTCTCCGGGCAAATTAAACGCGACCGGAGTACTGATTGCGTTCCATACAACCGCGAGAAACCAGAAAAAGAGAACTCCTTTTCCAGCGCTGGATTTTACCTGTGCACTTTCCCAGCCTTTTCGACTTTGCCATTGGGCGGGGACACCCGGATCAGCTTCACTTTCACTGGCTGCCTCGGGTTCTGCGAAGTGCTGTTGAGTGAATTCAACAAAGCCAAGATCTGTGGCACCGCTCTTTTGCGCCTGCTGCCAGGTGTTGCGCATTTTCATAAGTGATGGACGTTGACTGCCGGATTTCATATTGGAGCTGCGCAGGCTGGCGTAAATGACCCCGAGGCCGATCAGCAGGAAGATCGAACAAAACCCGCTGATCATCGCAAACAGTCCCCAGCGCATAGAGCGGTCGATGATCGCCTCTGACGGATCCAGGGGGTTAACCCAGATTGGCAGAATCCCGCCATCGTGCTGGACTTGACGAAGATAAGACTGCATCTCGCCGTGATAAGAACCGATGTTATCTTTGAAACTGCTGACGCCTACGCCAGAACTTTGATAAGTCCCGCCGCCAAAATCGTAACGATAAAGGGCACTGGTTTCATTGTCGGCAGCGGAGAAGGATAACAGGCGAGCACTGGCTGGTTGCCAGTCCTGCGCTCGCTGCCAGTTCTCCCACATGGGTAAGGAAGTTTCTGCCAGGATAAAATAACCACCTGCAGAAAATATCAGGCCGAACAGCAGGCCGGGAATGATCATGAGTCTACGCATAGTCCTTGTAATAGTTGATATATCGCATCCCTGCGAGATCTATCTATGCTGCCCGAGGTCGAGTCAGACAAGTGATCGACTTGCTGCCCGACGCTGAAGCCACCCGAACCTGGGATAACCTGATACGAAACCAGAGCAACCAGGCAAGCCAACAAAGACATCAGCATCAAACGAGAATTGAACCAGCCAGGACGCAACATTCATTTTCCTGGCAATCGAATTTCAAGAGGCCAGGCCTGTAGAGCAACCCCCGGCTAAACATATCGCACACTTCGCGGTAGACTCTCGAATCAAATTTTTTACTACAGGATCAACGCTCGTGGAATTTGCTATCAACTACTTATCGTATTTCATCAACGGCATGATTTTGGCAGCACCGCTGATTGGCATAATGGTGTTTATCATTATCGCGCTGGGCCTGATCGCAAGTGCACTGGAGTCATGGCGTCCCTTCGACGCGATCTACTGGGCCTTCATAACAGCAACCACTGTGGGCTACGGCGATATTCGACCCAAAAAGGTCTCCTCCAGGTTGCTGTCGATCTTGATCGCGATGCAGGGCATTATTCTCACCGGTATCATCGTGGCACTGGCCATCAATGCGGCAAACATAACCTTCAACGAACTGCACGAGGGAGCAAGTGTGGAAACCGTGATCAAAGAAATGGAATAACCTTAGTCAACACATTTACTCGAATAAAAAATCGGGGCTTCCTAACTAAAACTGGCCGCTCCAGGCGGCCAGTTTTACAATTTTCCAGTTATTCAAAAAATATACCGTGTATTAATGATACCGGTTAATTTTCATGCTGGATGAAGCGTTTATACAAGGCTTCAACAGCCCATGAACCCGGTGGTTGACTGGGCGGGTACTCTTTAAACGTGCTCAAGAATTGTCCCGTAGTTGATAGGCCTTTATAAATATAGAACGCTTTACTAATCATCCAGTCGTAGTAGGTGTTTGAATTGAGCTCTGCCTTCTCGAAGGGATCACGCCTGAGATTAAAGATCTTCGGCATGCGCAGCATGGTAAACGGCTCTGCCCAGAGTGCCATGGTACGCCCTCTATTTTCGGCGTAAGTCACTTTCCAGTCATCCATACGAATGGCAACAGGGAATGCTTCATCATCCAGATAATGAAAAACAGTACGCGGGCTTTTATCTACTTCGCCAGTCATGTACGGTAAAAGGTTATAACCATCCAGATGTATTTTCGCTGATTTACCGGCAATGGTTTTACCCTGCAGCATGTCCTTCTTAAGGTCATTGTCACCCGCGACGGCAGCGAAAGTAGGCATCCAGTCCAGATGGGCAATCATTTCGTTGGAAACCGAGCCAGCCTTGATTTTACCGGGCCAACGCACCAGGGCAGGCACACGATAGGCACCTTCATAGTTGGTATTTTTCTCGGAACGGAATGGTGTGACGCCGGCATCTGGCCAGGTATTGAAATGCACGCCATTATCGGTTGAATAGAACACAATGGTGTTATCGGCGATGCCCAGATTATCGAGTTGGTCTAACATCTGACCAACGTATTCGTCGTGCGCAACCATGACGTCGTTGTACTCGCCCTGGCCAGACTTGCCGAGATGTTTGTCCGCAGGGTAAGTACGAAAATGCATCCCCGTGGTATTCAACCAGACAAAGAAAGGCTTGTCAGCGGCAACTGATCTATCGATGAAATCTTGCGCGGCCGAAATAAATTCCTCATCGGTTGTTTCCATGCGTTTTTTGGTCAATGGGCCGGTGTCTTCAATTTTACCGTCAGCATATGAATGGATGACACCACGCGGTCCAAAGTTCTTTTTGAACTCCGGGTCTTTAGGATAATCCGGATCCTCGGGTTCCTCCTCTGCATTGAGGTGATACAGGTTACCGAAAAACTCGTCGAAACCATGGTTGGTCGGCAAATGTTCATCCCTGTCGCCGAGGTGATTTTTACCAAACTGTCCGGTGGCATAGCCTTTATCTTTCAGCATTTCAGCAATGGTGATATCCCGCTCTTTAATACCTTCGGGTGCACCGGGCAGGCCTACTTTAGTCATGCCTGTTCTCAAACCGGATTGACCGGTAATGAAGGTCGAGCGCCCCGCGGTACAGCTCTGGTCACCGTAGTAGTCTGTAAAGCGCATGCCTTCCTGCCCGATACGGTCAATATTCGGAGTTTTATATCCCATGAGACCGTCGCTATAAGCGCTGATATTAGATATACCAATATCGTCACCCCAGATAACCAGGATATTGGGTTTGCTGGATTGGGCCTGGGCGATGCCCGTGCAAAAAAGCGCTAACAGTAACGCTATGCCTTTGGTTCTATTCATTGATTAACTCCTTGAAAGTTCTCGAACTAACTTGTTGACCGTATTACTCGCCTGCGATTTATGAGCTGGGCTTGTGGCTTGTGGCTTGTGGCTTGTGGCTTGTGGCTTGTGGCTTGTGGCTTGTGGATGGTTGATTGTGCCATAGATAAACGGGATTAAATAGAGGAATCATTTGCGCTGGTTACTGCGCCTAAAACATTCTGAAAAATGATCCTGATACCTTTCATTCAGGCTCTGAACGAAAAGCGTAATCACGACATCGTAATCAGTTCGACATTCAAAAAGTAGTGAACCTAAAGACAATCATCACATCAGGAGGCTGCCTTTATTTTCTTATTTTCTTAACATAAGTTGATAACATGCCCTGATGGAAATACAAACTGTTTGTAAATTAGTGACTAATCAGGGCTATAGACAACGGTGTTCAAGGCTATGTTGGGCCTCTCTGGTGGTTATCCTGACCGCCTGTACCACGGTCGGTCCGGATTTCGAAAAACCGGACGCCCCGGTGGCCGAAGGCTGGCTGGAAACCGCGGGTGAAAGCATCCGTATCCAGGGCGGAGACAATCAGGAATGGTGGAAAAACTTTAACGACCCCGCGCTGGAAACCCTGATCCAGCACGCCTATGAAAACAACCCTACCCTCGAGATCGCGGGGCTGCGGGTCTACGAGGGCCGTGCAAACCTCGGCATCGCGTCGGGCTTGAAATACCCCCAGTTCCAGCAACTGCGAGCCGGTGTAGACCGGATCGAACTGAGCGAAAATGGTGAACCCATCGGTAATCTGCCACAGCCGGTGATCGATGCCTCGGATACCAGCTTTACCAATTACCGGGTGGGTTTTGACGCAGTCTGGGAACTGGATTTCTGGGGCCGATTCAGCCGTATCGAGCAGGCTGCCGTCGCCAGCCTGGCGGCACGCACCGCAGCTTATGACGCCGTGCTCGTTTCACTGACTGGTGAAGTGGCCTCGACCTACATTTTGCTGCGCACCCTGGAAGAACGCCTTGCGGTGGCACGGGTCAATGAAATAATCCAGCGCCGCGGGCTGGAAATCACCTCGGTACGCTTTCGCAACGACCTGACCACGGAACTCGACCCCAGCCAGGCCCGTGTTTTGCTGAAGAATACTCAGGCGCTCATTCCCCGCCTCGAAATCGCGCTACGCCAGACCGAAAACGGGCTCAGCCAAATGCTCGGCATGACCCCCGGCGGTGTGCGTTCCGTTATCGGTGGCGGATCAACTATTCCCGAAACTCCGGCAACCGTTGCGGTTGGCCTTCCCGCGGACCTGCTGCGGCGTCGACCGGATATTCGCCAGGCCGAATACCTGGCCGCTTCACAAAGTGCCGCCATCGGTATCGCCAAGGCCGATCTGTACCCGGCTTTAAGGCTGGGTGGTTCCATCGGCTATACAGCCGATAGTACAGGAGACCTGGTGAATTCTGACAGCCTGTTCAGCATCGCCGGAATTGGCTTCGGCTGGAATATTCTCAACTACGGTCGCATCAAGAATCGTGTTCGCGCCAATGACGCGCGTTTCCAGCAGACAATAACCAACTACCAGAATGCAGTGCTCAACGCCGCCCGTGAAGTCGAAAATAGCCAGACCGCATTTCTGCGTTCTCATGAGGAAGTCAAGTTTCTGCAGGAAGCGGCCACCTCGGCCCGGCGCGCGGTCGACATTGCGTTGATCCAGTACCGCGACGGCCTGTCCAGCTACACCTCGGTACTACTGACGCAACGTTCGCTATTGCTACAGGAAGATCTGTTGACCAGCGCACGGGGGCGACTCGCTGGTAACCTGGTTGGACTGTATCGCGCGCTCGGCGGCGGCTGGCAATTACGCGAAGGCGATGAATTTATCTCCGAAGACGCCAGGGAAAGTATGCGCCAACGTACCGACTGGGGCGACATGCTGGATGAAGGACAGCCAGTGGACAATGAGCCGGGCGAAAACTCGAATCTATAATGGATAAAGCAATGAAATCAGTATTTACGCGACAACTGTCCGTCGGCAGCGCCTATCGCGCCTTAATTTTATCTTCGCTCCTGCTCCTCGCTGCCTGCGAGGAAGCGACCGCACCGATACCGCCCAAACCAGTGAGGGCGATTCAGGTCAGCGGTGCCAGTGACCTGGCGGAAGGGACTTTTCCCGGTCGTGCCCGGGCCGGCCAGGAAGTGAACCTGTCGTTCCGGGTTTCGGGAAAGTTACTACAACTCCCGGTTGCAGTGGGCGACCAGGTCAAGGCTGGTGCAAAAATTGCTGCACTGGATCCACAGGATTTCCAGCAACAACTTAATACCGCTGGATCCACCCAGCAGGCAGCCAAGGCCGAATTCAAGCGGGCCGAAACGGATTACCAGCGACTGCTCAAAGTCCAGCAGCAAGACTCAGGCGCTACCAGTCAACGCGCCATCGATCTCGCCCTGTCGATCAGGGACCAGGCGCGCGCTGCTGCTGCGGCGCTCGGAGCCACGGTGCAAACCGCTCGCGACCGATTGAGCTATACCGAGCTGGAAGCACCATTCAGCGGTGAAGTGGTCGAAACCTACGTCGAAAATTTCCAGACGGTCGTCGCCTCGCAGGCCATACTCAGATTACTCGACCCTTCCAGCATCGAGATGACCGTAAGCATACCGGAGAACCTTATAGGATATGCCGGTTACGTGACCAGCGTCAGTATTGCTTTCGACGCCCTGCCAGGAATCGAGGTGGCGGCCAGCATCAAGGAAATTGGCAGCGAAGCATCCCAGGCGACTCGCACCTATCCGTTGACCCTGGTCATGGCGCAGCCCGAAGGTGGTAAAATTCTGCCCGGCATGGCAGGCAAGGCAACTATCCAGGCACAACTGCCTGAAAGCGCCGGTAAAACCGGTATTTCCATTCCGGTATCGGCAGTCTTTGCAGGCTCAGACATCAAGGTAACCAATGTCTGGATCGTGGATGTCGCGACCAGCACCTTAAGCCGGCGAGAAGTAGAACCCGGTGAACCAACCAGTGCGGGCCTGCTGATCAAGAGCGGCCTTGAAGCCGGTGAATGGATTGTTACCGCCGGGGCACATTCCCTGAGCGAAGGGCAGGCAGTCAAGATTATCGATACCGGGAACGCTCAATGAATCTGACCCAGTTTGCGCTCGATCGGAGCACGCTGACCAATTTCTGCGTCACCCTGATCGTCATCGGCGGATTACTGTCCTACGCAACCCTGGGCCGTCTTGAGGACCCGGATTTCACGGTTAAGACCGCGGTTATCTCCACCCTTTACCCCGGGGCCAGCCCGCAGGAAGTCGAGCTTGAAGTCACCGACCTGATCGAACAATCGATCCAGGAAATGCCACAGCTCGACATGATGTACTCCCAGTCTCGTGCCGGACTGTCCATTATCCGCGTAGATATGAAGGAAGAGTACTGGTCGGACCGTCTACCACAGGTGTGGGACGAATTGCGCCGCAAGGTAAACAATATCAAGGTCAGATTACCACCGGGCGCGCTCGAACCCCACGTCGGCGATGACTTCAGTTTCGTCTTCGGCTTCGTGCTCGCGATCACCGGCGAAGACTATAGCTACAAGGAACTCGAAACCTACGCCAAGAAAATTCGCAAGGAACTCTCACTGGTGTCGGGCGTTTCCCGCGTGGATCTGTGGGGCGCGCAACCCAAGGCAATTTATATCGACATTGCCGAGTCACAACTCGCTGCGCTCAGCATTACCAAGGAAGACGTGCTGGCGACGCTGGCGCTGCAAAACAAAATTGTCAATGCCGGTTCGATCAACCTGCAGGGGCAACGCCTTCGTGTTGAGGTGACGGGTGATTTCTCGACACCAGCGCAAATTGGCGAGCTAATAATCCGACGCTCGTTGGCCGATATTGTTTTGAATGCCGGTCGCAGCGCCGTGGCTGGGAAAATTCCGACCGGAACCACGACCGGCGGCAGTGCCGCCGCCGTGCGCGGTAACGAGTTGATCCGCATCAAGGATGTCGCTACCGTGCGCGAGGGTTACCTCGAACCAGCGATCACGCGCATGCGTTTCAACGGCAAACAGGCGATTGGCATCCAGGCGGCAAATGTCATCGGTGGCAATATCATCGATACCGGCGCCAACCTGGACAAACGCCTCGAGGCACTCAAACTAAACCTGCCTGCAGGCATCGAAGTCGATAAATTTTTCTGGCAATCGGAACTAGTGGCCGAGTCCATTAACGGCTTTGTCCTGAGCCTGGTCGAAGCGGTGCTGATCGTGTTGGCGGTCATCGCTATCGCCATGGGCTGGCGCATGGGACTAGTGATCGGCTGGTCGCTGATCGTGACCATTCTGGGCACTTTCCTGGTGATGAAAATCCTGGGCATCAGCCTCGAACGGATTTCACTCGGCGCGCTGGTGGTAGCGCTCGGCATGATGGTGGATAACGCCATCGTGGTCGCAGATAACTACGCCGTGCGTCTGAAACGAGGGATGAAACCACGTGAGGCAGCGATAGAAAGCGCGGTCTTGCCCGGCACCGCATTGTTGGGTGCGACTGTCGTTGCAATTATGGCGTTTTACCCGGTCTTCGCTGCGCCGACTGGCGCCGGTGAATACGGCCGTGGCCTGTTTATCGTGGTCGGTATTTCGCTCGTCATCAGCTGGATCGTAGCGATGACCATGACACCGATGAACTGCATCAGCATGATCAAGCCGCCAGAGGCGGATGCAGATATCAACGCCGATCCCTACAACACGGGTTTCTTTCGTGGTTACAGACGCGTACTCGAGGGTGCCATTCGCTACCGCAGTATCACCATCGCCGGCATGATCCTATTACTGGTTGGTGCAGGCGTCGGTTTTACCGGCGTGCCACAACAGTTCTTCCCCGATTCGACCCGTACCCAGTTCATGATCGATTACTGGGCACCTCAGGGGACGACGATGAAATCGGTATCCACCGATTTGCGCGGCATTGAGGCGAAGCTCGAAGGAGACCCGCGAATAACCAGCGTCGGCACCTTCATGGGCGCCGGTGGTCCGCGTTTCTACCTTCCGGTAGATCCGGAATTCCCCTACAGTTCCTACGCGCAGCTGATCATCGCGACATCGACTTTCGAAGAGGTTCTCGAACTGATCGACGAGTTGACACCCTGGGTTAACGAAAATTATCCCCAGGCTTTAACGCGAGTGCGCAGATATACGGTTGGTCCAGGTGACACCTGGCCATTCGAACTGCGTATCGCTGGTCCCGCTGAAGCCGATCTGGATACATTGCGGCGTCTCGGTAACGAAGGTATGGATATCCTGCGCGCGAGTCCACTGGCCAAGCAGGTTCGAACCGACATGCGCCAGCGGGTACAGAAGGTCGTGGTCGATTACGACCAGGAACGCGCGCGCTGGGCCTCAGTCAGTCGTGACGACATAGCGCAGGCAACGAGTCGAGCCTATGACGGCATGCTGGTTGGACTGTACCGCGAAGGCGATACCATACTGCCGATCTTTGCGCGGGCCGCCGAGGAAGATCGACAGAAAACATCCGGACAACTCGACCTGGTGCAGGTACAACCATCGTTGGCTTTACAAACCGCTCCGCTCGGCCAGGTTGTCGAGGGAATTGCTCTCGAATGGGAGGACCCGATTATCACGCGTTTCAACCGCCGCCGTCAGGTGGCGATTCACGCTTCTCCGGATGGCGACACTTTTCCTGCACTGCGAGCCGATGTGAAGGACAAGTTCGACGCCATGGCGCTACCCCCCGGTTACGATATGTTCTGGGATGGAGAATACGATAGCACCCTGCGTGCTCAGCTATCATTGCTACCCGGCATGATACCGGCCTTCGTGATCATGACCCTGATTATTGTGGCCCTGTTCAATTCACTCAAACCATCGCTGATAATCGCGATGGTGGTGCCATTCGCATTAATCGGGATCACGGCAATATTGCTACCTACGCAAACGCCATTCGGTTTCATGGCCCTCCTCGGAGCGATGAGCCTGGTCGGGTTGATGATCAAGAATGCAATTGTGCTGCTCGACGAGATCGAAGCCAACAAGAAAAGCGGTTTGCAGCCCTACGATGCTACGGTTGCGGCCGGCATGTCACGGGTGCAACCGGTAGTGCTCGGCGCAGCGACTACCGTACTCGGTGTCATCCCGCTGGTAGTAGATGCCTTCTGGGTGTCGATGGCGCTAACCATGATGTTTGGCCTGATGGTCGGCACCGTACTTACCATGGTGCTGGTACCGACTTTCTACACCGTGGTTTATCGGATCGTGTCACCGGCGAAAAGCTGATCAGGCCGCCGGCAACATGAGTCGCCAATCTATCCTCAGTGGAGGCGCCTCAGCTGCGCGGGGATTGCAATTGCGGATATTCAGACTAAATAATCCTGGATGATTTGAATGAATAATTTAATCGTGCCGGCGTTCAGAATATCGATAAAAAACGCACCGACCAGCGGCAGGATCAGAAAAGCCTTGGTCGAATTTCCATACTGTGAGGTGATGGCACTCATGTTGGCAATAGCTACCGGGGTTGCCCCCAGCCCCATACCCGCGAAACCGGCAGCGATGACAACGGCATCGTAGTCGCTGCCCATAGCCCGGAAAACTACGTAGATAGCGAAGAGCGTCATCAGCAGGACTTGCAGTACCAGCACAATGAAGATGGCCTCAGCGGCCGCGGCCAGTGTCCAAAGTTGAATCGCCATCATGCTCATCGCCAGAAATATATTCAGCGATAGCGCACTGAATTTTTCCACGAACTCCATTTTCAGCGGCTTCCTCAGAAGGTCGCTCGTATTGATGATGACAATACCGACCATCATCGACGTTAGAAAACCGGGTAAACGCAGGCCAAGCCCCGACAGGTTTCGATTCACGATGTCTCCCAGGCTGACGCAAAGCGTCAAAACGAGTATCGACATGAGAACGTTGAAAAGCCAGTCCCCATCGCTACCCTTAAGCATTTCTGACAGGCTATCGGCAGGGCTTTCTGTGACCTGAGCCGCCGGCATGGTGACCTGCCGACGTTCAATCAGAAGGCGCGCGATCGGCCCTCCAATAAGCCCTCCGGCAACCAGCCCGAAAGT
>Ga0255039_10000787_pt1 | contig 10316 bp, 6 predicted proteins | sample BC1_12_1_MG_FD_181713 | JGI IMG/M metagenome (GOLD analysis project Ga0255039, IMG submission 181713) | Seawater microbial communities from Strait of Georgia, British Columbia, Canada - BC1_12_1 | ecosystem: Environmental > Aquatic > Marine > Strait | place: Canada: British Columbia | collected... | reverse complement strand
ACAAAGCTCTATATGCTGCTATGAATACTGATAAACTAGCTAATCATTTTTACGAACAAGGTAAAGCTGATGCCGTAAGAGATGTTGTTAACAGCTCAAAAAACCCTAGTACAAGCCCAAGGCCTACTAGTGACGGTAATGTTTTTGTAAATGGTTTTAAAGTTAAGGCTATTAGTGGTATGGATTCTTCAAAGCTTAAAATTAAAACAAAAAAATTTAACTAAAAAAACTAAAAATTATGGGATTAAATAATCCATTTGGTAGTATAGTACCTTCTCAAACACAGCAGGTATTAAACACAAACTACCTAACGTTTAACGACGCCGCTGGAGGCGGAACTTTTGCACAACAGTATTTACCTGAAATCTACGAACAAGAAGTAGAGCGTTACGGAAACAGAACTTTATCTGGATTCTTACGTATGGTAGGCGCTGAATTACCAATGACTTCAGATCAAGTAATTTGGTCAGAACAAAATAGATTACACATTGCATACAATAGCTGTACATTTGTAGACGCTGGAGCTAATGAAGCTTCAACAATTACTTTAGGTGGTGGAGCTACTGCTTTAAATGTTATATCTATAAATGACACCGTTGTTGTTTTAGATCCTGCTGGACTAGAATCAAAAGGTATTGTTACAGGTGTATCTGGAACAGGTGCTGCAGCTGGAACTATTACAGTTCAGCCTTTCGGAACTACTTCTCTTACAACTGATGGATTTGCAGCTACTGGATTAAAAGTATTTGTATACGGTTCTGCTTATAGTAAAGGAACTAGCATTGGCGCTGGAGCTGGTAATTCTGCTAGTAGAGTCAGTGTGGAGCCTGTACTTACTCAGTACGCAAACTCTCCAATCATTATTAGAGATCAATACGTAGTATCTGGATCTGATATGGCACAAATTGGATGGGTTGAAGTTGCTACCGAAGATGGAACATCTGGTTACTTATGGTATTTAAAAGCTGAATCTGAAACTCGTTTACGTTTTGAAGATCACTTAGAAATGTCTGTAGTAGAAGGTGAACTAAACGAGAATGCTTCTGCTTTAGCTAATTACGGAGCCGCTGCTCTTCCTGGAACTCAAGGTTTATTTGCTGCTATCGAAGATCGTGGTAACGTTGAAACAGGATTTACTGCTGCTGCCGGATTAGTTGAATTTGATGCTATCTTAAAAAATCTAGATACTCAAGGAGCTATTGAAGAAAACATGTTATTCTTACAGAGACAAACATCTCTTGACTTTGATGATATGTTAGCTGGACTTAACGGTGGTAACACAGGTGCTGGATCTGCTTATGGTTTATTTGAAAACTCTGAAGAAATGGCTTTAAATCTTGGATTTAGCGGTTTCCGTAGAGGATCTTACGATTTCTATAAGACTGACTGGAAATACTTAAACGATGCTTCCACTCGTGGTGGAGTAACTGGAGTAAGCACTGTAGAAGGTGTATTAGTTCCTGCTGGAACTTCTACAGTTTACGATCAAGTTTTAGGTACTAACATTCGTCGACCATTCTTACACGTACGATACAGAGCTTCACAAGCTGACGATCGTCGTATGAAGTCTTGGTTAACTGGTTCTGCTGGTGGCGCTTACACTTCAACTCTTGACGCTATGGAAGTAAACTTCCTATCTGAAAGATGTTTAGTAACTCAAGCTGCTAACAACTTTGTACTTTTCAAAGGAATCTAATTGATTCAACATTAATAATAATCCCCGCCTTCGGGTGGGGGTTTTTTATATGACATTAGCCCATTACTATTTATATACTATGGCTATTGTCACAATTTTAAACTATTTAATTATATTATATTATGGCTAAACAAGCTACAAAAACTGCAACAAAAAATGTTGCTACAGAAGAGGTAATTAATGAAATTAATTATGCTGAACCAACTGTTGCAAAAAACGCACCAGTTCAAGAACAATCAAAACCAACATGGGAAATTAGAGATAGAATTTATTATCTAAAAGGTAAAAAAACACCTTTAACATTGACCATACCAGGCAAACATACTAGAAAGCACTCTTTGTTATATTTTGATCCAGAAACTGGTAAGCAAAGAGAAATAAGATATGCTACGAATCAAGATTCTCCACTTGTAGATGAACAAAAAGGGGAATGTACTATGGGTCACATTAGGTTTTTAGATGGAAAGCTTTTAGTGCCTAAAGAAAAACAAAACTTACAAAAACTACTTTCTTTGTATCACCCTTTAAAAGGTAGAATATATCAGGAGTTTAGTGCTGTAACAAAAGCAGAAGACGAACTAGATGTTTTAGATCTTCAAATTGATGCTTTAAATGCAGCTAGATCAATGGACGTAGATCAAGCAGAAGCAATACTAAGAGTTGAGCTTGGTTCTAAAGTCAACTCAATGAGTTCTAAAGAGCTTAGAAGAGATTTACTTTTATTTGCTAAACAAAACCCTGCATTGTTTATAAACTTAGCTAATGACGAAAATGTTATGCTACGTAATTTTGCTATCAGAGCTTCTGAGGCAAACATAATTAAATTATCTCAAGATCAAAGAACTTTCACATGGGGATCAAACGGTAGAAAATTAATGAATGTACCATTTGATGAAAATCCTTTCTCAGCTTTCGCGGCTTTCTTAAAAACAGACGAAGGTGTAGAAATCTATAAGTCTATAGATAAAAAACTATAAAAACAAGTAATACTATATTGTAGTAGCTAGGTCACTTTAAAAGTGGCTTAGTTGCTATAATTAATAAAAATATAAAATGGCCATAAACGTAAACACTGTATATCAAACGGTTTTATCTATCCTAAATAAAGAACAAAGAGGATATATAACTCCAGATGAGTTTAATAAATTAGCTACTCAAGTTCAATTAGAAATATTTGAAACTTATTTTGACGACTTAAACCAGCAATTGCGAGTGCCACAGGTTGACAGCGAGTATTCTGATAGACAGAAGAACGTTGATAATCATATATCTATATTTAAAACTATAGGCCCTTGTCAGTATGATCAAGTCGGTGAATTTTACTTACCACCTTCTAATCTTCACAGGATAGGTACTGTCATATATAAAGACGAGACAGAAGTTCAAAGAGTGCAACGCGATCAACTATTATTTCAGTTAGCTTCACCAATAACGAAACCTACAAAGCATTTCCCAGTTTATGTATACGAACAAAACGGAAATCTTATACCAGCTAGCGAAACTCCCTTAGGTGAAACTAGAATATACGTGTACCCAAAGACAATTAATGCAACTTCAGATATAACTGTATCTTATGTGAAGAAACCTAAAGATGTTGTTTGGGGTTTTCAACAACTAGGTGGAGGTGTTTGGCAGTCTGGGCCTTATATATATAATGAAAATAACTCAACTCAATTTGACATAAGCGACAGCGAACAGTCTGAGGTTATATTAAGAATACTATCTTACGCAGGTGTAGTTATTAGAGATCCTCAAATAGTACAAGCTGCAGCTCAAGAAGTTCAGTCAAACGAAATAAACTCAAAAAGTTAACATATGTCATTAATTACTGAAACTAATCAACAATATTACGAAGGAGCTCAAGGGTTTATTGGTACTGGAAGAACAAAATCTTTCACAGCGACATTCAACACAGATCTAGTATGGTTTACAGCTTTGTCTACAGATGTTAATTTCGCTTTAAATAATTTTAAATTATACACTAGCCCATATGGAACTCCTGGCAGCTTTCAAGAAGTAACTACAGATATCTACACTGTATCTGGTAATGAATTAATTTTCGATGAATCGCCTTTGGAGGGAGAATTTATAGTTATTCAATTGAAAGCGTTAGACGGAGGTAATTACGGTACTACGCTTGACCAAAAAGCTTATGGTGAAATAGTTGAGAACAATTACGGTTCGTACTCTTATTTGTCATTAAAAGATGTTGTAAATAATTTCTTAGTAGCTTATGTAGGTGCTGGAAAATTAATACTAGATGTTAAAAGAACTGATGTAGTTTTTCACGCTAAGCGTGCTGTTCAAGAGTTTAGTTATGATATATTGAAAAGCGTACACTCTCAAGAGTTAACTATTCCACCTAGTTTAAGCGTTGTTATACCTCAAGATTACGTTAATTATGTTAAAGTATCTTGTATAAATAGTAATGGTGTAAAAATACCTATATATCCAACTAACAACTTAACTACAATTCCATATGAGAAGCCAATACAGGATAGTAAAGGAGTTCCCACTCAAGATAACTTTGGTGCAAACATAGAAGGAACCTCAATAACTGAAGAGAGGTGGAAATCATCTAACACAACTACAGCTGAGAATTTAATAAATGAAGCGCTATTGTCAGAGTTTGGTTGGGGCTATGAACAAGGTTACGGCTACGGTCAATTGTATGGTATGGATCCACAATATTCTAACTCAAACGGGTGGTTTACTTTAGATGAAAGAGAAGGCAAAATGTCTTTTTCTAGCAATCTAGCTGGTAAACTCATTGTGTTTGAGTACATATCTGATGGATTATCTACAGACTTAAATACTAAGATACCAAAGCTAGCAGAAGATGCTATGTACGCTTATATTTCACACGCGATTATAGCCACTAGAATAAACCAACCTGAATATATAGTTCAAAGACTAAAGCGAGAAAAAAGTTCAAAGCTTAGAAATGCTAAGATTCGTTTATCAAACATAAAGCTAGATGAGATTACTCAAGTAATGAGAGGTAAATCTAAATGGATTAAACACTAGAATAATATGCCAGAAATTCAAAACAATTTTATACAGTCTAAAATGAATCAAGACGTCGATGACAGATTGGTTCCTAACGGCGAGTATAGAGCGGCTTTAAATGTAGCTATAAGCAGATCCGAGGGTTCAGATGTAGGTGCGTTAGAAAATATACTAGGTAACTCTGAGATAAGTGTTACTAACTTAACAGGTTTAAGAATAAACAACTTAGATATCGTAGGTTATTATATAGATAGATCTGAAGATAATATTTATGTGTTTCTTTCTGACTATGTAGATTCTTCTAGTAGCGGCTTAGCTAACTTTGCTCCTTCAACTGTTAATAATTTCATTTATAGATATAATAATACATCTGGTCTATACACTAAACTAGCGCAGGGTCATTACTTAAATTTCTCTAAAAACAGCCCTATATTGTCTGTCAACATACTGGAGGGTTTAATGTTTTGGACTGACAACAGAAACCAACCAAGAAAAATAAACGTAAGAACAGCGGTTGCAAATTCTAACTACTACAATAGTGAAGATAAGATTTCTTTAGCAAAATACTATCCTTATACCCCAATAAATTTAGTGGATTTAGCTGGTGATGAATATGGTGTCTCTACAATGACTAACCCTTCTCAAGAGTTTCTAGACATAGAAAAAGATGGAGAATTTTATGATAATCCAGACTACGAAGAAGATTGGGCTGGTGATCCAGAACTTTTGTCTGATAAATTTGTTAGATTTAGTTACAGATTTAAGTTTGACGATGGAGAGTATTCTTTAATGGCTCCTTGGACTCAAATATGCTTTATTCCTAAGCAGCAAGGTTATTTTAATACGCTAGACTCTGAAGAGGCTTATAGAAGTACTGTTGTTTCTTTCATGGAAAACAACGTTACTCAAATGCTGTTAAACATAACTTTCCCAACACAAACTCCAAACATAGATCTTAGCGTTTCTAGTGTAGATATACTATACAAAGAATCAGATGGTTTAGCTATTAAAGTTATTGAATCTATACCGATAGACTCAATAGTTTCTCAAATGGCTAATAATGCTAACAACTTAGTGTATTCGTATAAATATATATCTACAAAGCCATATAAAACATTACCAAGTAGCGATGCAACTAGAGTTTACGACACTGTGCCAGTTAGAGCGCTTTCTCAAGAAATAATAAGCAATAGAGTTGTTTATGGTAATTTTTTTGACAAACAAACGCCGCCTAAGTTTATAAATTACGGAGTAGGCTACGGTTTAAAAGACGCTGTAACATCAACTCCTGTACAAAAAATATATAGCCAAATAGAATATCCTAGTTCTAGTTTAAAGCAAAATAGAAACTACCAAGTAGGTTTTGTTTTAGCTGATAGGTTTGGTAGACAATCTTCAGTTATACTTTCAGCCAAAGACTCTGGAACAACAAGTGAAGACTTACTTTTCGGTGGGTCTACGGTATACGTACCTTATGCAGATGACTCTATAGACGCTTTAACGTTTCCAGGTTACGAATTAAAAGTATTAGTTGATATAATAGAAGGAGGAACAACAGCTATTCCTATCACTCCAAATATAAGCACTGGTTATCCAGGTGTTTACAAAGACAATTCACAAGGAGTTGATTCAGCGATTATAACCACACCAGGCGTAAACTATTCTCCAGGTCAGAACATAGCTACAACAGGTGGCTCAGGCTCTGGTTGCACGGTTGATATAACTGTAAATGCTAGCAGCGAAATAAACGCAGTCACAATAAACAACCCCGGTACTGGTTACAAAACAGGTGAAACCTTAATCCCTAGTGGTATAGGTGGTGGTGGTGCTTCTTTTCTTATAACTGTAAACGAACCAAACCCACTAGGCTGGTATAGCTATAAAATAGTTATTAAGCAAACAGAACAAGAGTATTACAATGTTTACCTTCCTGGTATATTAAATGGATATCCTATTGGCTCTAAACAAAACCCCGATGGTAATGGAACTGAAGAAGAAAATAAAACAGCGAATATAGTTTTATATAGTGATAACATAAACAAGATACCAAAAGATTTAAACGAGGTTGGTCCTGATCAAAGACAATACAGAAGTAGTGTAAACATATTTGGCAGGGTCACACCTAATTTTATTTTACCACAAAATAACGTTTTTTCAACTCAAAGCTACCCAAGCGCTTTATCTGATACAGTACCTAGTATAGCTACTCTTAGAGACACAAATTACAACCCTATAGTGAACAAACCTGGTGAGGCTGCTGACTTGGATTACAGGGAGTTTTACCAGAGCGATACAAACCCATCTATAGCTAGAATATCAATAAAAAATCAGATAGGTAAAACATCTTTAATTACAACCCCTACAGAATTAAATTACGGAATATCTCTTGGCGTCTATGAAACGTCGCCGGTGACATCTCTTTTAGATATATACTGGGAGACAAGCACTGTTGGTTTGGTTTCTGAATTAAACAAAGCAGCATCAGCTGATTTTAGTGGTCCAAATGAAATTATTTTTGATCTTCCTTACACTCACGAGGAAGGCACACCAGACACTACTATTGTAGCGCAAGGTAAAGCTATAGATGATCAGGGTAATGAATTCGTATCTGGCCAAATAGAGTATACGTTAATGTCTGTAGAAGACGCTAATGGAGACGCTGTAAGTCAATGGACTTCTGGTTATCAAACAAGATCAGGTTTAGATTGTTTCGACCTTCAATCAACTCTAGATGGTTTCGAGCTATCTATAAGCGAAGATACTTTCTTTTATTTTAGCACTGAACCGGCTAAGAATAATTTTAAATTCTATATAGACTGTTTTGACAATTTCACCAGCTCTACTACCACTTTGCAGTTTGAAGGTGCTTTATCTAACACACCTCCAGAAATAACAACTACTGAAATATCTGTAACTTACGACATCGGTGAAGCCCCTAGTCTTAGGCCTATAGTTGGTGTACCAAACATTGTTTTTAAGATGGATGGCTACAACGGTGTTTATGGCGCGGCAGCTACTGATCAGCTTAAAAGAGATGGTTTAAGCTGGAGTTTAGGTGATGTCTCAAGAGATGGCACAACTAGTCCAGATAACTTTGGATTTTCTATAGATCCTGTGAGTGGAGTTGTAAGCCACCAAGGTGCAAACATTAGTTCCGGTGAGACATATAACTTACCAATTACGCTTACAGACTCTGGAGAAGACACAGACTCTACAACTTTAACAGTAAATATAAAAGGTGGGGAATTTATAACGTTTTACTCTAAAAGCGACACAACAGGAACCGTGCCACCAAGTGAAACTCGAAAAATATATAATACTAAATTCAATTGGCGAGATTCTGAAAATAATACTCAAGAAATTTTATTAGTCACAGATACCACTCCTAACAATGGGTTTACAAACGTTGAAGAAACCGCGACTGTATCTCCTATTCCGAACAATAATCTAGAAGCTATAGTCCAGTTTACTATGACCGACACCAAAGATAATTGTTATATATACATATACAAAGGTGATGTTGGTAGTTGGTCACCAACAACTGGTGGGGCAGCACCTCCTGATGAAGACCTGATATGGGAAAGAAAAATATTTGGAGGTAGACAAAGTCCATTTAGTGAAACTTTTGAAATTCCAAATTCATATCAATCAGATGCAACTGCTTTCACTATATTTGTTTGGATCCATGACCTTGCTAATAATCAAACTCCTTAATAGGTCTAAATTAAATAAAAAATAAATAATATACATATGCCAGTTATTTTAGATGTATCATACTACAACACGTTCTTGTTGAAACAAGTTACAGAACCTACCGTAGACCCTGTAGGGCTGACACCTGTTTGGCCTAAAGGTTTTCCATACAACGCTACTTTAGAGATAAGCCCAGAAGTAGGTCCTTTTCCAGGTGCAGCTAGCTCTGTAGATGTCGATAATAGTTTTTACTTAGAAGAGTCAAGAATACGTGGAGGTTACAATAACACAAACGTTGATTATGGTGTTAAAGCTTATCTATTTGAAGACAACCCAGAGCAACAGCATAGAAGTAATTCATTAATATGGTCTGGTATATTAAATTCTAGAACTGGAACTAACAATTCTAATCAGTTTCCAATTGGAGACTCTATAACAAAAAGCGCTGATCCAGCTGAAGGTTCTATACAAAAGCTATACGCTGAAGATACTAATTTAATAGTGCTTCAAGAGAATCAAATTAATAGAGCTCCAATAAATAAAAACATTATATATAACGCCGAAGGTGGAGGCTCTGTTACAGCCACAGATGCTGTTATAGGTACTATATCTGCATATGCCGGTCAATACGGTATAAGTAGAAACCCAGAAAGCTTTGCTGTTTACGGGTATCAAAAATACTTTACAGACAAGGACAGAAATGTTGTTTTAAGGCTTTCTATTGATGGGTTAACTGAAATATCATCTTATGGTATGACAGACTACTTTAGAGACCAACTAAGCGGTTTATCTGAAAATTCTTTAGTATCAATTTCAGCTTCAGCTTTAGAAGACTCTACTGATTATTCTATTACACTAGACACGATCAATACTAGAATACAAAAAGGCATGACCTTCTCTGTAAACAATATAGCTCAACAAAATATAGTCACAGATGTCGTAATATCAGGTGAAAGCTCGGTTGTATACATGAAGTCGACAGTTGATATAAGCGCTGGAGATGCTTTAGTTTTTTCAACACAGGTTAAAGGGCTTTTAGTAGGTGGTTATGATATACATAATAAGAACTACGTAGTTTCAATACAGCAAAAACCTAGCTGGGCTGTCGCTACTTTAAATGACGTAGGTTTTGGCGTTTCGTCTAATTATAACACTTTGTCTTTTGATGAAAGAGTAAAAGGTTGGACTAGTTATTTCACTTACAAACCAAGTTTTATAGCTAGTTTAAAAAACAATTTTTACAGCTTTAAAGATGGTAGAATATACAAGCATTATTCTGAAGAGTCAGGTTTTAATAGAGGTATTTTTTATAACGAATATAGCGGATCTAAAATAACGTTCTTATTTAATCCTCAAGTAAATTTGTCTAAAAACTTTCAAACAATAAATTACGAAGGTGACAGCGGTTGGCAAGTTGATTCTTTCACTTCAGATAAGCAGGGTCCTGAATACTCTAATCCTTGGGGAGAGTGGGGAATGGTTAGTGATCAGACTAACACGCAAGATGATATATCTGTTAAAAGCTATTTACAAGGAGCGTATGATCTACAAGGAAATACATATCCTTCGAACCTTATTCCACCTATATATTATCATGGGTTTAATCGTAAAGAAAACAAATATTATGCAATTATATATAATACTAGCGCTCCTAAGTCCGGTGAGGTAATATATGGTCAACAAGTCTCAGGCATAAAAGGTAGGTTTGCTACAGTGACAATGTCTACTGACACTTTAACAGATGTTGGAGGAACAAAAGAACTGTGGTCGGTAGGAACTAAATTTGTAATATCTTCTTAAATTAAATAAAATGGAATTAAAATCAAGACTTTTAAAAGACAGTGACTGGGAAACCTTATGCCAATGGTGGGAATCATGGCCTAAATGGGTTAATCCTCCAAAGTCTTTTTTGCCAGAT
>Ga0255039_10000785_pt1 | contig 10321 bp, 9 predicted proteins | sample BC1_12_1_MG_FD_181713 | JGI IMG/M metagenome (GOLD analysis project Ga0255039, IMG submission 181713) | Seawater microbial communities from Strait of Georgia, British Columbia, Canada - BC1_12_1 | ecosystem: Environmental > Aquatic > Marine > Strait | place: Canada: British Columbia | collected... | reverse complement strand
GGAATCACTGATGTCGCAAAGTCAAACCGGGCATGGCAACATTATGAAAAAGGGTACCTCATTTTTGCAGGCCTATCAACACCACTAGTCCTTTCTGTACATTCAATTGTATCGTTTGACTTTGCGACATCAGTGATTCCTGGTTGGCACACAACGATCTTCCCGCCATACTTTGTAGCTGGCGCGGTATTTAGTGGTTTTGCCATGGTTTCAACAGTCATGATCATTATGCGCAAATTATTTAATTTAAACCATATTGTAACAGATAACCATTTAGAGCTAATGAATAAAGTCGTTGTCTTGACTTCATTGATCGTAGGTTATGCTTATGCAATGGAATTATTTATCGCATGGTACTCTGGCGCAATGTATGAACGATTTGCATTCTTAAACAGGGTGACTGGTCCATACTGGTGGTCTTACCTCGCAATGGTAAGTTGTAACTGTATTTTCCCACAATTATTTTGGTTTAAGAAAATCAGAAGGTCAGTATTACTTATGTATCCAATTATAATATTGGTTAATATAGGTATGTGGTTTGAACGATTTGTCATTATCTCAACCAGTTTACACCGTGATTATTTACCATCAAACTGGTCATACTTTTCACCAACATGGGTAGATATTGGCCTCTTTATCGGGTCAATTGGGTTGTTCTTTTCTATGATGTTATTATTCTGCAGATTTATGCCTGTAGTTGCTACATCAGAAGTTAAGGCAGTGATCCCGGGTATTCAACCAAGTCATGGAGATCACTAATGAATAATACAAACAAAGTCGTCGTAGGCGTTGTGGGCATCTATTCTGACACCAATGCACTTATGCATGGTGCAGAAACAGTACGTGATGCGGGCTATAAAAAATGGGATTGTCACACGCCATTTCCTGTGCATGGTTTAGATGGTGCAATGGGTCTTAAAGATACGCCATTGGCATATATCGTATTAACGATAGGTTTTATTGGCCTCGCTTTTTCGATCTTTTTACAAGGTTACACAAATGCGATAGATTACAAAGTCATCTATGGTGGTAAACCATTCTTTGCTTGGCCAGCATTTGTGCCAGTATGTTTCGAACTATTTGTTTTATTTACTGCCATAGCTATATCAGGCAGTTTGTTGTTCTTATGTAAACTACTAAAGTGGCATCACCCGTTGCATGATTCAGATATCATGAAGGAAGTAACGTGTGATAAATTCGCAGTCGTTTTACAGTCGGATGATGCCTTGTTTTCTGAAGAAAAAGCAACCAAACTTCTTGAAAAAGGTGGTTGCAAAGATATTAGACCGTTATATGAATTTGATGATGATGGTAAAGTGCTTTAACACACAAGTGAAAAAGAGCTAGAAATATGCGAAGAAAAAATGATGGTGGCTTAGTCGGCGTACTGCTGGAAAAAGCAACCGAACAATTTAAATTTTACCCTATGGCGTTTTGCCTTACGTTGGTAGCAATAGCACTTATACCCTTTATTGGTATATTTCTAGGCATTGCGACCCCATACCTTGAATTTTACAACGGTATGGCCGTACAACAAAAGGGAAAAGCGCAATCTGAGTATGGTTGGTTTCAAAGACGTAAAGAAGCAGATCTCGGTGGTAACCGTTATTATGTGGCACGTCAACCCGTTGCCGGTACGATTGCGCGTGGTGAATTTATTTATCCGGTAGAATTAGCAGAACGTACCGAAGCAAACATGTATGCGGCGCCTAATATATTAAAAGCGTATGGCATTACCCCAATTAAACCCACAGAAGAAAATATTTCTCGTGGGCATGAGTTGTTTGATACATATTGTTATGTATGCCACGGTAAAGATGGCGCAGGCAAAGGGCCAGTCGTTGGCGCAGGTCGATATCCTGCACCGCCTTCATTGCATACAAACAAGGCAAGAAACCTCCAAGATGGTTCAATATATCAAATTATCACCCGAGGCAAGGGTAATATGCATGGTTATGCCGAAAAAATTGCACCAGAAGATAGATGGGCTGTAGTCAACTATCTTCGCGCACTACAGATACAACACAATCCTTAGGAATAGGACATTGAATAAAATGAGTTCAATCTCACAGATTGCAGATACAGTAAAAGCAGGACCTGGCGCTTCCAAGGTGACTATGGTTGCTGGTGCCATGATCATACTCGGTGCCATATTATCGTTTGCAGGATTCAAAAGTGATGCCGCAGGTGATACTGGCTTTGCCATTTCATGGTTATGGGGTATGAGCTTTATATTTATCAGCTGCATGGGTTGCTTTTTCTTTGTTGTGTTACATCATATCACCGGTGCTGTTTGGTCTGTTGTAATACGGAGAATTCCTGAATTGTTTATGAAACAGATGTGGGTCGTATTTATTTTATTTATGATGTACATCGTTTTTAGTACTTATGGCACAGATCATCCACTCTACCATTGGATTCACCCCCCTGCAGATGATGCAATTCTTGAAGCAAAGGCAGGATGGCTCAACTGGAAGAGTTTTATTCTCCGTGGTATCGGTGGCTTATTTGCTTTGATGGCATTCGCATTTAAATTTGTTGGTAGCTCAGTCGATCAAGATAACAAGCGACCATGCGTACAAACAACATTAGGCTTAAGAAAATTATCGCTTTGGGCAATGCCCTGCTTTGCGTTATGCATCACCTTTTTGGGTATCGATTGGATCAAAAGTTTAGAACCACATTGGTTTAGTACCATGTACGGTGTCTACATCTTCGGTGGGGCAGTCGTGACAGGCATGTCGATCATTGCCCTTGTAACGATTTGGCTTAGGTCAACAGGGCGTATGGGTGATAATATTGTAACAGGTGATCACTTATATAGTCTAGGTGCATACATGTTTGCATTTACAGTGTTCTGGACATATATCGCATTCAGTCAATTTATGCTAATCTGGTATGGTAATATCAGCGAAGAAACTATTTATTATCAAATGCGTGGCTGGGCTATGGGCTCAAAAGATACGAACCAAGGATGGTATTGCTTAACATGCGGATTGGTTATTATCAGATTTATAATCCCATTTTTAATGTTACTTAGTCGCAAGGCAAAAATGTCACCTAAGGTGCTCGTTACTGCTGCAATCATTATCATCTTTGGTCAAATCGTTGACATCTATTGGATGATTATGCCAAACTTATTCCCTGAAAGCCCACAATTGCCTATATGGTTATTAGGGCCGATGGTGCTGGCAACTGGTTTAGTATTATTTGGTGTTGGCAAAATGATCGCCAAAGAGAAGATGGTGCCTGTAGGCGATCCATTATTTGAAAAGTCAGTGAACTTTCACTTATAAAATATAGAAAACATAAATGAAAAAATTGATACAAACAATTTGTATAACCATCATGATGATAACAGTTGTTGTTCGTGGTGAAGAAACGACTGCGGTTGAAATGATGCCCGCAAATATGCAAGATGTACGTATCGATAAAAATTTAGGTAAAACAATAGATCTTGATTTGACGTTTTATAACGAAAAAGGTAAAGCGGTTAATTTAAAAGAGCTGATCTCCAAACCAACCATTTTAACATTGGTATATTATCGTTGCCCTGGTGTCTGTACCCCTGTATTAAATGAGCTTACCCAAGTCGTTGCCGCGTCTGAAGTATATACTGCAGGTAAAGATTTTCAAATGATCACCATCAGTTTTGATCCTAAAGAACGCGCGCTAGATGCCCAGGCGCATTTGACAACCAATAAAAAGAATAACCTACTCAAACGCGAAGTGGTATTGGGTAGTAAACCGCTTAACAATAAAATTGTCACTGCTGCTGAGCGTATTGATGCCGAAAGCTGGACATTTTTGACTGGTAATCAAGAAGAAATAACGGCTATAACCTCAGCTATAGGATTCAACTATATGCAAGAAAATCAAGATTATGCCCATCAAGGCACAGTGGTTTTCTTGTCGAAAGATGGCAAAATTGCCCGTTATTTAGATGGTGAAGTGATGTTGACAAAAGAAGTTGAATTTGCTCTCACTGACGCAATAGATGGACTATCAGGTGATATTATGACACGCGTTCAACGGATGTGTTTTAGTTTTGATAGAACTGCAAATAAATATAAATTTAAAGTAAATCGTATTATATTGGGTGTGATGGCCGTAACTGTCACTGGTTTTTTAAGTTTTTTACTTTTTACCAAACCAAAGAAAACGATTTAATCGGCGCGCCAGCGTCATAGGTATATAGATGTTAAATGTAAAGGATAAACAATGAGTGATGTCGCTTCTGCCGAGCAGAGTCAACATGTAAGCTTTTATAAAGAGACCAGTGGTATCATGAACTGGATCTGGACGATCGATCACAAACGTATCGGGATCATGTATCTCACTGCTGTGACTATCTTCTTTCTGTTTGCCGTATTCTTAGGTTTCTGCATCCGCATGGAACTTATGGATCCAGGTGTTTCTGAATTTGGCAAAATGATTGACGGCATGTTTGGTGGTACCGATGGTTTACAAGGCAATACATATAATCGTTTACTGACGATGCATGGCGTGGTCATGATTTTCTTGTTTATCATCCCAGGTATACCTGCAGTATTTGGTAACTTCTTTTTGCCTATTATGATTGGTGCTGATGATGTTGCCTTACCTAAACTTAACTTATTAAGTTGGTATTGCTATGTTGCCGGTGCAATTGTCGCTTTACTTGTTTTGTTTTTGGGTGGACCAGATACAGGGTGGACATTTTACGCCCCTTATAGTGCCCAAACAGCTGACACCGTTGAACTTGCATTATTTGCTGCATTTATATTAGGTTGGTCTTCTATCCTAACGGGTATCAACTTTATTGTAACCATTCACCGATTGCGTGCCCCTGGTATGGGTTGGTTTGATATGCCACTATTTTGTTGGGCACTATATGCCTCAGCATGGATGCAGGTCATTGCAACACCAGTAGTAGGCATTACGCTCATTTTATTGATGCTCGATAAACATTTAGGCATCGGCATATTTGACCCACTCAAAGGTGGCGACCCAGTATTATTCCAACATATGTTTTGGATCTATTCACATCCAGCGGTGTACATCATGATCGTACCACCTATGGGCATTGTATCTGAAATCATGGCTACGTTTTGTAGACGTATTGTATTTGGTTATAAATTTGTTGCCTTTTCATCAATGGGTATTGCAATGATTGGCTCACTCGTTTGGGCGCATCACATGTATACAGCTGGTATGGCTGATGAAGCAAGAATCATATTCTCATTTTTGACCTTCCTTGTTGCCTTACCCAGTGCGGTTAAAGTATTCAATTGGACTGCCACGATGTATAAAGGTTCTATCAGTTTAGCACCACCAATGATTTACACTTTGATATTCATGGTCCTCTTTAGTATTGGTGGGTTTACTGGCCTTGTCAACGGTGCGCTTGCAACAGATGTACATGTGCACGATACATTTTTTGTCGTTGGCCATTTCCACTACGTCATGTTTGGTGGTAACGGTGTGATGTTCTTTGCTGGGCTGCTGTATTGGTTCCCTAAAATGTTTGGTAGAATGTACAACTTTACGATGATCTACATTTCATCAGTACTATTCTTTGTAGGATTTAATATGCTCTACGGCGGGATGAAGTGGCTTGGTATCATGGGGGCACCTAGAAGGTATTGGGATATGCCTTCAGGTAACGAACATTATGTCACATGGAATAAAATATCTACACATGGCTCTTGGCTCATGATTGCAGGTATTGCAATCTTCTTTGGCACCTTATTATATGCATTGTTCTTTGGTAAAAAGGCAACAGATAATCCTTGGGGTAGCATGACGTTTGAATGGAAAAAAACCAAAACACCACCTGTATTACTAAATTTTGATTCGCCACCAACGATGACTTACGGACCATATGATTATCCTGAAAAGGTAGAAAAATAATGAGTGAATTAACTGCAAACGCAAATAATTTAAACGACCATGATCACCATGGCGATGCGCCACACGAGCATCACTACGATCCTGAAGGTGACAAAATGGGCATGTGGCTATTTTTGTTTACAGAGCTGTTGCTCTTTGGCATCTTTTTTATTGGCTTTGCTGTCTATTTAAATATGTATCCAGAAGATTTCAGTAGGTGTTCCAAGCGATTAGATCCAATCTTGGGTGGTATCAATACATTGGTATTGCTTTTTAGTTCGTTCACAATGGCGCTAGCTATCCAACAACTGCAAAAGGGAAATAAAACGGCGAGTCAAATTTTGTCATTTATCACCTTAATCTGTGCTGGTGTTTTTTGCCTGATAAAAAAGAGTGAGTGGTTACATAAATTTGATGGTGGTTTGTTTTTAAATTCTGAATATTTATCTACATTACCACATGGTGAACAAATATTTTATGGCTTATATTTTGTCATGACAGGGACCCATGCGATTCATGTTATTATTGGCGCGATCTTGATTATCACCACTATGGTCTTTGTGCATTTTGATAAAGTACACGCTGACCGAATTACCTTAATAGAAAATGCTGGTTTGTTCTGGCATTTAGTCGATTTAATCTGGATTTTCTTGTTTCCTTTATACTATTTAATTGGATAAGCAAACACCTACGACAATGAGAATGAAAAATGTATAAAGTACCATCATTTAAACACGAAACAGCACCGCCTGTTGATCCGCCAAAAGCAGTACATGAAGATGATCATGATGAACATCACATCATGCCAACATATGTATATGTAATTATTTTGGCGATATTAATGTGCTTAACAGTTGTTACCGTTGCAGTTAGCTATTTAAACATGCAAAAGTACACTGTATTGCTCGCTTTATTTATTGCGACAATAAAGGTCACCTTAGTCATGATGTATTTCATGCACTTAAAATATGAAAAGAAGAATTTGATTATAATGATTGTCGGAGTATTACTTACTTACGGCATTTTTATTGGCTTAACCATGGCAGATTTTGCATTTAGGATCTAAAAAATAATGTTCGATACATTACTAGCAATAACAGGTTTATCAAACAAAGCAGAGATCGCTCAAGAGGTTGATCGCGCTTTAATACACATTGGCGTCATTTGTACAGGGTTTATGATCTTGATCACTGTAGCGATGTTGTATTTTATAGTTAAATATCGCCGTAGCAAAGCGGATACGATCAAACAGATTGAAAGTAATCATTTACTTGAAACCATCTGGATCGTGGTACCACTAATATTCGTGATGTATATGTTCTATGTCGGTCTTGTACCATTCTTAAAGATGCGTGCAGTACCTGAAGGGGCTAAAGTAATTCAGGTCGTTGCTAGCCAATGGAAATGGGAATTTTCCTATGAAGATGAAGATGAAGATGTCGGGATCGTCACCAATAATCTTTATCTGCCAGAAAATACAGATGTTAAATTCGTTTTAAATTCACACATGGATATCGCCAAAAAAGAACGCGATGTGCTGCATAGCTTTTATTTGCCGGACTTCCGTCAAAAAGAAGATATCGTTCCTGGTACCGAACACTATATGTGGATACATACACCATCAGTGACTGCTGATGCTGACCAAGATGAATACAACATTTTTTGCGCTGAATTTTGTGGTAAAGACCATGCAAAGATGCTTGGTAAAATATTTGTGGTGCGCCAAGACCGTTTTGATGCAGAGATGGCCAAATATGTAGCATCGAATAACAAACCAATTACCATTGCTGATGGTACCAATCCAAATTCAAAAGACATAATAGATCTCAATGGTAAAAATCTATTTGCTGCAAATTGCGTCGCTTGTCATGGTGAAGATGGTGCTTTAGGTGCCAATGGCGCACGCAACCTTGCTGTCTTGGACGATAAGTGGAAACAAGGCACGCGCCATGTAGATATCTTTAAATCGATTACCAACGGTATTCCTGGTACTGCAATGGCGTCTTATGCTGGCATGAATCCCAAAAATCGACTCGCCCTAATGCATTATGTCGCTGCCTTTTACAAAGGGGATGACAGACCTGTAAGCAGTGAGACAGATTATCAAACATTGTGGAAAGAATATAAGTTGGATCAAGTTGTTGTAAAAGCAAAGGTTAAACCACTTGAAGATGCAGTGGGCAAATTGCTCGCACAAACAAACAAGCCACGTAAAATAGACATGAAATTAGGTAAATCTAAATTTGAAACTGTTTGCGCTGCATGTCATGGGGCTAATGGTGAAGGTTTATCAATGATGTTGGGACCTGATAAACCTGCAATGGGGCCAAGTTTAACGACGCCTAACTTCTGGGCATTAACAAGTGAAGATGACTTTATTCAAACCGTAAAATCAGGGCGACCTGGCACTGGTATGATTCCACGAGATGACGTCAACGAAGATGACATCCGCGACATCATGGCATATCTCAAAGACAAGACAAAAAAATCTGGTATGACTGCATCAATTACAGCCAAATTAGATCGTCATAAACATTATGACGGTGATGCAGCCAAGGGTAAATTGGCTTATAACGCCAAAATTTGCTTTACGTGCCACGGTCCTAAGGGCTTGGGCTACAATAGCAAGACACCGCTGCCAATTGCAGGGCCAGCAATCGGCGCACCTGGTTATGTTGATGCGGTAAGTGAAGATTTTATCTTCCAAACCATTAAGCATGGGCGACCACCATCATTAATGATGCCACTAGGTCTCACTGACCAAGAAATAGGTGATATCATTGCCTACCTACGCGTTCTCGGCAATGAAAACAGTGCGCCTTCTGATAAAAAAACAGGACACAAGGCATCAACACCTGCACACTAGAAAGAAGTTTCACATGCCAACAAACTCGCCGAAAATGAGTTGGTCACAAATCCTTATATCTTTCAGCCGAGTGCGTTTATGCGCAGCTGTGACATTATCTGCGCTCACTGGTTATATCATGTTTACCGGTTATTTTTCAATTGAAATGATATACCTCTGTATAGGCGTTTTATTACTTGGCTGCGGTTGTTCAGCATTAAATCAAATTCAAGAAGCCAAAACTGATGGTATCATGACCCGCACCAAAAACAGGCCTATCCCTGCGGGGCAACTACAATTACCTATGGCATGGTTTTTGACCACCATGATGATACTAGGCGGACTTTACTTTCTTGCTTGCTTAACACATCATGTAAACCTTATATTACTACTCTCTGCATTTACCTTGTTTTGGTATAATGTCATTTATACCTATATGAAAAAGTGGTCTGCATATGCGGTATTTCCAGGTGCAGCACTTGGTGTCATTCCGCCATTAATGGGATGGTTAGCGGCAGGGGGTGTATGGTATGATAAAACCATTATATTGGTGAGTATCTATTTCTTTGTTTGGCAAATACCCCATTTTTGGATGTTACTGGTCATGCATGGAAACGACTATGAAAACGCAGGTCTAAAAACAATGACCTCACTATTTAGCAAAGCACAATTCAATCGCCTCACATTTGTATGGCTTATGGCATCAGCATTAATTGGCTTTCTTATGGCACTGTTTGAAGGCATGCACTACTACTGGACCATCGGTATCTTACTGAGTTCTATTTGGTTGATCTATACGAGTGCAAAGTTCTTTCTTGCCAACGCACCTGAACCACTGCTCAAAAAAGCATTTCTCCGCACCGTGATCTATAATGTCTTGATCATGATTTTTATCAGCCTTAACGCTTTACTCTAAACGTTTAAACTTACCTATTGGTATTAAACGCCACACCAAATTCTACCTGACTCACTTTGTTGCCATCTTCGAATATGCTACTATATTAAAGAAAATAGGCAAATGCCACCGATTTAGGTCAATATGCATACAACGCTAAGTGATGACAATCCGTTTGAAAAAGACCGTTATGGGTTCGCTTGGGCACACATACCTAAAGCAGGCGATGCGCATCTTGATTTCGGATGTAACAATGGTCAGTTTCTTGAGACCTTAAATAAAACAACAAATATCAAATTGTTATCTGGCTTAGATATTGACCGTAAATGTATACAAGCGGCACAAACGACATATCCTGATTTTGATATTCACCATCTAAAAAACACGATACCAATACCTTACCAAGACAATACATTTGACTCTATTACGGTAATGGAAGTACTTGAACATGTATATGAACAAGAGGCACTTATCGATGAATTTTATCGAATACTTAAACCAAACGGCAAACTCATTATTTCAGTGCCAGGAAAACATCTTTTTTCATTTTTAGATAGAGGCAATATACAGTTTACCTTCCCACGCATTTTTCGTTGGTATTATTTGAGAACACATTCTTTAGAAGAATATCACTATAACTATGTTGATAATCCTGATGGTTTGATTGGGTGTGTTTCTGCAAAAAAGATGTGGCACGAACATTTCACACA
>Ga0255039_10000784_pt1 | contig 10333 bp, 8 predicted proteins | sample BC1_12_1_MG_FD_181713 | JGI IMG/M metagenome (GOLD analysis project Ga0255039, IMG submission 181713) | Seawater microbial communities from Strait of Georgia, British Columbia, Canada - BC1_12_1 | ecosystem: Environmental > Aquatic > Marine > Strait | place: Canada: British Columbia | collected... | reverse complement strand
CCCGGAGCGACACAAGAAATGGACCGGCGTCGGCAACAAGCGCTTGCTGGAGAACTTCAAAAAGGCCTACGAGACTTATCCCGACACGACCTTCATCGCCCGCCGGCCGCTGATTCCCGGTGTGAACGACGACGAGGAAGACATCCGGGCTGCGCTGGCGTTCATTCGCCCGCACAAGAACGTGATCGATTTCGAGCTGCTGCCGTACATGCGTTTCGGCATGGGTAAATACGACATGCTGGGTCGTATCTATGAGCTGGAGGATTTCGAGCCGCCCACCGAGGAATCGCTGCAGCGGTTGCGGGCCATCATCGACGAAGCGTTCGGCCGCGACAGTCAGGAAGCCCCGGACTAATAATCGACTTTAAGGAGACGTGGCATGTCAATTAAGCGACGTGGGGAGACGTCCCGACAACAGAGTAATAGTTGCGATCCATAAAGCAGGAGGTGAGTACAATGCTGTACTTTTGGCTGGTCATAAAGGCAATATTTTCCAGCAATCACACGACCGATTCACTGGATACCGTCAAGCAGCGACTGGCATCGAAGGAAGCGGTGTTGATTGATGTTCGTGAACTCACGGAATGGAATGAAGGGCATCTGGAAGATGCCAGGCTTGTTCCGCTGAGCGAGATTCGCTATCCTCAAAAACGCATAAACGCCACCAAAGACCTGAGTAAGGAAGAAATTATCTACTGCCACTGTCGTTCCGGAAAACGCGTCTTCATCGCGACTCACTATCTGACCAAGGATGGCTACGATTGTCGTCCACTCAAAACAGGGTACAAGGACCTGCTGACTGAGGGCTTCGAGGACGCGAAGCAGGAATAGCCGCGGCGGTCAGGAAGCCCGGGGCTAATAATCGACTTTAAGGAGACGTGGCATGTCAATGTATCCAAAGAATATGTTGTTCACGTCGGAATCGTCATGCTCGGGGTTAAGACAGGCGATGCGAAAGTCGATGAGGCTGGAGATCAGCAGGCAGCGGCCGGTATCGAGAGCTTTATCCGACTGCCTCGATGTGAGTCGCAGCACGAATTTCTAATAGAGGGTTCCCCGCAGCACGAGTATATTTGAGATCGGTGCATTACTCATCGGTTTGTCTGCCGTATTTGGCTATTTCAATCACCAGGTCCTTCGTCTGCCACACACAATCGGCCTGGTGCTGATCGCATTGGCTGCCTCACTGGTGATCGTACTGGTGAAAGTCTTGTTTCCAGGGGTCCAGTTCCCAAACATTCTCACTACGGCATTGCAACAAATCGATTTTTACGAAGCGTTGATGCACGGGATGCTGAGTTTCCTTCTGTTCGCTGGTGCACTGCATGTTGACTTCTCGGTTTTCAAGAGCCGCCTCCAGGCCATTGCCGTCATGGCATCAGTCGGCACGCTTATCTCCATGTTTATCGTTGGTGGAGGCCTGTGGTTCCTGCTCAATTTGTTCGGACTGGCAGTGCCTTTCATCTGGGCTCTGGTATTTGGCGCCCTCATAAGCCCAACGGACCCAGTAGCGGTTCTGGGGCTGTTCAAGTCGGTGGATGTACCGAACACTCTAGAGGCCAAGATGGCCGGAGAATCACTGCTGAACGACGGCGTTGGGGTTGTGGCATTCAGCGTTATCGTTGCCATCGCCGTCGGTAGTGCCGGCCACGGAGGCGAGATGGGATTCCTGGATATTGCCACGTTGTTCATCACCGAAGCGGGGGGTGGCGCGGTCCTGGGATTGATTGCAGGCTACGTGGGCTACCGCGCTATGTACCACATCGACGAGCACAACCTTGAGGTGCTCATTACCCTGGCAGTGGTCATGGTGACCTACGCCGTCGCGATACGGCTGCACATGAGCGGACCCATTGCCATGGTGGTCGCTGGCCTTTTTATCGGTAACAAGGGCATGAAATACGCGGTTAGCGACAATACTCGGGACTATCTGAGAAAATTCTGGTCGCTTCTCGATGAGATCCTGAATTCTATCTTGTTCCTACTCATCGGTCTGGAAGTACTGCTAATAGCAGGCGGATTCGATCATTGGGAAGTTGCCCTGCTTGCTATTCCCCTGACACTGGCGGCACGTTGGCTCAGCGTCTACATTCCTATTTCGATCCTGTCGCGCTGGAGTGAGTTCACCAAGGGTGCTGTTCCCATCCTTACATGGGGCGGCCTGCGGGGAGGCATTGCGGTAGCTCTCGCGCTCTCCCTCCCTGTTAATGAATACAAGCCAACAATTCTGACCATTACCTATGCGGTGGTGTTGTTCTCTATCATCGTCCAGGGTCTGACCGTGAAAATGGTTGTAGAGCGAGTGACCCGCCGCGGCTCTTTGGATTCAGCCTGAACCTCCCGCCTTTATACTCAACATTATTCGGCATCAAGGCAAGTTAACCAAGAATAGAGCGAAAAAATGCGTGAGGCTGGTGTATGCGCATGGATAAGGACTCCCACAATTCGAAAATTTGATATTGTTCCGGGCTATCAATACTGCTGATATAAGAACAGCGGAGACCTGATGTGGAAAAGACCAATTTCTCGTATTTATTAGTCGCGCTGCTGATATTTCTTTTTGGCGTTCCGCTTACAGACGATCTAACTGGCCTGCCAGGGCCCCTGGTTCGATTGCTCATGTTTTCCTGCCTGCTGATCATTGGCGTGTGGAGCCTGAAAGGATCCGGACGATTGTTTTCTGTTGCGATTGCTTTCGTCGTTGCCGGCGTTATTTTCAACGCAGTTGCCGTCCAAACGGAATCGTCAGCGTATCTGTATGGCGTTTACGCATCGCTGCTGGGATTTCTGCTCATTGCAATCTGCTGCGCCCTGAAGCAAGTGGTTATCGGGACTGAAATCAGCAGGAACAGGCTGATTGGCGCAGTGTGCGTGTACCTGCTACTCGGCGTAATTTGGGCTATGGTGTACACCATACTGGACGTAATTTCACCAGGTTCTTTTCACGGAATATCGCGGCTGGAAGAGCCGGGCTGGGACAGCGCGTGGCTTTATTTCAGCTTCGTCACGATGACCACATTAGGCTATGGAGACTTGTTACCGGTTTCCGCTACCGCGCGGGTCCTCGCTTATATGCAGGCAGTGGTTGGGCAGTTCTATATTGCGATCCTCGTGGCCGGACTGGTGAGCGCCTTCATTTCGAGTAGGCAGAATTGAAGCCCGAAATAGTTGATATTTTTGCAATTGGCCGACAAGGTCAGGCGCCGAATTGTCTAGAAATGCAATACTGAGGCGTGATAAGTTCGCTCAGAATGGCGGTTTAGTGCCGTCCCACAATTAAAAACAAGTTTCCATAGATTGCGAGAGGAATCCAAAAATGAAGACATTATGGCTAAGCATTAGCCGCTTATTGGCATTGGCCGTCGCCGCACTAGCCGTCGCGTGCACGACTACACCACCATCCATCCAGACCGGACCAGACGCCGAAGTTTCCTTTGACGGCTTACACAAGGTCGACAACAGTCAGGCCGACCTGGCGTGGGCAACACCGGATTTCGATATTTCCGGCTACACCAAAATTATGCTCGTCGGGGAAGGCATTGAATACACACCCGCAAAGAATCGTGGCCGGACAAGCATGGAACGGCAAAGAGGTGGACCGTATTTCATCGACGAAAATAGCCGGGCGCGATTTGAAGCACTCGTATCCGAGGTCTTTTTGGAAGAGATGCAGAAGATCGAGCGTTTCGAAATCGTCGATGAGCCGGGTCCGGACGTCATGATGATTCGTGGCGGCTTGCTGGATGTTGTGTCATACGTACCGCCGGACACAAATATCGGCCGCGGTGGTATTTATCTGAGAACCGTTGGTGAAGCGACGCTGGTACTGGAGCTGCGGGATTCCGAAACCGGCGCAATCCTTGCTCGATCGATCGACCGGCGTGCGGCAGAGCGCATGGGCGATACCATGATGGAATCGAACAGGGTGACCAACGCCGCGGAAGTCAGGCGCTTGATTCGCTTCTGGGGTACAAGGCTGCGCGAGGGCCTCGAGGGCTTCGGACAAGCACAAGAATAGCAGCAGAACTCACACTAGCATGGCGGCCGGTGCGAATTCGCGCCGGCCGTTTTTTTGTCTAGTCGAATTCCGCAACCAGGCTAAACAGAAGCGTGATATCTTCATTCTCTGCAAACCTAGGCGGATCTGAAAGCCTCGCCGGATCAGTTACATAATCAAAATCAATCGATATCTGTGCAGTTAGCAGGTCGGTAATCTCGTAACCCAGGCCCGTGGTGCTCTTGTAACTCGTATTTGTGCGTCCACTGATGTTATGAGTAATCGTATGGTTGTGGAATAGCTCCACATCATCACTGAAGAAGTCCTGTCGGTAGCGCAATGCCCAGGTTAGGACCGAGCTATCTGTCGACTGATTGACATTGACCAAAGGCAAAAAAATCTCTTCCGTCTGATAACCGGCGCCCAGTTTTACATTCAGAGTGCGACGCGGTGTATCCCAAATATCGCTGCCAATACCGGCACTCATGATAACGCGGCTATTCAAATTAATTATCGGGTCTCGCTCGAATGACAGATCTCCGCTGAAGAACCACGGGTCCTTGAAGATCCAGTTGTAACTGTATCTGAAAAGGTCCTGTTCCTTGATCTGGACATCCGCCAGAGTCTGGGCATCCGTCAGTTTCTCACGGAAGAAGGTAATCTCTCCAATGTGCCTGTGATCATTAAATCTGACCGTAGCATCTGCACGTAATTTGGTATTCGACGTATCGGTGTTGCCCTTTTTTACATCGCCTGCAAGCTCGACGTTACTTTCCCATTCAAACTCATCCTCTATTTCTTCCAGTTCGAACAGGTCCGCGACAGGTACTGAAATTGATTCGTCGTCAGATTTAATTACCTGGTTACCGTCTGAATCGGCGCCCGCGAATCTTGCAAGCAAACTCCGACCATCGCTCAGGTCGATTTCGAATTCCTGGTCGGACTCAATATATTCGACTACGGACATTTCTACATCGAATTCGTCGGAATACTCCGGCTCGATCGATATCTCACCGTCCCATATGCGCTTGATATCGCCCGTGATGCGATCTCCATTTTTCAGGACCAGCACGTCTGCCTGCACTGTCGTCCCAAGGAACAGGCAGATCAACGCAATGGAACCGGAAGCATTATCAGGAAATGGTATTTTCATGTCGAACATAAACCTTGTAATCAGAGACAGACCATAAAGGCCAGCGCTGGCCTAAAAATAGGGTATGCAGAAATTTACTGCAAAAAAAATCCAGCCGGCAATATAACGATAGCCAGGCAGCACAGCAAATGGCTGCGCTGAGAATATATTTGGTATTTTCTACTTATTTTTCAACGAATTGTAGCGCCTATCTACAGGTAATTCTACACCGTCGTGCAGCGCCCGGCAGGTTAATTTGGCGTTTGAATGGCTTCCCTGCTTTCCAGCGCTGAAAGTGCCCGCTTGTAGGCTATGTAGTACCTGTAGATATTTCCGACATATCCAATCGGCTCTCTGCCGACCTGCGCGGCAACGACCAGCTCAACATTGTTGAACCAGACATCGGGATCCAGACCCCGTGCTGCCGCCACTCGTCTCAGCCGGTTTATACGGTTCGGACCGGCATTGTAGCCGGCCATCGTAAACAGCATTCTCTCCGTCGGATCGATCGAATCATCTGAGAAATAGTGTCCGCGAAGAACGTATAGGTACTTTGTGCCCGCGTGAATATTGTTTTCGAGGTCTTCTATGTTTGGAATGCCGACAGCGCGATCCGCGGCAGTTGCGGGCATAACCTGCATCACGCCGATAGCGCCAACGGGGCTACGGGCGCCCTGATCGAAGCCGGATTCCTGGAAGGCGAAACTGGCAAGCATCAACCAGTCGAAATCGTAACGCGCCCCATAAGTTCGAAACAGGCCGGCCAATTGCTCGAATCGACGAAACGGCTCGCGCGCAAGCGCCGGGCGTGCCCACCTGGCACTTTTCATGTACTGATTTATCAGTATGTTCGTATGCAAGGTGCCAACTCGATTCTCTTTCGCGAATTTGTCGAGCAGCGCTTTCAGTTGCGGGCTGTTTTTTCGCATTGCCAGGGCATTCTGACCATCCTCCCGGAAGGCGATTTCGTCGTGCACTTCAAGACTCTCGAATACCTGCGACCAGAGATTGAGACGATGATCGTCCGCGACTGTCATCGGCAACAGTCCAGCGTTCAGCATTTCGAGAATGTCTTCGATCTCCAGCCGCGGATCGGAGGTCGTAATATGAATTTCCTCCAGGCCATCGGCAGCAAATCGCCGGTTCATTTTCGAAATGTTTTCAAAGTAGCTCGATGCCGCTGGCACCACGATTTCCTGGCCCGCAAGGTCCTCAAGAGAATTAATTTCCGGGGCGGCCGGGCCGGTGACCAGCAATTCGCGCACTTGGCTCGTAAACGGTGTTGAAAAGTCGACAATCTGTTGCCGCTCCGATGTCACAGTCAAGTTTGCAAACGCTACGTCGCCGTGACCCGCAATGAGATGTGCAAATAGCTGATCCCGGCGCACTGGAATAATCGTTACTTTCAACCGGGCTGCCGGTGCGCCCAATTCCTTACGAATAAATTTTTCCAGCATTCGCGATGCTTCATATACGGTTCCGCGTTGCCGGCCCCGATCGATATAGTACGTACCAAGGGTAAACACTGTCAGAACACGAATTTCACCGCGTTCGAGCATGGCGTCCAGATCAAAAACTGGGCATCAACCAAGGTTGGCCAGACACTTTCAAGCGGTGCTTCCGGAGCATCCTCCAGTACCTCGTTCTGGATTGGTGGCGGCGAATCGCTGGCTTCCTGTGCAGCCGAAGCGCTACTAACCATCAAGAACAAACAGCAAAGGGTAATGAGCACCAGTTTCATGATTTTGTTTATTGTCTCAACTGATTTGATGCGGCCCAGGTTGATATAGCATTTTCATTTCTCCTTCACCAGTCGGTATTCACACACTAGAATGGCCGTCCAATAAATAAATAGAAGGCTAAATTGCCACCTTCGGCAAGGCCACCTGCCAAATAAACTGGTCCAATAAACGTATCCGCACCAAGAAACAGCGAACCCGCAAACAGAGAATTGCTGAATTTCACGTCACTCGACTTCTGCCAGGCGTTGCCCAGTTCCACTGAACCGCCAACGTAGAGTGATGCGTCCAGCAGGCCTCGGACCGGATTGGATCGGAACTGTCGGTAGTAGATTACGCGGCCTACTGCCGTATGCCGGCCGCTGAGTTCATCGCGTTGGTATCCGGACAAGTTAAACAACCCACCTGTCGATAACAGGTTTTCGACGCCGATTACCTCTTTGAGCTGTGTCTGAAACTTCAGAGAACCGATAAGCGAATTTGGTCCCCAGGATTTTACGGTACCAATCGATCCTTTGACGACGTCAATGTCGGTGGTAGCTCCCATCGAATCTCGTAGTCCTGTCCAGCCAACGGAAGCCGTGGAACCGTTATGGGGAAAGTAGATATTATCAAGCGTATCGTAGGTGGCCGATGCCGTGACGCCGCCAACGTCGAACTCTGTCGATGGAAAGGGGCTGCCAATGTTCGATCGCGTCGTTCCGTATCCGAACACCGTACCCACCCGGATTTCACCGGAATTGCCGAAAATCCGGCCCACCGCAAGTTGACCGAGGACCCTGCGAACTCTGGACTGGTCTGTAATGACACCATTTTCGAAGCTGTTGATATTATTTTCATCGAATGACGCGCCCGCGGAAACAAAATAACGTCCCGATGCATCGACCGGTTGATAAAACTCTGTCGCAACTTGCTGGACTTCACCAATACGCAAGACGTTTCTCCACTCGGCGCCGAGTCGGTTGATTTGGGTCCAGGTAAAGCTCGCTGACCCGGTATAGGCGCTATTGCCCTCGAGGTCGTCCTGCATCGATAATCCAAATCGCCAGAAGCGATTCCCCGCGCGGCTCTCGATCGTCCGCAATTCAAGAATCGCGTTGTCACCTTGCGGCTTGAGATTAAAGTCGACGGTTTGGAATGCGCCGATCCCGTAGATCTTGCGCATATCAGCATCCAGCTGCTCTTTGTCCAGCGGCGCGTTTAGTGGCTGGTTGAGTTGTGCAAGTATCAACGTATCATCGACGTCGGACTCATTATTTAAGACAATTTCGGATATAACCGGGTCGGCAGTACGCCGGTTTTGCCGAATGGCCATAAAGTCCCGGTACTCGCTGTCGCTCACCCGGATTGTGGCAAGCCGGTCGGCAACGGCAGTCACTGAAGCCGCTCCTATGGCCAATCGTGCCTCGAGTGCCGAGAAATCCGTTTCCCGAGCAGGAACGATTGTCGGCCGGACCACGATATCCGCCTCGCGCAGTGTCGCCAGGCTGTCGGCGCTATTTTTTCTCTGCAAAATGTTGCTCACCTGACCGACGATGCCAAACACAGAATTAATCTCATCGGCCGTTCGCAAGTACGGACCCATGTCAGACACGATGACTACGTCCGCACTCAGCTGGCGGGCAACGTCTACCGGCAGATTATTCAGCAGACTCCCGGTCACCAGGAACCTGCCCTCAATCTGTACCGGCGGCAATGTGCCAGGTGCTGTGAGCGTCGCAAGCATTGCACGATCAAGCGATCCGGAGTCGAGGATCACCTCCTCTCCCGTCAGTAGATCCATCGTTACCGTGCGAAATGCCAAAGGCAGATCGTCGAAATCCTGTATTCCCTTTGTGTGCGCGACGGAAGATTGGAGCAGGCGCGCGAGCTTCTCATTCGGAACCAGTGCCGTAGGCAGTTGCGCCTGCCCATTTTTGATGCCCACCCGATATTTGATCAGAAAATTATCATCATCGCGTTTGCGGCGATACGAGAGATCCTCACGGCGCGTATCGGGATCGAAAATATCCTCCCAATCCGTGGAAATAAAGAATTCCCTGATTTCGGTGGTCGTCATCCCGGAGGCATACATACCGCCGACCACGCCACCGATGCCGGTTCCTACGATCAGGTCGATTTGCACCTGCTGGCGTTCGAGTTCCTCAAGTACGCCAAGGTGGGCGACGGCGTGAGCCCCACCACCGCCGAGCACGACGGCGACCGTCGGTCGGTTTTCATCTGTTGCCTCCTGGGCAAGAGCACAGCAAGAGTTAAATGCAGCCCACAGGAATAGCAGCAACGCTGCCGCACGAATCGTCATTTGGAGACTCCCAAACAGGCGGGGTGATCCTGAGATTATTCGACAGCGTCAGGAGCGACGCAAGCGAATGTCCAAGATATCAACGCTGTACTGACGAGATTGATGCCAATACACTGCGGCAATTAGAAGACCTGGCGATAGTATGTCTCAATCCAGCGACCTTTCGACAAACCGACAATCGATATGCGCCAGCGATTTGCCCGGCATATTGTTTTCATTCTGTCTTGTACTCGCAGCCTTCTATAGCACAGCGACCCTGGCACAAGAATCTTCAAAAGATGCCGATGCAAACGAGGTCAGCAATGCCGAAAATGAAGACGAGGACCGCTTTGGTAATTTCCTGGCCTTGCCGATCTTCATCACTGAACCCGCCATTGGCGAAGGCCTGGGCCTGGGCCTCGTCTATTTCCATAAGACGAAAAAGGACGGCACCTCACCGCTCTCGACGCCTGCATCACTTGGCAAGACAGGGAAGAAGCAAAATCCACCGCCTACTGCGACAGGCGTTTTCGGCTTTTACACGAGCAACCAGACACAAGGATTCGGCCTTGGTCATGCCGGCAGCTATTTTGACGACACATTGAGGGTTGTTGGCGCGCTGGCCAGCATGAAGGTCAATGCTGCGCTATTTCTAAACGACCTGCCTTTCAACTTCTCACTGGACGGCGAACTTGTGTACGCCAATTTCAAGCGGCGTCTCGGAACCAGCAATGTGTTCCTGGGAATGTCGCTGATGAACCTGGATGCCGATATCGATTTCAAGATTGATCCCAATGACCCACCGCCGCGAAGCCTGCTGGATTATTCGTTTCGGAATTTCGGGCTTGCAGGCAGCGCCATTTATGACACACGTGACGACAGTATGATGCCGGGCCAGGGACGGTTATTTGACCTGACGCTTTGGCGTTACGACGACGCGATTGGCAGCGACTTCGATTACTGGAGCGCGCGTTTCAAAGCAAATTCATTTCATCAACTCAGTGAACGCTGGCACCTGGGACTGAGATTCGATGTTTCGACGGTCGAGGGAGATCCACCGTTTTTTGCAATACCCTACATTTCCCTGCGGGGAATACCGGCATTGCGCTACCAGGCGAAGACCGCCGGCGTTGTCGAGGTTGAAGGGCGATACAATATCGCGCAGAGATGGGCTGCTATTGCTT
>Ga0255039_10000782_pt1 | contig 10339 bp, 7 predicted proteins | sample BC1_12_1_MG_FD_181713 | JGI IMG/M metagenome (GOLD analysis project Ga0255039, IMG submission 181713) | Seawater microbial communities from Strait of Georgia, British Columbia, Canada - BC1_12_1 | ecosystem: Environmental > Aquatic > Marine > Strait | place: Canada: British Columbia | collected... | reverse complement strand
TATGGCCGATGGAAGCCGGCGCCCAAAGAACGATGCGCGTGTGCATTGCCTGGGCGAAGTCGATGAACTCAATGCTCACATCGGCGTCGTGCTGAGTCTGCTGGAAGACGGCTCCGCTCAGCAATTACTGTTTTCGATTCAACACGATCTGTTCGATGTCGGCGCAGAACTGTGTCAACCAGGAAAACAGCTCATCACCGATGATTACGTCGTTGCCCTTGAACAAAGTGTCGAGACCCTGAATGCAGACCTACCCGCTCTGAAAGAATTCATCCTGCCCGGTGGAACTCCAACCGTCGCTTCTATTCAGCTGGCGCGCACCGTTTGCCGGCGCGTTGAGCGCGGCCTGGTGGAACTGGACAGCCAGGAAACACTGAACCCGGCAACCTGTCGCTACATCAATCGCCTGTCGGATCTGCTGTTCATTCTTGGCAGATCTCAGGCGTATCTGGATGGGAGCGGCGAGGTTTACTGGAACTCGAAATTTTCGCGCCTGAATAGAAACACCTAAATCGAAAAGCCTGATGCGTCATGCACAAACCCCGGCGCGGCTTACTGTCAAACTCGGTAATCCCGGCTGAAGCGGGTCAGAGCTGCACAGTAAATCATCACGGCGCAGAAAATCGAGCGCCAGGCGACTGAACTGAAGCGGCTGTTCGGCATGTAACCAATGCCCCGCAGCGTCGATCGTCGCGATACTGGCGTTACTGAAATGGCGTTTAATGGCATCGATTTCGGCACTGCCGACGTAGTCTGATCTGGCACCGCGTATAAACAATGCCGGCAGCTTGCTTACCCAGCCAGTTGGTAGCGCTGTGAAATCCGTAAGATAATCCATATCTTTCTGTATGACTTTCCAGTTGACGCGCCAGCGCCAGCCTCCCTCTTCCCGTACCAGATTCTGCAGTAAAAATGCGCGCAGCTGATCTTCTGGAATACTCGGCCTTAGTGCGTGATCGACTTGTGTACGCGTGTCGAAACTCTCCAGGTCGAGCGCTAGTATCGGTTCGATCAGGTCGTCATAGTCATGATGATAGGCAACGGGAGCAATATCGGCGACGATCATGCTTGCTATCAGCGCGGGATGCTGCAGCGCCAGCGTCATCGCCACCTTGCCGCCCATGCTATGGCCGACAATCCGGCAGTCACGCAATCCCAGCCGAGCTATCAATTGCGCCACATCTTCGGCCATCGCGGGATAAGTCATTTCATCGCGGTGAAATGACTGACCGTGATTGCGTAGGTCGATACTGAAGACCTGGAAGTCCTCAGCAAAGCGGCGCATGTGCGAATGCCAGTTTTTACCCGAACCGAACAACCCATGCAGAATCAGCAGTGGTTCACCGCTGCCTGCCGTCGCGTAATGCAGTTCAGGCATATCGTTTACGCTATCGGGTTATTCAGACCTTAACCGACCTTATTTCTTGCGCGGTATGTACAGGTCGGTAATCGTGCCTTCGGCCATTTCGGCGGCAAAATTGAAGGTTTCCGAGAGTGTCGGATGCGGATGAATGGTCAGGCTGATGTCTTCGGCATCAGCACCCATTTCCAGCGCCAGCACAGCCTCGGCAATCAATTCGCCGGCATTCGGCCCGACAATCCCCGCGCCAAGAATGCGCATACTGTCTTTTTCGAACAGCACCTTGGTCACGCCTTCATCACGATCAACACCCAGTGCGCGCCCGCTGGCGGCCCACGGGAAGGCGCCTTTCACGTACTCGACGCCCTGCTCTTTCGCTTCGATCTCATTCAAACCCATCCAAGCGACTTCGGGATCGGTATAGGCAACCGACGGGATCGTCAGCGGCTCGAAGAAAGACTTCATACCGGCGATCACTTCGGCCGCTACCTTGCCTTCATGGGTAGCCTTGTGTGCGAGCATCGGGTTGCCCACAATATCACCGATCGCAAAAATATTAGGCACATTGGTACGCATCTGCTTGTCGACCTTGATGAAGCCAGCCTCGTCGACATTGACACCCGCTTTGTCGGCACTGATCTTGTTGCCATTGGGACGACGACCTACTGCCACCAGAACCTTGTCATACACCGTTGGTTCCGGTGCCTTCGCGCCCTCGAAGCTGACTTTCAAACCATTCTTCTGCGCCTTGATCTCGGAAACCTTCGTCTTCAACAGAATCGATTTGTAACGTTTCGAGATAACTTTAGTCAGTCCCCGCACCAGGTCCTTGTCACAACCCGGGATCAGGCCGTCCATAAATTCGACGACGGTGATTTCAGATCCGAGCGCGTGGTACACGGTAGCCATTTCGAGCCCGATAATACCGCCGCCAACAATCAGCAGCTTCTTCGGTACATCCTTTAATTCCAGGGCATCGGTAGAATCCATCAGGCGTTCGTCGTCGTTTGGAAAAGGCGGTATTTCAGTGGCTTGCGAGCCCGCGGCGATAATGCAGTTGTCGAAGTGAATCTGCGTACTCTTACCGTCTTTTTCAACGACGATATTGTTGGCATCCACAAACTGCCCGACACCATGCACGACGGTAACCTTGCGCTGTTTGGCAAGACCCGACAGGCCACCGGTCAACTTGCCGACCACCTTGCTCTTGAAACCGTTTATGCCATCGAGATCAATCTTCGGTTTACCGAAAGTGACGCCGTTGGCCTTGATATGCTCGGCCTCGTTGATGATTTGCGCGGTATGCAATAAGGCCTTGGAAGGTATACAGCCAACGTTCAGACAGACACCGCCAAGCGAATCATAGCGCTCGATCAGCACCACCTTCTTGCCGAGGTCCGCAGCACGAAAAGCAGCAGTATACCCACCTGGCCCCGCACCCAGTACAACGACTTCTGTTTCAATATCGGCACTGCCAGCGGGAGCCGCCGGTTGTGTCGAGCTTGCAGCCGTTGTCTTTGCTTCTGCCTGGGCAGCAGCCGGAGTTGAGGCGGCGCCGTCCACGTCTATCAGGCCCAGCAGGCTGCCTTGTGAAATCTTGTCACCGACGGCGACAGCGATCTTTTTAATGGTGCCCGAATAGGGCGATGGAATATCCATCGTCGCCTTGTCCGATTCCAGGATCAACAGGGAATCTTCGGCCTTAACCGAGTCTCCCGCGGCGACCAGCAGCTCGATAACTTCGACGTTTTCGAAATCGCCGATATCCGGCAGTAACAGATCTTTTTCACTCATGATTATAAAAGCACCCTTCTGATATCAGATATGACTTGGCTCAGGAAACTGGAAAAGCGCGCAGCCTGCGCGCCATCGATTACGCGATGATCGTAGGACAGACCCAGTGGCAGCATCAAGCGCGGTTGAAATTCACCGTCGATATAAACCGGCTGCATCTTTGATCTCGATACGCCAAGAATAGCCACTTCGGGCGCATTGACGATCGGGGTAAAATTGGTGCCACCAATACCGCCGAGACTGGAAATGGTAAAACAGCCTCCCTGCATGTCGGTCGGTGTTAGCTTGCCATCGCGCGCGCGTATGGATATTTCACCTAACTCCGCCGCAAGCTCAAACAGACCCTTGCGATCGACATCACGCACCACGGGCACCACCAATCCTTTGGGTGTATCGACCGCAATTCCGATATGAAAATACTTCTTCATGATCAGGTTTTCACCCCTGGCATCCAACGAAGAATTGAAACTGGGGAATTGTTGCATCGCAGTTACAACTGCCTTCATAAGGAAAATCAGCGGCGTCATACGCACGCCCTTCTTCTCTGCTTCTTTGGCGAGTGATTTACGAAACACTTCAAGATCGGTGATATCGGCTTCGTCGAACTGGGTGACATGAGGCACCGTTACCCAGCTACGGTGCAAATGAGCACCGGAAATCTTCTGGATACGACTCAGCGCAACCGTTTCGATTTCACCAAACTTTGAATGATCGATTTCAGGCATAGCGCTAATGCTGATGCCGCCGCCCGCTGCAGCTGCACCGGGAACCGCACCCGACATCGCCGTCTTAACAAATGCCTTCACATCCGACTTGACGATACGCCCCTTGGGTCCGCTACCGATGACCTGTTCCAGGCTGACGCCAAGCTCCCGTGCATAACGTCGAATCGATGGACTGGCGTGAATCATCTTGCTACTGGCACTGGCCAGTTCAGTACCGCCAGCACCAGGATGTGGGCGCAGGGTTTTTCCCGGTATGGCTTCAGTCTTGGCCGCGCTCGGCGCGGCGGGTTCCGCCGCTGGAGGCTGAGAATCAGGACTGCCCGATGTGTCCTGCTCGGGTTCAGGTTCGGACTGAGATTCGACCGCAGCCGGCTCATCTTCGGGGCTACTGTCTCCGCCATCATCTGCCTTCGCAGCGGCACCACTGAGCGTTGCGATCGGATCACCCAGATTGAGTTTGTCGCCAACCCTGGCGATTATCGACTCGACCTTACCCGCGAACGGGCTTGGAATCTCCATCGTCGCCTTATCCGATTCGAGCACGATAATCGACTGTTCCGCTTCGATGTCATCACCGACCGCGATCAGAATTTCAATAATCTCGATATCCTTGAAATCACCGACGTCGGGAAGCGTTATTGTATTGTTATCTGCCACTGAAATGCTCCTGTGCCTAAACCGTTATCGGGTTGGGCTTTTCGGGATCGATGCCGTATTTGCGGATCGCCTGTTGCACGACCTTGCTATCGATTTCACCATCATCGCAAAGTGCTTTCAACGCGGCGACTACGACGTAATAGCGATTGACCTCAAAGAAAATGCGCAAATTGTCGCGAGTGTCACTGCGACCAAAACCATCGGTGCCGAGGCTGACAAAGCGAGACCAAATATACTCACGAATCTGTTCGGCATAGGCTCGAATGTAATCGCTGGCAAATATTACCGGGCCCTTGCGTCCACGCAACTGGGTTTCCAGATAACTCTGGCGCGCCTTCTTGGTAGGGTGCAACTGATTCCAGCGCGAACAGGCTTTCGCCTCACGTGCCAGTTCGTTGACACTGGTCACGCTCCATACATCGGCATTGATGTTGAAATCGTCTTTCAGCAACTGCGCGGCGGCCATAACTTCGCGCAGAATTGTTCCCGAACCCATTAACTGGACCCTGGTGTCTTTTTGTTCCCCTTCTTCAAGACAGTAAATGCCTTTGATGATGCCCTCTTCCGATCCTTTGGGCAGTGCCGGTTGCTGGTAGTTCTCATTCATCAGCGAAATGTAATAGAACACGTTTTCCTTCATCTGGTACATGCGCTTCAGGCCACTGTGGATAATTACAGCGAGTTCGTAAGCGAAGGTTGGATCATAGGAAACACAATTGGGGATCGTGCCGGCAACAATCAGACTATGACCATCCTGGTGCTGCAAGCCCTCGCCGGCAAGCGTGGTACGCCCGGCGGTACCACCCATCAGAAAACCGCGTACCTGCATGTCACCGGCCGCCCAGGCCAGGTCGCCGATACGTTGAAAACCGAACATCGAGTAATAGATATAAAACGGAACCATGCTGACGCCATGAGCGCTGTAGGCTGAGCCCGCGGCTATCCAGGATGACATTGCACCGGCTTCGTTAATGCCTTCTTCTAGGATCTGCCCCTTGATGTCTTCGCGGTAGTACATCACCTGATCGGAGTCCATCGGTTCGTACAACTGACCTTTGCAGGAATAAATGCCCAGTTGCCGGAACATCCCCTCCATACCGAAGGTACGTGCCTCGTCGGGCACGATAGGCACGATGTTGTCACCGATGTTCTTGTCACGCGCCAGGCTCGACAACATACGCACGAACGCCATCGTGGTCGAAATCTCGCGATCACCGCTGTCTTTCAACAAGGCATCGAAAATTTCGAGGCCCGGCACGATAAGGGGTTTCGCGCTATCACTGCGCACTGGCATATAGCCGCCCAGCTTTTCGCGACTGGCGCGCATGTACTTCATTTCTTCGCTGTCTTCGGGGAACTTGTAGAACGGTGCCTTGGGGATTTCTTCGTCGCTGACCGGAATATTAAAGCGGTCGCGAAACGCCGTAAGCGCCTCTTCACCCATTTTCTTTTGCGAATGCGTTATGTTCTGACCTTCACCTGCCTCACCCATGCCGTATCCCTTAACTGTCTTGGCGAGAATGACGGTCGGACGACCCTCCCATTCGACTGCTTCAGCGTAGGCTGCATATACCTTATGCGGGTCATGTCCTCCACGATTCAGACGCCAGATATCCTCATCCGACATGTCAGCGACCAGCTCCCGCGTTTCGGGATACTTGCCGAAAAAGTGCTCGCGTGTATACGCGCCACCTTTCGCTTTACAGGCCTGGTACTCACCATCGATGGTTTCTTCCATGAGTTTCTGCAACATGCCACTGGTATCTTTCGCCAATAACTGATCCCAATAGGAACCCCAGACCACTTTTATGACGTTCCAGCCAGCACCCCGAAATACCGCTTCCAGCTCCTGAATGATCTTGCCGTTACCACGCACCGGCCCGTCAAGACGTTGCAGGTTACAGTTGATGACAAAAATCAGGTTGTCCAGATTTTCGCGCGCAGCAAGCGATATGGCACCAAGCGATTCGGGCTCATCCATTTCACCGTCGCCCATGAAGGCCCAGACCTTGCGATCCTGTTGCGGCTGAATCTCGCGATTATGCAGATACTTCATGAAACGCGCCTGATAGATCGCCATCAATGGCCCGAGGCCCATGGATACAGTCGGGAACTGCCAGAAGTCCGGCATCAACCATGGATGGGGATAAGACGAAAGACCGTTCTTATCCAGAGCTTCCTGGCGAAACGCCATGAGCTGCTCTTCGCTGATGCGCCCCTCGAGAAAGGCGCGCGCATAAATACCCGGTGCTGAATGCCCCTGGAAAAAAACCAGGTCGCCCATGTTCTCTTCGGTCGGCGCTTTGAAGAAGTGCATGAAGCCGACGTCGTAAAGCGTCGCAGCCGAGGCAAAGCTGGCAATATGCCCACCGAGCTCACTGGACTTGCGGTTTGCGTGCACCACCATCGCCGCGGCATTCCAGCGAATTACCGAACGCAGACTGTGCTCGATGGCCTGGTCGCCCGGGATAGGCCGCTGTTGCGCAAGCGGAATGGTGTTGAGGTAAGCCGTGGTCGCCTTGAAAGGCAGGTAGGCGCCGGAACGGCGCGTTTTGTCGATTAACCGGTCAAGCAGAAAATGCGCGCGCTCGGGCCCTTCGCGTTCCAAAACTGAGTCGAGGGATTCGAGCCACTCCAGAGTTTCTTCCGGATCAATGTCGGTTTCATCTACCACGTGCATCGCCTTTACTGTAAATTGGCAGGATTATACAGGAAATTAATCCGCTGCCAGTTTCAATTATCATAATTAATCAGACCATAAATTTTATAGATTCTCTATCCTTGATCCGTGAACACTTTGACCAATGAATAAACTGACCATTATCAAACCCGATGACTGGCACCTGCATTTGCGCGACTCGCATTTCATGGAAGCCGTCGTCGCTGACAGCGCTCGCCAGTTCGGACGCGCCATCATTATGCCTAACCTTGTTCCGCCTGTGCGCAGCTGCGCCGATGCACTCGCTTATCGACAACGAATCTGCAAGGCATTACCGAGCGGAAGCCCGTTCAATCCGTTGATGACCTTGTACCTGACAGATAATACCAGCGTCGATGAGATCAAGGCTGCGAGTGAATCAGAATTCATTCATGGCGCCAAACTTTACCCGGCAGGCGCAACCACCAATTCCGATGCAGGCGTCACCGATCTGACAAGACTCGGGCCAGTGTTTGAATCGATGCAAAAGTATGGTTTCACCCTGCAGATACATGGCGAAGCCACCGGCCCCGAAATCGATGTTTTTGACCGCGAGAAGGTCTTCATCGATAGCAGCCTGAGCGCTATCCGTGCCAACTTTCCGGGACTGCGCATCGTCTTCGAACACATTACCACCAGCGAAGCGGTCGAGTTCGTACGTGATGGTGATTCGAACCTGGCGGCTACCATCACACCCCACCACTTGCTGATCAACCGCAATGCCTTGTTTCGCGGTGGCATTCGACCGCATCACTATTGCCTGCCAATCGCCAAGCGCGAGCATCACCGACTGGCGCTGCTTAATGCTGCCACGAATGGAGAAGCGAGTTTTTTTGCGGGTACCGACAGCGCCCCGCATAGCGAACAGGCAAAGGAATCGGCCTGTGGTTGCGCCGGGATTTTCTCTGCCCACAGTGCGCTCGAACTCTACGCAGAAGCGTTTGAGCAACAAAATAACTTCACTCATTTCGAGACTTTCATGAGCCGAAATGGCCCTGATTTCTATCAGCTACCACACAACTCGACAAGCGTTAGCCTTGAGCGTAAATCCTGGATGGTACCTGAATCCTTGCCCTATCCTGAGTCCAGGCTCATACCTTTTATGGCCGGAGAAGCCTTGCAGTGGAAGCTTTGTCAAGATGACTGAATTTACTCCGATGGCCGAGCGCTTCCGTGGTTATATGCCGGTTGTTGTTGATGTCGAAACCGGCGGTTTCAACGAGTCCACCGATGCTTTATTGCAAATAGCGGCCGTGTTGCTGGATATTAACGAAGCTGGCCAGTTTTACTGCAGGGAAACGGTATCCTGCCATGTAACACCTTTTGCAGGCGCCAACCTCGACCCCAAGTCGATGGAAGTGAATGGCATTGATGTCGATCACCCGTTTCGTCTCGCCGTCGACGAAAAAATCGCGTTGCCGAAGATCTTCAAGCCGGTACGGGAAGCACTCAAACACCATGGCTGCAACAAGGCGATACTGGTCGGACACAACGCCAACTTCGATCTCAAGTTCATCAATACGGCGGCATCCAGATCCGGGATAAAGCGCAATCCGTTCCACCCCTTCAGCACTTTTGATACGGTCACTCTCGCCGGCCTCGTCTACGGTCAAACCGTCCTTGCGCGCTCGGTACGTGCGGCCGGGATGGACTGGGACACTGAGGAAGCGCATTCAGCAATTTATGATGCCGAAATGACCGCGATGCTGTTTTGCAATATCGTCAATCAAGTTTCTTTTATGCCAAACTGATCCCGGATTTCATCTATACTTGCGGTCTCTTATCACAGCCCTGCCGATGCATTGCGTAAAGAAGAAATCTCCATCATTGTCGTTGACGACCTGCAATTTAGTCGGGAAGTAGTCAAATCCGGACTCACTAAATCTGGTTACATCGACATCCGTACTGCCAGCGCCGCCGATGAAGCTTTGTATCTGCTTAATGAGCGGCGCGCTCACGTGGTGCTTGCAGATTTCTGGATGCCGGGCATGAATGGACTGGAACTGACCGACCTGATTCGTCGCTGGGATGAAAACAACGACCGCTATACTGGAATTGTATTGCTTACGGCAGAAGATACGGCCTCCAGTATCGTGGTTGCCTTCGATCGCGGTGTCGACGATTTCATTTCCAAGTCGGCAAACCAGTTCGAGCTGGCAGCCCGCGTTTTTGGTGCCGGACGCTATGCGTTCCAGCAAAACGATCTGCGCGAACGCGCGCGTCGTATGAGCGACCAGTTGCGGGAGATAAAACAGAACAGCCTGCAAGACCCGGAGACTCACCTGCCCAACCGCCTGCAACTTGAGATGAATATCGAGTCCGTAATCGAACATTGCAACGCACGCGGAGGCGGGCTTGGTATTGCCCTGATCGAAGTGAATACGGGCAACAGCGAACCGAAACTCGGCACCCTTAAATCAGTCGCTAATTCAATACAGTTATCCCTGCGCCCCATGGATATGGTTGCGCGTTACGATTCCAACACTTTTGCAGTGCTGGTGCATTATCCGGATCCGGAAGTGTTTAACCTCGGATTGTTTGACCGACTGATTGAAGGCATAAAGCGCAATACGCTGCACACTGGTAAACAGGACGAGCCGCTGCAGATTTCCATCGGCATCTGGCACGGCCACGAATTGGACCCTGCCCCAGGCATGAGTGAAATAATCAACCTCGCGCAGCAGGCTTGCGCACCGATCAATTAATGCCCTGAAACAAGAAACCTCGCCGCTAGCGAGGTCGGTGGGATATTACGGGTGGATACGACCTAAGGCCTGGCTGGCGATCTATTGCGCCACTTTGCCGACTGCCTCTTTTGCCATCTTCTCGAGATCTCCAGAAGCATGCATTTCCAGAGTGATATCACAGCCCCCGATCAATTCACCATCAACATAAACCTGAGGGAACGTCGGCCAATCTGCAAAACGCGGCAGGTTCTGGAAAATCTCGGGGTCAGCAAGCACATTGACATAGGCAAATTCGATTTCCAGCGACTTCAATGCTTCAGCGGTGCGGCTCGAAAATCCACATTGCGGTAATTGCGGCGTCCCCTTCATGTAGACAATGACAGGATAGGTTTCGACTTGCTGCTTAATACGGTCCAGG
>Ga0255039_10000781_pt1 | contig 10344 bp, 6 predicted proteins | sample BC1_12_1_MG_FD_181713 | JGI IMG/M metagenome (GOLD analysis project Ga0255039, IMG submission 181713) | Seawater microbial communities from Strait of Georgia, British Columbia, Canada - BC1_12_1 | ecosystem: Environmental > Aquatic > Marine > Strait | place: Canada: British Columbia | collected... | reverse complement strand
CGAATCTTGGTGGAGATGCTGCGTTAAGTGACGAAAGTCTTAATCCATTGTTTCCAACTGAAATTAGAATGTATTCATCTAATACAAGTTTGAAAACCATTGGCGAACTAGGTAATATTTTTGCAATTGGTAGTTGGCGTGCGGAAGATGGTAGTTACGCGAAGCCATTTATGAAAAACTTAAATTACACTTTAGATGCGGATGAAGATGATGAACCGCAATCAGAGGGGTCGATAGAGAATCCCGATTCTGCCAATGATCTTCCAAATCAAAACTTTGGTCGGCTTAATTTTTCCAATAATCGGTATCGAGGCATTTTTGATTATTTAACATTATCTGATCCTTCGAGTGATGGGATAGATAATGATGGTAAAATGGTTACCAATGACGATCCTGGGGGAGATGGGTTAGATAATAATTTTAATTCAGCATTCGACGAGGCGGCAGAGGCAAGTGATCCTGCGTTATATGAACATGTTGTTAGTGGCAAAATTAATATTAATACCGCACCATGGAAAGTGATTCAAAGGTTACCTTGGCTGAAACATCTTGTTGATGATAGCAGTGGTGACCCTGATGATCCTTCTACGGTTGCAGAAAAAAAACAAAGTGGTAATTTGGCGATGGCGATCGTTGCATATCGAGATAAACTAGATCTTACGGCACTTAATGTACTTGATTCTACAGTATGGCCGTATGCCCCTAATTATAGTGATACGTATGATACATCACCTGCTGGCATTTCAACATACGCACTTCAGTTTGAAGGGCGATGGTCGGAAAACGATGGTGCTGGCCAGGCAATCCCCACAGCTGGTGTAAATTTGCGAACAGATATCAATGTCAAACGTGGTTTTAAGAATATTGCAGAGATAACACATGTGCGAAGTAATAATTTTGCATCTGATCGTGATGTGCAAGAATTTGACATACGTAAGTATTTAGAAGATGGTGGCAATACATTAACGGCTACGCCGCCTCATTACGATCAATCTCCAATAAATAATGCCAATGATTTTCTCGAGCGAGATATCTTGTTTCAACGTATTAGCAACTTAATCACGGTGCGTAGCGATGTCTTCACTGCATATATCTTATTGCGATATGGTAAAAATGGGCCACAACGTCGATACCTTGTTGTATTTGATCGATCGAATGTGATTAACGTTATGGCAGACGGCGTTACGCGAGCCCCTGGCGCCGATACCCCAGATATCCTCCTCAAGCAATTGATAGAAGCACCGTAATATCTAAGCTAAACCTCCTAGGTGTGGCGTTATGATACGCTCAGCTGAAAGTGCACCACAAAAAATATAAACATGAAAAGGCGGAATTACGGCGCACCGTAGGCGGGGTTTTCCCTGCTTATATGGTCATAGATTTGTAATGCACACATGCTTCTGTTTTTATCCATCTCTATATCTATGTAATTTAAATCTACTCTGATACCCTTAAAGTGGCCATTTTTTGGGCGTTGCGAAAAAAAAACAGAAAATCCCAAAATAACTTTACTTTTTTGGTCGTTTTTTTCATCTTATTATATGAGTACCAATAATATTATGAACTCCAACGGGTGAGAGCGAAACGATGGCGGAAGTGATTGCACGATATTATCGTATACGATTTTTCGGTGGAACGATCATTTTGGCTATTGTTATGACGATGCTGCTGTTTGTGGTTGGCTTTGCATTTATGATCGATACGCAGATTGCCCTTGATACCGCAGGTAACGATACCATTGCCAATGCGCTTGATACAGGGTTGACCTCGGTGACCGCTAAAATTCAGGACGTACTTGCCAAAGATATTGATCAATACTTTCAAGGTGAGCTATACGATTATCCCGGTGAGGATGATCGGTGGCTTGCCGCTATTGAACCTGTTATTTGGGGTAAAGATAGTGAAGGAAAAAATATTTACAGTTGGCCGCACATTACTGACCTGTGGGAAGATTGGGAGCCGCAATACCGACCGTTCCCCGCAGCGGCGATCGATCCGCATGATGGGATCTTAAAGTTGCGGGCTGTTGCAGGGCAAGGTGTACCTTATTATGATCCTGTTGGCCGTTATGACGATACCGAAATTAATTTTGATCATTGGCAACGTGCTGGGTTAACACAATACAACTATAACAACCCGCATCGATTTTGGGTTTCTGCATATAACACCGTTGCCAAAATTGTAGCGGTAGATGATCCGATCGTTGATGTCGTACGAGATGCTGTTAAAGGAGATCTTGCACCGTGGCAACTTGATTATGCACCCTATAACGTCGATCTTCCCATTCCATCAAAACCACCACTGCTATTACCGTCTGGTCATCGCGCCGATGCCGATGGCGATGGTGTTGCCGATGCACGGTGGCATCGGTTAGAACATTCTAAAGATACAAACGGTGAATATATTTATGCCGCTGTGCGCATTATCGATAACAGCAGTATGTTAAATATCAATACAGCTGGGGGAAAACCACCGATAAACAGTGGGCAATGGGACGGCACAAAACTGAGTGATATCGACTTAGCATCAATGGCGTTGCATACTTCAGATAATCCAAGTGAACTGTTCAATTTTCGTATCAGTGGCAAAAGAAATGCACCACCTACGTATATTTCCACGGAAACATATCATCATGAAGTCGCAAGGCGATTGTTAAATCCAAATATGCGGTGTCACTTATTTGGCATCGTCGATGAAATCGAGTTACGATATCGATTTATGCTCAACAGTGATATCAAAACAATGAGCGAAATGGTTTGGCCTTATACGATCGCGCCCAATGGGAGCGGTTCAAAAAAACGACCCTTTAATCGAAAAAAAGGATTGCACACCTGGTATCAAAAAGTAGCAGATGATTACACCGATCGTAATCATGCCATTTATAATCAGAAACCAAACTTGTACACCAAGCGACATATCATGACAACCTTGAGTAAGTCTAGGGAGCTGCGGCCAACAGGTAATATAACGGATGCAGTGTTGCGGCAGCTTGGTATGGCATCAACGCCAGGTTTGCGGAAATTTGATCTGCACTTACCGGCTCACCTGGCAGATGGTGTGGAAGGGCGGTATGAAAAAGAAGCGATGCGTTTATTTATCAAACAACTTGCTGGTGCGATTTATCGTGGGTTACCAAACGATACGATTATCGGAGAAAAGGTATCACCCAATGATCGTCGTATCACCATGGCATGGCAATATGCCATTAATATCATTGATTATCAAGATTACGATGGTGCAGCAACAAATGGCAATGATCGACCGACCCTTTACTATGATGCCATCTCTGACACCACCTATGTCGGCGTTGAAAATGAAAAATCAGTTATTGATAATACTTTACAAATTAGTGAGATTTCAGCAATAACAGAAAAGGTAACAGGCGATATATTTTATGCATTGGAAATATTTAATCCTTCCCCGTACGAAAAAATATTATCAAGCAATGACGAGGATGGTGAAAATGGTGAGGCATCTTTTATGTTAGAGATCAAAGGGGCCACGACAGACGCCTTTATGTTAACAGGGGTCATACCTGGTAACGGGTATATCGTATTGCTAGGTGCTTCAAAAAAGAAAAAGGCATTTGAAATATTGGCCGCGTTAAAAGAGAACGGTAGCGATTATCTCCATCGGGCAGCTAATGTTGTGGTCAATAACAAAATGGCATTTAATAAAGATGATCAAATATCGATCTATAAAAAATCATGGGTAGATGGCGCTACGATACCAGTCGACACCATTGTTGTGCCGTTTTCACCTGATAGTGATGTGTTGGTGGCTGTTGAACGTATCTGTTATATTTCGGGGGCAACGCGGCGCGATGGTTTCGATACGTTACGTTTGTATGAACAAGGTGACGACCAGTTACCTGGCTTTTGGACCGATGCGGTAGGGGATTCTCTAGGCGACCCGTTGCCGCTATTGACCCCGCTGTTAGTAGATGCAAAACCTGTGATGGTACCGATGGAAACGGTTGATCAACCACTGCGTACCATCGGAGAAATTGCCAATATATTTGCGATTGGTACACGGTTTGGCGATCCAAACTTAAAACCACCGTGCACTTTTATTGCGTCGTTAAGTAGTACGGTTTCGTTATCGCAAGCAAAACGAAATGAAGATGGTATACCATTGCATAATTATGGTCGTATTGATTTTAGTGATCAACATTTTTGGTCTCTTTTTGATTATTTAACGTTGATTGACCCTGCTAGTGACTTTGATGATTCGGTACCGCCTGTTTATGATGCGATTCCCGTAAGAATTGCCATTGATAATGATGGTAAGTCGTATACCACCAATACACCTGGTGCAGATGGATTGGATAACAATTTCAATTTTTATATCGATGAACTAACAGAAAAGTATGATCCCCATTTATATGAACATTGCATTAATGGGCGGATTAATATTAACACCGCACCATGGCGCGTTATCCAACGGTTACCATGGTTAAGTTATGGGGTAAATAGACATACAGGGGAAGCCCAACAGCCACCACGTAGTGGTAAAGGTTTGTTGCGAAGTGGGCATTTGGCAATGGCGATGGTTGCTTACCGCGATAAACAGGCGCTCAAGCAATTGGAAGCAAACGCGCCGTCGGTATGGCCGTTGGGAACGACACCTGATTATACGGATCGATATGATATCGCATCTTTAGATGTAGGTGCGGTTAAATTTGAGGGGAGGCGGTCGCAATTTTTTGGGGCGCCCACGGCTGCCGATACAGCACATATTAGGGCGAAGCGAGGTTTTATATCTGTTGCAGAATTGCTGCACGTGCGTAGTTGTAATTTTGCGGCAAACGGATACATACAATCTTTTGATATACGAAAATATTTAGATGGTTATGCGCTACTAACGCCGCCATCTTATGATGCAAAAAAGGGACATAGTGCGGATGATTTTTTAGAACGTGATGTTTTATTTCAACGTATTAGTAATCTTGTTACTGTGCGAAGTGATCTGTTTACGGCATATATCTTATTAAGGTATGGTAAGAAAGGCCCACAACACCGCCACATGGTGACATTCGATCGATCAAACGTTTTTAACGGTGCAGATATACCACAAGTTGTGATAAGTCATAGGGTGTTGGATTAATAATGTACAATTATCAAGTACTGTTTTAATTAAGGAATGGTAATTGTGTAGGTATAAATACTTAGGCGAAGGTGTTAATAGTTGTTTCTTGCACGGTGTTGTTCCGTTATTTTATGAAGGGCAAGTAAGGATAAGGTCGGTATTGAACGTTACAGCAACGCCATAGCGGTTAGCTTTTGAGACATCTAAGGTTGGCAATTTATCACTACGTACGACAATACCGCTAGTAGAAATTGTGCCGTTATCTGGAAAGCGTTTATCTTCGACTGGTATAGCCAAGTTGATTTTAATGGTGTCGCCTTGGTGTAGGGAATCGTTTGAAGTTGTAAAATAAAGACCGCTGGTAGAGATATTGGTGGTTTTATTACGCATTGCTTGCGAACGGGCACTTTGATTGGTGAAATATTCAAATGGAAGGGTGATCACTAGCCTTTGATGGAGGCGGTTATCTGCTTTATGTTCTTTGGGTGTTTTCACTTTAAGCTTCATTTATATCCTATTGCTATGCTCGCAGAACTACCATCAATGGTGCAACCCATTTTCCATACCTAGCTTAACGCAAAAACGGTGCCAATTATCAAGGAGATCGTACTGGGGAATGTATGCCGATATAAATATATGGTATTAAATGGGTTGCGCGGCAGTGCTAAATAATTATGTATTTATTCACAGCTTGGGATGTTTCACGCAATCAACGTTACAGACCATATAAGTGGTATAATGGTTTATTTTGTCAACAATCGAAAAGATCATGAAATTGGGTATTATGGCAAATTTTAGTACCATTATTGCAGATAATGTTAATTTACTTTTCCATTGAATTGTGATGAATGGTTTTGACAATCTTTAAGACGTGTGCTAACATATGCGACCTAGTAGTTACATTTTTTTACAAATAAAATGTGCGAAAAAGTCGTTTTTACGATAAAGAGACCTCTGATTAAGGGGCATGTATTTATGTTACAAAAGAACAACGGCATGGACGCTAACGCTAGGAAACTTTACTTTTATGCATGTTATTGCAGTTATTCCCGCCCGATACGCATCATCAAGATTCCCCGGTAAATTACTCGCTAATGAGACAGGTCAGTCGTTGTTGGAACATGTCTATCGACAAGTTTCGCGGTGTAAACGTGTTGATGAAGTGATGATCGCTACAGATGATGATCGCATATTTACTGAGTGTCAAAAATTTGGTGCTAAGGTGGTGATGACACGCGTTGATCATACGTGCGGTACAGACAGAATAGCAGAGGCGATATCTGGGTATGATGTTGATCTAGTGGTTAATGTGCAAGGTGACGAACCTGAGATTTCGCCAGATGCTATAGATAAACTGGTAGAAATAATGGAAGCGGATGCAGGGGCACAAATGGGTACGCTTGCATCATGTTTTGCAGAGGGGGATAGTGTTGATAATAAAAATGTCGTCAAAGTCGTACAGTCACTATCAGGGCGGGCATTGTATTTTTCACGAAGTGTCGTGCCATTTCACCGTAACGATGGTGAAGGTAGTGCTACGCCACTTTATTATAAACATATAGGTTTATATGCATATCGCAAACCGGTGTTACTAGCGTTGAGTAAAATGGCACCAACGCCGTTGGAACAAGGTGAACGACTGGAACAATTACGTGCACTAGAAAATGATATTTCTATTGCGGTAGGTATGATTGACCATGGTGCTGAGGGAATTGACACGCCAGAACAATATAAAGCATTTGTAGAGAGATTTAATATACGTCTAAAGGCGTAAGATAATTGTTTGAATAAGTAAGAATCGTTAAAAAAGTTAAATATAATTAAAAACAGCAGACAGGAGCGCTTTGTTGAGCAGCGACGAATTATTAGCAAGTGTAAGTAGTGTTTCAGATGAAACAGAATTTTATACCCCTATTCCAGATGGTTACACTCGGGGCCAATGTAAATATATTGTTGTCTTTGGTACCGTCATGAGTGGGTTGGGTAAGGGTATTTTCTCTTCGAGTTTGGCAAAATTAATGAGTGATCGAGGACTCACAGTTGCGCCAATTAAACTTGAGGGATATTTAAACATTGATTCAGGTACGCTGAATCCCTTTCGGCATGGCGAAGTATTTGTTTTAGATGATGGCATGGAATGTGACATGGATCTAGGGACTTACGAACGTATGCTTGATCAAGATTTAACAGGTTTAAATTTTACGACTTCAGGGCAAATATTTACACGCGTTCTTGAGCGTGAAAGGAAAGGGGGTTATCTGGGTCGAGATGTGCAGATGATTCCTCACGTTACCGGTGAAGTAAAAATGCGTCTGCGTGAGCTTTCATTAAAGACAAAAGCTGATGTTGTATTTGTTGAAATTGGCGGCACTGTAGGCGATCTTGAAAACGCGTATTATATTGAAGCCATTCGTGAACTTGCTTATGAAGAAGGACCCAATTCTGTTTGTTCGGTGGCACTTACTTATGTGTTGGAACCGCAAACACTTGGCGAGCAAAAATCTAAGGCAGCGCAACTTGGCATTAAGCGTTTGATGGAAAATGGTATTCAACCGAGTATAGTGGCTTGTCGGGCAACATCACCTGTGACACAAAAAGTACGAGAGAAAATTGCTCAATTTACCAACGTGCCTGTGGGTAAGGTGTTTAGTATGCATGACTGCAAATCTATTTATGTAATACCTGGTATGCTTAAAGAAGAAGGCATTGATATTGAAGTGTTGAAAATGCTTAATTTAGAGGCGCGTGCTGATGCGCAACAAGAAGTGCAAAGGTGGGCGAGGTGGTCCCGTTTTGTAGACAAACTAGATGTCGTAAAACATAAGGTAAATATTGGCATTATTGGTAAGTATACTTCATTACGCGATAGTTATGCTTCTATTATTCATGCTTTGGAACATAGTGGTGTGCATCTCTCGGTCGATGTGAATATTCATTGGATAGATACAACTGAAATAGATGCCAGCAATGTCGCAGAAAAATTAAAGGCATTGCATGGTATTATAGTGCCAGGTGGTTTTGGTGTGCGCGGTACACATGGTAAAATTGTTTGTATTCAATATGCCCGAGAAAATGATTTACCATATTTAGGTATTTGTTTAGGGTTTCAAATGGCAGTGATAGAATATGCCCGCAATGTGCTTGGGTTAGAAGATGCTGATTCAACAGAAATTAATGGCGATTGTAAACATCCGGTAATTGATATACTGCCAGAACAAAAAAATATAAAAAGCTTGGGCGGGAATATGCGTTTAGGCGGTAAGGATGTTGAAATTAAAAAGGGCACAGTCGCATGGGATTTATTTGGTCAATCACCAACAACCCGTATGCGTTTTCGTCATCGTTTAGAAGTAAACCCTGAATATATTGAGCAATTAACAGATGGTGGTTTGGTTTTTTCAGGGGTGGCTCCTGGCGAAGACATTATGCAAGTGCTTGAATTGCCGAAACATACTTACTTTATGGGCACTCAGGCACATCCTTGTTTAACGACGAGGCCGTTGATTCCAAATGCAATGTATACCGGATTGGTTGCAGCAGCACGTCAAAAAGCATATCCAAAAGAAAAACTTCCAAACGCAGTGGACGCAAATAAAATCGTGATCGATGAAGCGATGCAGTAAGCAGATTATAGTTTTTTTTACAAAAGGATTGGAATAAAAGATATGTTTAAAATTGCTTCCCATGTCGTGTTGTTGTGTTGTCTTTCTTTTTGTTGCACTATTTTTACGGGGTGTATGCCAGATGCATTTTTGGTACAACCTGTGTCGGTGTCTGCTGGTTTAAAGGAAAAAGTGATTCAAAGTGACGGGTTTTTTGTATCTGACAAGATAGTGATCATTGATGTTGATGGCATCATAATGAATGCAACACCGCAGGGGACAATTTTGGGGACATCAACAGGCGAAAACCCGGTATCTATTTTTGTAACTAAATTGAACAAAATCAAAGCAGATGGTCATGTTAAAGCAGTCGTTATTCGTCTTAATACACCAGGTGGTTCGGTGAATGCTTCAGACATTATGCATTACGAATTGAAAAAATTTAAAGCAGCGACGGGCATACCGGTGATAGTATGCATGATGGATCTCGCGTGTTCTGGTGGGTATTACTTGGCAATGGCTGCTGATGGTATTATTGCGCAACCTGCAACGATCACTGGTAGTATCGGGGTAATAATGCATCTATATTCTTATGAGAAAACACTTGGTATGTTAGGGCTTAAATCACATGTGATCAAAAGTGGTAAGTTGAAAGATCTTGGTTCACCGAGTCATACCCTTACCGAGGTAGAGCGCGTTGTGATGCAAGGCATTGTAGATGAATTTTATCAAAACTTTTTAGCTGTTATTCTTGAAGGAAGACCTAAATTAAGCAAAGCGGCGTTATTACCGTTGGCTGATGGACGTGTTTATACTGCACCACTCGCAAAAAAACATGGGTTAATTGATCGTATAGGTTATCCAAATGATGCCCTCGCCTGGGCCAAAGATATGGCCAAAATTGATAAAGCAAAAGTGGTGATCTATCAAAGTGCATTTGGGTCGTCATCCAATATTTACAGTACTACAAATACCAAACCACCTTCGGCAGGCGCACTTGTAAATATAGCGTTGCCAGACTTCATGAAAAATAAAGCACCACAGTTTTTGTATTTGTGGCAGCAGTAGTCTCTTGATAGCGGTTCACTTCGATATAAAGGAAAAAAGTTATGGTTCAGAATCCACCAGAAGGTATGCCAAGAATTACCCCTTATGTTTATTATAAAGATGTCAAAGGAGCGATTGCTTGGTTGACAAATGCATTTGGTTTTGAAAAACGGGGTGAAATTATAGAAGTGGGGGCAGCTGCTCATGGGGAGATGACATTTAATGATGGTGTTATCATGATGGGTACAGCTGGCGGTAATGGTTGCGGGAATAATATGAGTCCAAAAGATGCTGGTGCAGTTACGATGTCATTGTTTATATATGTAGATGACGTTGATGCCCATTATGAACATGCCAAAGCAAGCGGTGCACAGATTGTATGCGAACCAATGGATATGTTTTGGGGAGATCGTATGTATAACGTGCTTGACATTGAAGGTCAAAGCTGGTCATTTGCGACACACACACAAGATATTGCCCCAGAAGATATGGTAATACCAACTTGTGATAAATAGACCAGCCTCAAAGGGAAGACCAACGCTTGCCTAAAAGGGGTAAACGTTACTGCAGGCCGTTTAATTGTCGATTACCCCATTAAAAGTAGCGT
>Ga0255039_10000777_pt1 | contig 10379 bp, 3 predicted proteins | sample BC1_12_1_MG_FD_181713 | JGI IMG/M metagenome (GOLD analysis project Ga0255039, IMG submission 181713) | Seawater microbial communities from Strait of Georgia, British Columbia, Canada - BC1_12_1 | ecosystem: Environmental > Aquatic > Marine > Strait | place: Canada: British Columbia | collected... | reverse complement strand
TTAATGACTACTGGAATTCAAGTAACCGAAGGAAATCAATCAAACTATAACATAGTACAGACACCTACTTATGATACCGATAATAGGTTAGTAGGTGTAAGTTACGATGTTAATTATATATATCCCCCACAGGATGTGCAAGGTGATCGACTAGAACTTAAAGTAGTAGCTAGAGAGATATACAATCCATTACCAAAAATATCAGGATATATATTTGATACATCAGCATTAGGTAATCCAGAAGAAACAAGAACATTAACAGTTTTGGGTATACCTGATACGCCTTTTAGCGCAACTTTAAATGACGGAACAACTACAACCACAATTATTAACAACGAGATAATTGGAAGCAAAGGCACATATAATCACGATATAACTTTCCCTGCTCTAATAAAGGGAAGCCCGAGCGTTACATATACCATAGAAATAACTGGTTCTTATGTAGCCGATATTAACCTGCCTAATCCTTTTACTGTTGACCAATTAAATGAAGTGCAAATTATAGTAGGAAAAGTTAATAATGTCCCAGTTTCTGTATCTGGCTGGCCATCAACTGATCCTCGTACAACAATTTCAGCATTGCTTAGAAATCCTTATGGAAATTTATCAGAATCTAATGGTATATGGCTAATACAATTGGATTATAACCTTTCCCCGTCTACTGGCGCGGGAACTTTTGATGTTTTAAAACAAATTGAAATTTCAGATTTTACCAATACCGAAGAAATTGAAACAAATGCTAATGGAAATCAAACTAACGTAACCTCACTTACTGTTGATGATACAACAGGAATACTTGCCGGAGATAAAATTGCCTTATTAGACACATTAGCACCATATGAATCCACTGTTTCTAGTGTTGATTCAGGTACAACATTAACAATTTCACCTGCTATAACTGTTTCTGATAATCAACAAATAAATTTTTATAGAGATAATGGAAATAAAATAGAAATATTTAATAGTGATGTTACATCTGTTAATGATTATACTATTAATGTAAAGTGTGATATTGTAATAACAAATAGCGGAGATGCAGGAATAACTTTTGATTTAGACTTAAGTAATATAATAACGCATAATCCAGCAACGGCATTTGGCATGACAGGAACGCATGCTACTAATACAGCGGCTTGTGCTGATACATCTTATACCAATACAGTTTACGTTACTAATGACGAATTTGAGGTAGGCAAAACAGTATATACTAACTATGTCTACAACCCCGGTAATGTTTTAACAACACCTTTCGTTGGAAATAGCGGTTTTTATGCCGTAGACATTAATCCAAAAATAGCAATTAAAATAGATTCAAATGGTGTTATTATAGACGCTATTCATCTATGCGTATAAAATATAATATATGGCTAATATAACATTAACATTTACAAACCCATTACCCGTTACAGTTCAAACGGGAGATATAGCTTGGTACTTAAATACCACAACTAATCAAACAGTTGAAATGGGTCCAATAACGTCTATTAATGGCTTAACAATTGTAATAAACGCTGCAACGGGCGTTCAACCGCCAACTACTAACGATTTTGTATTTTACGTAAAAGATCCAGTAGGTAGAGTTGGACAGCTAAAAGGCTATTATGCGGAAATACAATTTAGGAATAACACAACGAAATATGCAGAACTATTTTCAGTAGGCACGGAAATATTTGAGAGTAGTAAATAACATGTAATAATATAATAATAAAACAATAAAAATATGATTGGAGCAGGCGCAGTAATGGGAGCCGTAAAAGGCTTAACGGGGATTGCATCAGGTATTATTGGCTCTCGCAAAAGAAAAAGAGAGCAAAGAGCAGCACAAGCAGAATTCAATAGAAGAATGGCGGAATACCAAAACCTTGATACAAGCAACTTATACAAAAATTTAGAAAACACATATGAAGACTTAACTGTTAATCAACAGCAGGCTGACTATACCCGTAGACAACAGGAGAGAGGATTTGCTTCGACCATGCAAGGTTTACAGGGAGCAGCTGGAGGGTCTGGTATTGCAGCTTTAGCACAATCATTAGCTGGGCAGCAATCACAGGCAGCTGAAAGAGCAGCAGTTTCGATTGGAAGGCAAGAAAGCCAAAACCAAATGTTAGCGGCGGGGCAGGCGGCAACAAATCAAATGTCTGAAATACGCGGCGAGGAGCAGTCAAGAAATTTAAAAAGACAGCAAACAGAAACATTATTAGGAATGTCGCAACAACGTTTAGGGGCAGCTAATCAAGCTAGACAACAGGCAACTCAATCAGTGCTAGGGGGAGTTGGATCACTAGTAGGAGCAGCAGCGCCAGGTATAGCAAACGTATTAGGTGGCGGCGACTTTTTCTCAGGGCAAGCAATGGGCGGAGGGCCAAATATACCTTAATAAAAAATTATGGCAAATATAAACTTAATAAGAGGAGCAGCAACGGCAGCACCAAAATATTTGGATGCAGGTAAGGCGATAGGCGCAGGTATAAATCAAACCATGCCCGGTATAAGCCCGTCAACTTTAGCTAACTTAGCTTCAATGAAAAATACTGACGCTGCGGTTAAAAATTATATAGATGGCTTAAACACTGAAATGGATTTAGTTGATTTTTCTGAATCTGAGAAAAACTCAATTAAAAGTTATTTATTTAGCCAAAAGCAAAGATACGCTCAGTTAGCTACGGAGCTTACTCAAACTGACGCAATGAGTCCTTATTATTTAGAACTAAAAAATGAAATGGACGGCATTAAGCAATCTTTTGTAAATTTAAAAGGTCAAACAGATAAATTTAAAGAGCGTAAAATACAATATTTAGACGACCTTGAAAACGGAAGACTATCTAAAGGCAATAAAGCAGAAGACTACAATGTAGCAGGTAGCGTTTATGGAGGAGGAGCATTGCTAATTGACCCAGATGGCGGCATTAATGTTGTTACAGACGGAGGTAAAGGGTTAACCCGATATGCAGACGTTAAAGACCCTAAGCTTAAAGATTTTAAAACTGCTGACGAAATACTTGAACAAAACAACAAATTATACAACGCTGGAGTTGCTTTGGACGCTTCTAAGGAAGCTTTGTTAAGAAACCAGCTTAAGAGCAAGCTTTCGCAAGACGGCTCGTTAGAATCGATCGTTGAAGATGGGCTTATTAACAATGAAAGACTAAATGTAGACCTTGATGCTTATGCAACTCGAGAAGATGCTATTAATGATGTAGCTGAAATACTATTGCAAGGCTATAGAGATAGCGCAGCCGCAGGAGCTGAAGAAAAACGAGTTAGAAAGGGTCAAGCTAAACCAAAAGGCACTGAAGGCTCTTTGACAGATCCTGAAGGAACATATTTAGGATATGGTAGAAATGCTGATGCGGATAAGAAAAATTTTAAGGCTCAATATGATGCTGCACAAAGTAGGGCCGCTCTTGGAGATCCTGCAGGTATAACATTACTTGACAAAGATGGAAATGTGCTTGTTGAAGGTAGCAGATCAGAAGAAAAATCTGTAAAATGGTACTCAAGCGCTGATTCAAAAAAATACCAAGGTAGAGTCCCAAGGGGAGGCGTTTCAGAATGGCTAATAAGACCCTTCATGTTCAAAAGAGATGATGGCGCTACAATGGCTGGTGTGCAATGGAGAGACCGCGACGGAAACTGGCGAACTCTTCAGCCGGGTGATTTTGAAAAAGAACTTAACGGAACAGCAGGTGTAACGCAAAACAATACAAACACTTCACCTAGAGGAGCAGCGCAATTTAATCAAAACCAATCTAATTAATAAACTTAATGAACGAAAAAGCATTAGAATACTCGTTTAACCTTTTTAAGGCTGATGGGTACAACGGTACATTAGAAGATTACAAAACACTTATTAAAGAAGATAAAGAAGCTTTAAGCTATTCATATGGATTATTCTCAAGCGATGGTTACGACGGATCAATTGGGGATTTTTCTACATTAGTAGGTGTGGGAAATCAACAAGACCCTGCAAAGGAGACTGCAAATGCGGGGTCGGAAAATCAAGCGGTCGTTGGGGATTTCAGCTCGGATCCTGGTTCTTCGGTATCAGTAGATCAAGCAATAATTAATTTTGAAAATAGAACAGGAAAAAAACCGTCTTCCGTAATGGAGCTTACAGATGAAGACTTTGCAAATCCTCCTTCCCCAAATAGTATACAGGTTGATATTTCAAATTTTGGTGTTCCCTCAAAAGAAGAAGATCAAGAAATTTATAATGAAAGAAAATCTAAAATTGAAAAAATAGCTGATGGCCGTCAAAAAACCGAACGTCTTGCTAAAAAATATGCGGAAGATAATTTTGATAACGAAAAAGAAAAAAATTCATTTGTAGAAAAGGAATTAAAAAATTATGATGAGCAATATGAGTTTGAGCTAAATTTAGTAAGAAGAGATAAATTTGCCGTTCAAGAAGCTGCAGTAAATCAATTGAGAAAAGATACAGGGGCAAACGCAAATAAAGGTGACGCTTTTGGGGATCTAACTAATTACGGCAGCTACTTATATAAATTGGTTTATGCTCCAGCCTCAGCTAATGAAGAGGCAACAGAAATTATAAACCTAGATAAAGAAGTTGAAGCAGCTATCATAACGGACTTGTCCCAAAGAGAGTTAGAAAAGCTATCCAGAGGGTATTATAGCTTAAAAGAAAAAGAAGCTTTAATAAATAAGTATAAACTCCCTATAATAAAAAGAGAAGCAGACAAGCTAGAATCAGAAAAAAATGCATTAGACGAAGAAGTTGCAAATAAAGCTTCTAAAATAAATAACAGGCAAGCCGAAATAGAGGCTCGTTTAAATTATATTAAAAATTCTAAGCCTCAAGACCAATTTACACAAGAAGAAGTAAATTTGTATAATTCTTTAGTAAAAGAATTTGACGCTTTAAATGAGGAAAAGAAAGCATATAAAAAAGAAATAGACATAAGAGTTGAAAAACTTGTTAATAGAAAAGAAACCTTAGAGGGTCAATATGGTATTGATTTAACTAAAGGTGTTTTAAATAATAACTTTCAACTAAGTAATGATATAGAAAAGTTCAGAGAAAAATATTCTGGTGACGGATGGTGGAATGGAGCGGTGGATATTATAGGAGGTGAAGGTATTGGTGGTTTTTACAGAATAATTAAAGCAGGACCATTAGGTGTACCTACTTGGTTATTGACTTCATTTGGAGATGCTTTTTCAGATCAAGAAAGTTATTCATCTTTTGACGCATTTAGTGACACGATGTCTAACTTTATAAACTACGACTTAGTATCTAAATCTGAAGATGAAAAGTTTAGTATAACCAAACAGCAAGGAGGGTTTAAAGATTTTGATGCCAGATCATATGCTAAATTAGGGGTAAGCATGATTCCTTTTACTGCTTATTTAATTACAGAGGTTAGAAAAGGTAAAATGACCGGTATAAAAAATACAATTGGAAAATATTTTTCAAAACTAAAATCTAGCGGCCCCGTTTTAAGCCCGATATCATTAGCTACAAAAAATAATATTATAATGGCTGATGCTGCGTTTAGAGCAACTGTTTTAGATAATCAAAAATTAGCAGAAGAAAAAGGCTTAAATGGCACCGCTGCTAGTGCTTATGCAGCAACAGTTAGTTTAACAGAGGGTATGGTCCAATCTATTATGCCTGATGCTAACTTTATTAAGGGCGCTGCCGGCAAAGCCTTGAAAGATGGCTTTGTAAAAAGTTTAAAAGCAGCTGCAACAAAAGAGGGTATAAAAACAGCAACTAAAACATTTGCTACAAACATCGCAAAAGAACTTGGAGAAGAGGAAATAACTTACCTTGCTAATTTATTTACTGACGTTTCTTATGGTTTAGCTCTACCAAAAGGCTCAGAGTTTTTAAATAACCAAATAGAATTAGTAGCTGGAACTTTAATGTTAAGCGGTGGGATGGGATCCGTAGGTAGTGTTCAAACATTTAGAGCGCAAAAACAGCTAATATACAATCAAATAGGTCAAAATATAGAATCAACAGATTTGTATTTAAAAACTATGCAGGAGAAATTAGATCCTAATAGTTTAGAATTTAAGCAAATACAAGACGCTAGGAGATTTGCTTTAGATATATACAAAGCAATAGAAGTTTCACCAGAAAACGTTACAGCTGAGCAAATTGATTTATTGGTTAACAAGCAAAAACTAATAGATAAAAAGAAAAATGTAGACTCTGCTTTCCATAGCGAAATTAATGAACAAATAAAAAACATTGATGATCAAATATTAAATAGCGACGTTAAATCCGCTATAGTTAAGGCTTTCGATCAAGACATCAAAAACCTAGAAAAATCTATAGCATCATCAGGTGTTAAAGTTGATGAAACAATTGTTTTTGAAGGTGATGAAGACTCGGACTCTAATCAAAAACAAAAAGAGTTTTTAATGAATGAAGCCGGCTACACGGAAAAGCAAGCGGAAAGCTCTAAAAATTCACCAGGATTATTTGTTACAACAAAAGACGGTAAAGAAATATTGGTTGTAAATAAGGATTCTGCGTTAGAAGACAGCACTGTTACTACAGGTCAACATGAATTTTTACATAAAGTTTTAAAAGCAGCATTAAATAAAGATCCTGAACTAGCTAAAAGAGCAGCTACGGAACTTATGAGGGAGCTTGAATCTATGGTTGGGGGAAAAGAAAATTTATTAGGCACCGCTTGGTTTCAAAGATGGGCTAGATATCAAGAAAAAGTAAAAAGCGGAACATACACAGTAAACGATTTTTACGAAGAGGCACTACCACTGTTTTCTGAAGCTTTAACAAATAAAGATATTAAATATAATCCTGACGCTTTAAAAAGAATTGGCGACTTATTTAGACAAATAATGCAAAACTTAGGGTTAAAATCAGTAAGTTTTGAAACAGGTAAAGATGTTAGAAATTTTATAGTAGACTACAATAAGGCTTATCAAAAAGGTAAATTTAAAGGAGCCCTTAAAACTTTTGCAAAAACAGGTAAAGCTAAAGGTGTTAGAAATTTAAAACAAAAAATAAGTTCAGCAGGCATAAAAGAAAGTATTAAAGATGATTTACAAAACCAATTAATTGCTTTAGAGGATCAATTAATGGATAATTCAATTGACTATGATACTTACGAACTCAAAGTAAGCGAACTTGAAAGTAAACTCGCAAAAACCCAAAAACAAGAAGCTGTTGAAAAGAAAAAGCCTAAAAAGAAAAAAGAAAAAGAAGTATCTTTAAAAGATGCTACAGCTAAATCTAAAAAAATACTTGATGACATAGGCAATGATCCTAATGGGTTTAATAAAAATAACCCTAAAATATATGAAGTATTAGAAGGTATAATACGATCAAAATCTAAAGTATTTAGAACAGCTGGGGGTAATGTAGTTAATTTAACTAATTTGCCTGGTTTTGAAATGGAAAATATGGTGCAAGAAACTATAGCTGGTTTGGTGCCAATGATTAATAAGTTTAACCCGAAGAAAAACGATTCTTTATTTGGCTACTTAAACTCTCAGCTTGCCAACAAAATGCGAGGGGCTTTAAAATCTGGTAAAGTTACGGATCAAAAGTTTACTGAAGACGTATCAGTAGCAAAAGGTGTTATTGCTGAAGAAACTACAACTAAGCAACCCGAAAAGCCTAAGTATGTTAAAATTATGGATGCAGATGTATTTGATACTAAAGTTATCAATTCTATTTCTGATAAAATGGTTTCTACAGTTCGAGTGCTTAAAAGTAAACTTATTGCTGCTTTAGGCAAAAACCAAAATACATCACCATTAATTGCTGAAATATTATCTGACATTTCAACACAAGCGGACATTGACATTAAAAAAGCAATGGGAGGCAAAAAAGATGGTGCTTTAAGGAAATTCTTGCTTAAAAATAAACAAGCAATAATTGAAAATTTGACCACAACATTTTTAATAGGCAAAGATCAAGGCGATAAAGTGCTAGGAGGACTACCTATTGCAATACAAAAACAAGTTGATGGCGAGTTTTTATCATATCCAGATTGGGTTGGTAAAAAAATAGATCGTGAAACAGCAGAAAAAAGAGGAGCAACGGCTGGGAATCAAATAGTACGTCGTATACCAGCTAATAGAATTTCCGATGCTGACTACCTATCTTTCTTTTTGCAGCCAACAGGCAACCCTATACGAGGGCGTAAGGAGGCTTTAGCAAAAGAGTTATCCGGAGAAATAGGATTAGAGTTATTTGTTGAAGCTATTGAATCAGGTGGAGGCCCTATATTTGATGCTTTTTCAGCTAATCGTGAAAGAATGGGTGAAGTTTTGGGCGATTATTATGCAGGTGAAGTTATAAAACAATCTGAAAGAGGCACCGTTAAATTTAGCATTCCTAATAATATTATAAGAGAATCATTTAAAGCAATATCAGGTGCTACTGAATTTAAAACAGAGCAAGCTATTCAAGCTTTATATAATAAATACCCCGAGTTTAAAAAACAAATAGAAAAAGAAGTTGTAAAACCATATAAAAATTTATGGGAAAGAATAAACGAGCTTGTGGCTAAACAGGAAGCTAAAAATAAAGGCAGAGCTTTTGAAATAGCTTTTTCTGAAATGCTAAATAAAATCGGAGGTAAAATTTCTAACATTAGAATAGAGGAAGATGGCGTAGACGTTACATTTAAATATAATGGTGATACAATAAAATCTGAACTTAAATTAACACAAGACGCTAAACTTGGAACTCCACTTATATCTGATGTTTTTAATTTTGCGCTAAATAATAAGCCTATTAATTTAGATTGGATCAATAAAGAAGATTTAGATTTTTTAAACAAAGGATTAGCAGAAAATAAATCAAATATTAAAAAATATATAAACAGGTTAATTTCTCTAGGTGGCGTTCTACAAGAAGACGGTAGTATTTTAATAGAAGACGGGGATATTGATCCGTTGTACAAAGTAGAGCAAAATATATTTGAAAACTCTAGAACAAACATAGATCTAACATGGAATACCCCCAAAGACTGGTACAGCAGAAAAGGTAATGATATTTTAAATATTTTACAAATAGGGGCTTTTAATTTAAAAAATAACCCTAATTCCTACAGTGCTTACTTGCCTGAGTTCGCAACTTACGACAGCGATGGTAACATAGAAAAAGGTATACAAGCTAGAGGTGTTTTCTTTTCAGTGCCTTTTGAAGGTAAAAGAAAAATTAGATTTAAATTTATATTTGAAATTAAAAATGCAAAGTTTAAAAATAAGTTAGCGGAACAGTCTGGAGGAATTCAAATAAATACACCTAAAGGCTTAAAAAATGTTTTAGAAAAAGGAGCTAAAGCTAAAGAGTCAATTAAATCATCAAATGAAACATTATTTTTAGGGGGCGTATTAAGTCCTGTTAAAAATATGAAAAAATTTGATACATATGAAATGGCTGATATTATTGCTTCTGAATTATTTAGAGATTCAAAAAAATATAGAAATAGACAAAAATTTGAATATTTTTATAAAAACCTTACAACCCAAGAGCAATATCAGGTGCAAAAAGAAATGCGTAAGAAAAACTTAACGCCATTTGGGAGAGGTATAAGCGTTTGGGACTTTGACGACACGCTAGCAACAACAAAAAGCAATGTGTTATATACTCTGCCTGGAGGTATAAAAGGCAAGCTTAATGCTGAAGAATTTGCAAAACGCGGAGACGAGCTATTAGAACAAGGTGCTGAATTTGATTTTAGTGAATTTGAAAAAGTAATGAAAGGAGCTAAAGGTCCTATGTTTGAAAAAGCCATGGAACGTAATAAGCGTTTTGGAAACGAAAGTGTTTTTATATTAACCGCTAGACCTGCTAATTCAGCTACTGCTATACACGAGTTTTTGAAAGGCATTGGCCTTAATATTAGATTAGAAAATATTGTAGGTTTAGGTAATAGTACCGCACAAGCTAAAGCTGACTGGATTAAAGGTATGGTTGCTGAAGGCTATAATGATTTTTACTTTGCTGATGATGCATATAAAAATGTTAAAGCTGTGCAAAATGTTTTAGAAGTAGCAGACGTTAAATCTAAAGTACAACAAGCTAAAGTTAAATTTAGCCTAGAAGCTGACCCTAAAATGCTTGACAAAGAGTTTAATTTAATGCTTGAGCGCACTAAGGGTCTTAAGGCAGGTGCAATTATATCACCGTCGAGGGCTGAACAGCTAGGTAAGGGCAAAGGTAAATTAGATTTATTTTTACCACCCAACGCAGAAGACTTCCAAGGATTGCTTTATAAGTTTTTAGGCAAAGGTAAACAGGGTGATGCTGATGTAAAGTTTTTTAAAGAAAACTTATTTGATCCATTTAATCGTGCTGAAAATGCAATGAGTACGTTTAGACAACAACTTGCTGATAACTTAAAAATATTAAAACGAGAGCT
>Ga0255039_10000776_pt1 | contig 10381 bp, 8 predicted proteins | sample BC1_12_1_MG_FD_181713 | JGI IMG/M metagenome (GOLD analysis project Ga0255039, IMG submission 181713) | Seawater microbial communities from Strait of Georgia, British Columbia, Canada - BC1_12_1 | ecosystem: Environmental > Aquatic > Marine > Strait | place: Canada: British Columbia | collected... | reverse complement strand
CGGAGGCACCGTGATACTCGGGCCGGTCCTTGACCGAGAAATGTGTCGGATCGATCTTGCAGATGCGACCACAGCCGATGGTGCAACCAAAACAGGCGCCGTTAGTGACGATATTGGTATGCCCGTTTTCGTTTGGCGTATGCATCGCTTCGGGATTAAGTTTGTTAGCCCCTTCGAAGCGCACGCTGCGGTTATTATTGGTTGGCAGGCTGCCAAAGCCGTTGGTCACGTCGATCATCGCCAGTGTGCCGTCACGCGACATTTCTTCCCGGTCTGTCATGCGCGCGTTGACTTCATTGACGATTTTGTAGAATGCCTTGGGGTCTTTTGCGCGTACACCCCTGGTGCCGCGTACGGCGATGGTTTTGAGATTCTTCGAGCCCATGACGGCGCCAACGCCGGAACGTCCGGCCGCACGATGCTTGTCATTGACGACACAGGCATAACGGCACAGGGTTTCACCGGCCTGGCCGATGCCGGCAAAGCGCATCAGTGGGTCGCGATATTTCGCGGCCAGCAGGTCTTCGGTTTCCCACACGGTTTTGCCCCAGATTTCACTGGCATCGCAAAGCTCGACCTTGTCGTCTTCGATGTGCAGGTAAACCGGTTTTTCGGAAACACCTTCGATAATCAAAAGATCGTAGCCTGCCATCTTCAGTTCGCCGCCGAATTTGCCGCCCGAGTTGGAACAGGCGATGGCGCCAGTGAGCGCACCCTTGGTAATCACGGTGTAGCGTCCGCCAGTGGAAGCCATGGTGCCGGTTAACGGACCCGTGGCAAAAATTATCTTGTTCTCTGCCGACAGGGCGTCTGCAGCCGGGTCCATTTCTTCATAAAGATATTTGGTTCCGAGTCCGCGCGAACCGAGATAAGCCTCCGCCCATTCCATGTTCAGGGGTTCGATATCGCAGCTACCTGTCGTCAGGTTTACGCGCAGAATCTGTTTTTGCCAGGCCATCTGGTTACCTCCGGGAATTATTGTGTTCTGAGCACGATTGTATATGCTGCTGCTCTGTTTTAACACAATTTCGCAGTGCTAAAGCGATCTAAAGTGAGGTAAAAGTAAATGATCAGGGTAATCATCGAGCGTGAAGTCGCCGAAGGGCTCGAGGAGTTCTACGAATCCGCTATCGCTAATTTGCTTGGCGTCCTGGCAAACGCCGCCGGCTATGTAGCGGGCGAGTCATTGGTGGATATCCATCGCCCGAATCGCTATGTCGTGGTGACCCGCTGGGTCGATGAAGCGGCGTGGCAACGCTGGCAGTCCTCAGGTGAACGCCAGGAAATGCTCGACGCGATCCGCCCATTTCTGTTGAACGATGAGAAATTCACCCTGCTGCGGCAGTTGAGTTTCCATCAACAGGTGTCCGCAGCCTGATTGCAGTGCGTAACTGCCTGGTCGCATTGGTTGCAGGTAATTGCTTCATTGGCGGTGAAATGGGTCGACCGCCAGGCTGTGCATCGGGTAGAATTCCGCGCAGTCAGCTGGATAATCGCTGGTTCGAATCTTGCGAAAGATTTCGAACTGGAGGAAAGTCCGGGCTCCACAGGACAGAGTGCCAGATAACGTCTGGGGGGCGAGAGCCCACGGCCAGTGCAACAGAGAGTAGACCGCCAGTTAGTGATCAACTGATCCCGGCTGGTAAGGGTGAAAGGGTGCGGTAAGAGCGCACCGCGCTTCTGGTAACAGAAGTGGCATGGTAAACCCCACTCGGAGCAAGACCAAATAGGAAAACTATGACGTGGTCCGCGTCGTTTTCGGGTTGGTTGCTTGAGATTGAGAGGTGACTTTCAGTCCAGATGAATGATTATCCACGACAGAACCCGGCTTACAGGCTGACTTTTATATCTATCCGGGGCGCATCCGATGCGCCCCTCTTTTTTTGATGGGCATGTTTTCACGCGCTCGAATTTCGTTTCCTGCTGGATGTTCACGCTTTGGGACGGCGTTTGGCGTGTGATGCCGAGCGTGGCCGCTACGACACGACGTCTTTTACCGCCTCCATAGCGACGAATGAAGAAGAACTTGCTACATGTGGCAGCATGGTAATGCTTTCACCGAGAGTGCGACGAAAGCTGAGAATGTCGGCCGTACGAACTTTCAGGAGGTAGTCGAAGGAACCGGCGATCATGTGGCATTGCTCAACCTCCGGGATTTTCAAAACCGCCCGGTTGAATTGCTGTAGCGCCTTTTCGCGCGTGTCCGACAGGCGTACCTCGACAAATGCGACGTGCTCGCGTCCCAGTTTCCCCGGATCCAGGATGGCGCGAAAACCCCTGATGTAACCTTTTTCCTGCAGCCGCTTCAGGCGAACCTGGCAGGGGCTCTTGGATATGCCGATGCGTTTTGCCAGATCCGTGACGGGCAGGCGGCCTTCAACCGAGAGAATGGCCATAATCTCCTGATCGAATCGATCTAGTTGATCTCTTTTACTTGAAATAGTCATAAATAAGACTGAAAAAGGAGTTAAAAAAAGTACAAACGTCCGGGAAAATCAAATATTAGGGAATTATGACCTGTCGATCAATAATAATATGAGTGTATTACTGCTGATAACCCCCGGGAGATGGATGTGGACTTGTATCGTTCCAACCCGCGCATGGTTGATGAGTTGTGCGATGCACTTGTCGGCACGCGATCACCGGACGCTGGCTGGCCCGATTTTGTTGCTCTCGGTTTGCATCACGCGCGCGGTGTTCAAGACCGACATCCCGGGAAATTTACAGCCTGCTGCAGCCGTCTTTGAACAGGGCGTATAATACCCGGGTCAGCAAGGTAGTCTTCAAACCCCAAAGGATATTTCGACATGAGTTCAAGTGACCAGACCGGTTCTTCTTTAAGGGATGCGATTCGAACCCACTACGCGGCCGATGAGGCCAGTGTTGTGCGTGCGCTGATCGCCCAGATTCGACTCGACAGCAATGAACGTAACGCGGTTGCCGCTGCGGGTGCGAAGATCGTCGACCAGGTCAGAAACGAAACTACGCCGTCGATGATGGAGAGCTTTCTGGCTGAATACGGTCTGTCGACAGAGGAGGGTGTAGGACTCATGTGTCTGGCAGAAGCGCTGCTGCGTGTGCCCGACGCGGAAACCATCGACGAGCTTATTTATGACAAGATCGAACCGTCTAACTGGGGAGCTCATCTCGGGCATTCCTCCTCACCGCTGATCAATGCGTCTACCTGGGCACTGTTATTAACCGGCAAGGTTCTGGAAGATGATCCGAACAAGCCTGCCGCAGTGTTGCGCAGTCTCATACGTCGGGCCGGTGAGCCGCTAGTGCGAACCGCCGTGGCGCAGGCGATGAAATTGCTGGGGCGGCAGTTCGTTCTTGGCCAGACCATTAGCGAAGGGCTGCGCAATGCGCGCGAGCTCGAAAAAGCGGGTTACACCTATTCTTACGACATGCTCGGTGAAGCCGCGCGCACCGAGGCCGATGCGGTTCGTTATCATCAGGCCTATGCGACCGCAATCGATGCCATTGCGCAGCAGGCACAGGGTGATGTGCGTTCGAGTCCTGGCATCTCGGTGAAACTGTCGGCCCTGCACCCGCGTTATGAATACACTCATCATGCCGCTGTCATGGCGGAACTGGTGCCACGCGCGCTCAACCTCGCGCAACAGGCGGCCGCGGCTAAGATCGGTTTTAACATTGATGCCGAAGAGCAGGATCGACTGGACTTGTCTCTGGACGTTATTGAAGCACTGCTATCCGACCCGTCACTCCTGGGCTGGGATGGTCTCGGCATCGTGGTGCAGGCCTATGGCAAACGCGCCGCCCCCGTCATTAAAACCCTGTATGACATGGCTGAGCGTAATGATCGAAAAATCATGGTGCGGCTGGTCAAGGGTGCTTACTGGGATACTGAAGTTAAGCTGGCGCAGGAACTTGGAGTGGCCTCGTTCCCGGTGTTTACACGCAAAATCAATACCGATGTCAGTTACATGTCCTGTGCGCAGATGCTGATGGACCGACGAGATCGCATCTATCCCCAGTTTGCCACTCACAATGCGCATACCTGCGCTGCGGTGCTGGCGATGGCGGGCGATGACAAGGACAGTTTCGAGTTTCAACGGCTGCACGGCATGGGTGAGTCCCTGCACGATATCGTGCGCCAGGGCCACGGTGCGCACTGCCGCATTTATGCACCGGTCGGCGCCCATCGTGATCTGCTTGCATACCTGGTGCGGCGTTTGCTGGAAAACGGCGCAAACAGTTCCTTCGTCAATCAGGTTGTCGACGGGAGCATCCCGTCAGCATCCATTACCCGTGACCCGGTCGCTGAAGTGGAGGCCCTGGGTGATACGATTGCCAGTCCGATGATTCGCAGTCCTGCCGAGTTGTTCGCACCATTGCGGCGTAACTCGAAGGGATTTCGCATTAACGAACCCGCTTCGATTACGCCATTGTTGCAGGCGCGCGAGAAGTTCGCCGAGCATGTCTGGAGTGCCGGGCCGATGATTGTTGATCCGCTCAACGGAGTAGACATCACACCAGCCGGCGAAGTTCGCAAACTGTTTTCTCCGGCCGATGGCGATCGTGTGGTTGCCGAAATTCAGGAGACTACCACTGCTGAAGTAGCCCTGGCTCTCGATGCCGCCGCAGCCGGGCTTGAAGAATGGTCAGCCTGGCCGGTCACTGAACGTGCCGGGGTGTTGCGCAGGGTCGCCGATCTGTATGAGGACAACATTGCCGAATTGACCGCGATTACCACGCGTGAAGCCGGCAAGACCGTTCTCGATGGCATCGCTGAAGTGCGCGAAGCGGTCGATTTTCTACGCTACTATGCCGACGAGGCGATACGCCTCGATGATGAGTCGCCGGGAATCCCCTGTGGTCTGTTCGTCTGCATTAGTCCGTGGAACTTTCCGCTGGCGATTTTCAGCGGCCAGATCGCTGCGGCGCTTGCCGCGGGCAACGCGGTGCTGGCGAAACCCGCCGAACAGACACCGGTTATCGCCGCGCGAGCGGTCGCATTGATGCGCCAGGCTGGTCTGCCGAGGGCGGCACTGCAACTGTTACCGGGCGATGGGCCGACCGTAGGTGGTCCCCTGACCTCGGATCCCCGCATCGCCGGAGTGTGCTTTACCGGCTCGACCGAAGTAGCGCAGATTATTCATCGAGCGCTCGCGCGCAACGCTGGACCCGATGCGGTGCTGATCGCCGAAACCGGTGGTCTCAATGCCATGATTGTCGACAGTACCGCACTCACCGAACAGGCGGTGCGCGATATTCTGATCTCGTCTTTTCAATCTGCCGGCCAGCGCTGCTCGGCGCTGCGCATGCTTTACGTGCAAGAAGAGGCGCGTGAACGTCTGCTGGAGATGTTATACGGCGCCATGGAAGCCCTGACCATCGGCGATCCCTGGCACTGTGCCACCGATGTTTCGCCGGTTATAGATGCCCAGGCACAACAGGAAATCAGCGACTACACAGCGGCCATGGAATCTGCAGGTAGATTGCTCAAGTCGTTACCGGCACCGTCGCAGGGCACCTATGTATCGCCAGCCGTCGTCAAGGTTGATGGAATCGCGGAAATGGAGCGTGAAATCTTCGGCCCGATATTGCATGTTGCCAGTTTCAAGGCGCGCGATATCGATGCGGTAGTCGATGCCATCAACGCGCGCGGTTACGGGCTGACCTTTGGTTTGCATACCCGAATCGACGATCGTGTACAGCAGATCGTCGATCGTCTGCGTGTCGGTAATGCCTACGTCAATCGTAACCAGATTGGTGCTATTGTCGGTTCGCAGCCTTTCGGCGGAGAAGGCTTGTCGGGTACCGGTCCGAAAGCGGGTGGACCTCATTACCTGGAGCGTTTCCAGCGCCGAGTAGCGGCCGAAGCCCTGCAGGCACCGGACGCAAATCTGATCGAAGCCTCGACCATTCAGGCGAAAATCTCAGCTCTGGACGCGCGCAACTGGGCGGCAAGACCTGATCGGGTCGCGGTTTTGCGCAGGGCGCTGGCCGGTAGCGGTAGCACTATTCGTAAGGCACTCGCCGAGACGGCCGCTTTCGACATGACTCCGCAAACCCTGCCCGGGCCCACCGGGGAGAGCAATCGGCTCAGTTTTCATCCAAAAGGTACCAGTCTGTGCCTCGGTCCGACTGCAGAGATTGCGATCGCCCAGGCCGCGCAAGCGCTGGGAGCGGGCTGTGCGGTGGTTATTGTAGCGCCCGATGTCAGTAAGCTCGCGCAGGCGCTAATAGATGCCGGCGCACCGGTTGCTGCTGTTGATGGCACGATTGCAGCTGTTGCCCTGACCGAATTGAAGGACATAGCCGTGGTGGCCGCTGCCGGTATCTCTAACTGGACGCGTTCGTTGCGACGGGCTCTCGCAGAGCGCAGCGGAGCTATTATCTCGCTGGAAAATCAGAAAATTGCGCCAGAACGCTACGTGCTCGAGCGGCATTTGTGCATCGACACCACGGCGGCCGGGGGCAATGCCAGTTTGTTGGCATCGACAGAGTGAGTGGCTGCCGGCATTGATGTGACCACCGCTGCTGCCGGGGCGCTCGCTTTGCCTGTGCAAACTAGTCGGAATAAACCACGCGGTCGCCAATACGCAGCAGGCCGGCTTCAAGCACGCGCGCGGTGATGCCGCCGTGACCGCGCATGGCATTGTAGCCGCCAGCGCCGAGCGCGCGCTCCATCTTGCTGCAGGGATGACAGGCGCCGGTATATTCGAGCAGGGCATCTCCTGCGCGAAAGCGTTTTTCTTTTAGTGCCAGCAGATTGATTCCGGAAACCACGATGTTACGTCGCAGCAGCGCCGGATCGATTGCCTCTATGCCGACACAGGCGGCAATGACAGCAAGGTGTTCCTGCTGTATCAGGGTGACCTGGCGCGGACTGTCGGCGCGACCGCTAAAGCGATCTCCTGCGAGCCCTTCGGCCCGGTTGATCTGCACCTCCTGAAGCAACACCATTGGCGCCGAGCGCGCGGGTCGAATGCCTATCCATTGAATGCTGCCTTTTTGCGGCAGGCTGTCGAGCAGGGTCTGTAATGGGCCGGGATTCATGAGGCTAGCCGAGGCCGTCGTTAACTATCTGATTAAATTGCATTATTTCCTGTTGTGTCGGTCACGGGCAGATTGACTGGTATAGGTAGCGCCTTGCCCGGTATTGTGGCAGCGATCTTCATGCCCGTGAAGAGGGTCAAAAACTGGCTTATGCTGGCAAGCCACGGCCAGCGCAGTCAGGCTCTTGTCCTGGTTGATGCTTTTCCCTTCGAGAAACCGGTTGTTTTTGTGCAATACCGCACAAAAAAGCCATTTTCTTAACAAATCACTTTAACACCCTAAGGTAAGTAACCGATTTGCTTGATGTATCTTTGCGGCCTGCGTCGAAAATACATCTAAGTTGTTGACCTCATTGAGAAAAGGTCCTTAATCGAAGCCCATTTTTACTTGACTTGTGCTCAAAATAAGCCATATTGTGTCACTTAGTGGGTAAAAGTGTCACGAAGTGTCACAAAACGGGTAAAACGTGCAAAAATTTCGAGGGGTTTCCAATCTGTCACTGGACGCGAAGGGGAGAATCGTACTTCCCGCGCGCTACCGTGAGCGCCTGCTTGAAATCTGCCATAGCGAAATGATTGTCACGATCGATACCGAGCAACCCTGTCTGTTGATATACCCGCTCCCGGAATGGGAACTGATCGAAGAAAAAATCGAAGCACTGCCCAGCTTTAACCCCACCACGCGTCGCATCCAGCGCCTGTTGATCGGTCATGCCACTGAAGTCGAAGTTGATGGCAATGGTCGCATGCTGCTATCCAATCCGCTACGTGAATATGCGCAACTCGGCAAGAAGGTGGTGCTTATCGGGCAGGGCAAGAAATTCGAGCTGTGGGATGAAGGCATCTGGAGTCAGCGCATGGAATCCTGGTTGAGCGAACCTGCTGATGGCCAGACCCCCGATGCGCTGGCGGAGTTGACGCTGTGAGCGTGGTCCTCAATCCGTCACATGCCCCGGTGATGCATGACGAAGTGATTGCAGGCCTCGAAATCAAACCGAAAGGGCGCTATGTCGATGGCACCTATGGCCGTGGTGGGCATGCGCGTTCAATTCTTGCCGAACTGGATGAGGATGGTCGTCTGATCGTTATGGACCGGGATCCGCAGGCGATTGCCGATGCTCGGGCAACCTTCGGTTGTGATGATCGCGTCACTATCATTCATGACGATTATGCCAATCTCAAGGAGCGTATTGCCGGGCTTGATCTGCTTGAGGAGGTCGATGGAATCCTGCTCGATATAGGCGTTTCATCGCCGCAACTAGACGACGCTGATCGCGGTTTCAGCTTTCAACATAACGGTCCGCTCGATATGCGCATGAATCCACAGCAGGGTGAGTCCGCTGCGGCTTGGTTGCAGCGTGCCGACGAAGGCGAAATTGCCAGGGTTCTGTGGGAGTATGGTGAAGAGCGTCATTCACGCCGGATTGCGCGCAAACTGGTCGAGATTCGCGCAACCCGGACTATCGATGATACTGCCACTCTGGCGTCGATTATCAGCTCCCTGATGCCGCGCCCGAAGAACAACAAGCATCCGGCGACGCGCAGTTTCCAGGCGATCCGCATTCACATAAACCAGGAGCTCGAGCAGATTTCGCAGGTGCTGGAGACGGTGCTGGATATTCTGAAAATTGGCGGGCGCCTGCTGGTGATCAGTTTTCATTCGCTCGAAGACCGGATTGTAAAGCGCTTCATTAAAGCGCACAGCACGCCGCCGAAAATTCCACGTGGCCTGCCATTGCGTGACAGTGAGATCAACACGGTGCTTCGCCTCAGGGCGTCGGGGAAGGCGATCAAAGCCGGTGCCGAAGAGATTTTGATAAACCCACGTGCGCGCAGCGCCGTGCTGCGCATCGCCGAGCGAGCAGCCTGATGGATAACAGAATCTGGACGTCGCTGCTGTTGACCCTGGTTCTCGGCAGTGCACTGACGGTGATATACGTCAAGCATCAAAGCCGTGTGCTGTTTGCCGAGTTACGCGGTATCCAGAAGCAGCAGGATCAGCAGGTCATTCAGTGGGGTCGTTTGCAGCTGCAGAACACCACTCTTGCCACGCACAGTAATGTGGAATCGAGAGCGCGTCATGATCTGCAGATGCGCATCCCGGACAAGATTGAACTGGTGCGATTGCAATGAAGCCTGCGACCTCGAAGCGCAAGACCGGCAAACGCAAGGCGAAGCGCGAGTCCGGTATCGATAGAGCCGAGTATCAGCCGAGGTTCCTGGGTGCCAGGCACTACTTCGTGTTGATGGTAATGCTTACGCTGCTGGGCGGCCTGGTCACGCGCGCACTTTATCTTCAGGTATTCGAGCAGGATTTTCTCGCCAACCAGGGCGTGCAGCGGCAGATTCGCACCATTGAGACGCCTGCCTATCGCGGCACAATTTTAGATCGCTTCGACACACCGCTGGCGATCAGTACACCGGTCGATTCAGTGTGGGTAAACCCAGCCGAAATTCTTGAGAATCTCGACGGACTGAAGAGGGTGACCGACCGGCTCGAGCTTGATTATCGCGATACTGTCACCCTGCTCAAGCAACGTGCCAATCGGGAGTTCGTCTACCTCAAGCGCCAGCTCGAACCCGAGTTTGCCCGCGCCGTAGCCGACAGTAGCGATGGTGTCTATCTGCAGCGCGAATACAATCGATACTATCCGGCTGGCGAAGTTGTTTCGCATCTGGTCGGGTTTACTGACATCGATGATCAGGGGCAGGAAGGCCTGGAGCTCGCCTACGAGGACTGGCTAAGCGCTCAGCCGGGGAAGCGCCGTGTGATTCGCAATCGACGCGGTGAAGTTATCGAAGAGCTGGCCCAGGTGTCGCGCGCCGAAGCGGGTAAGGATTTTTACAGCAGTATCGATATGCGCTTGCAGTACATTGCCTATCGCAGCCTCGCCAGGGCGATTCAGTACCATGCTGCCAGCGCGGGCTCTGCCGTGTTACTCGATGCGCGTAGCGGTGAGATTCTGGCGATGGTGAATCAGCCGTCCTACAACCCGAATGGTGGTCGCAGTGCGAACGTGGCCGCGCAGCGCAACCGCGCGTTGACCGATGTTTTTGAGCCGGGTTCGACGATCAAGCCGTTTACCATCGCAGCGTCGATCGATCGTGGTCGATTCCACGCCGACAGTAACATCGACACCTCACCCGGACACTGGATGGTGAGCGGGCACCCGGTCAAGGACGTGCGTAACTTCGGTGTGCTCAGCCTGTCCGATATCCTGCGACGTTCCAGTAATGTTGGTGCCTCACGCGTCGCCATGGCACTGCACAAACAGGAAATGTGGGAGAGCTTCACTGACTACGGTTTCGGTGCGGCCTCGGGTGTGTCTTTTCCCGGTGAGTCTTCGGGATACTTT
>Ga0255039_10000773_pt1 | contig 10393 bp, 9 predicted proteins | sample BC1_12_1_MG_FD_181713 | JGI IMG/M metagenome (GOLD analysis project Ga0255039, IMG submission 181713) | Seawater microbial communities from Strait of Georgia, British Columbia, Canada - BC1_12_1 | ecosystem: Environmental > Aquatic > Marine > Strait | place: Canada: British Columbia | collected... | reverse complement strand
CGTTTTCATTGACATTGAATCCTTGCCGACGGGAATGGCGATACCGAGTTCCGGACAAAGCTCCATGCCAATTGCCTGCACGGCATCAAACAGGGCGCCATCCTGACCGGGCTCTCCGGCGGCGGCCATCCAGTTTGCTGAAAGTTTGATGTCGCCTATAGTCGAAATCGCCGCGGAAGCCATGTTGGTGACCGCTTCGGCCACCGCCATGCGTCCCGAGGCAGGCCCATTGATCACGGCCAGCGGCGTACGCTCGCCCATGGCCATGGCCTCTCCTGTGCTGGAATGAAATCCGCTCAGCGTCACGGCGGCGTCACTCACGGGGACCTGCCAAGGGCCCACCATCTGATCCCTTGTCACCAGTCCACCCACGGAACGGTCTGCAATCGTGATCAGGAATGACTTGCTGCCGACCGCCGGGAACCGTAATACACGCTGCAACGATTCGCCACAATCGATTACGCCCGGGTCGAAAAAGGCAGGGTCAAACGCCTTGCTGCTGAAGGTCCGTCTTTCGATATTACGTTGCATGCGTGGGAGTTTACCCAGCAAGACATCCAGTGGAATATCCACTGGGTCCTCACCCAGTAAATCATCCGACAATCTGAGCTGACGTTTCGTGGTGGCTTGCCCCAGGATGGCGAATGGGCACCGCTCGCGCTTACACATTGCCTCGAAAAGCCCAATGGACGCGGGGTCGATGGCCAGGACGTACCGCTCCTGGGCTTCATTGCACCAGATTTCCATCGGTGACATCGCCGTATCCGCGCTGGGGATACGGCGCAGTTCCAGCTCACCACCATGCCCACCGTCATTGAGCAACTCGGGCAGGGCATTGGAAAGACCGCCCGCACCGACGTCATGGATCGAGAGGACTGGATTGTTTTCACCCAGCGCCCAGCAGGCATCAATCACTTCCTGGCATCGCCGTTGCATTTCCGGGTTACCCCGTTGCACTGACGCGAAGTCCAGTTCCTCCTGGCTCTGCCCGCTACCCATCGAGGAAGCGGCGCCGCCACCCAGTCCAATCAGCATGGAAGGCCCGCCCAGAACAACGATGCTGGCGCCTGGGATGAGCGGCAGTTTGTCCACATGCTGTGCGCGAATACTTCCCATACCGCCGGCAACCATGATGGGCTTGTGGTATCCCCAAAGGACTCCGCCGATTTCCTGCTCGAATGTTCTGAAATATCCGCATAAAGCCGGGCGGCCAAACTCGTTGTTGAATGCGGCCCCGCCAACGGGGCCTGCGATCATGATTTCCAGTGAACTGGCTATGCGGTCAGGTTTGCCTGAATCGATCCGCCAGGGAAAGTCGAGGCCTGGTATGTCAAGGTGGGAGACTGAAAATCCAGTCAGGCCAGCCTTGGGCCGGGCGCCGCGACCCGTAGCGGACTCATCACGAATCTCACCTCCGGAACCGGTAGCCGCACCGGGAAAAGGAGAAATGGCAGTGGGGTGATTGTGGGTTTCCACCTTGATCTGGAATGGGAGGCTTTCAGCCTTCCAGGCATAAGCGCCGCTTTGAGGGTCAATGAAAAACCGCTCTCCCTGAGGCCCCGCAACGACAGCTGAGTTGTCATGGTAAGCGGAAAGCACACCATCGGGCGACCTGGCGTGCGTATTGCGGATCATGCTGAACAGCGAATTTCCCTGGCGCTCACCGTCAATAACCCACTCGGCGTTAAAAATCTTGTGTCTGCAATGTTCTGAGTTGGCCTGGGCGAACATCATCAGTTCCGCATCGGTCGGGTCTCTGTCCATCGCCACAAAAGCATCCGCCAGGTAATCGATTTCGCCTGCCGAAAGGGCCAGCCCAAGATCCCCATCTGCCGCTCTGAGGGCATCACGGCCATCGCGGCTGACGGTAATCCGGCCCAAAGGCGCGGGCTCACTGTGAATAAACAATTCATGCGAGTCCGCCAGTGAATCGAGTACTGATTGGGTCATGCGATCATGCAACAGGCGTCTTAGCCGGGTACGTTCAGCCGGGTCAAGGTGGTCCGATCCCGGGACGTGATAAGCGATGCCCCGTTCAATGCGCTGAACATTTTCCAATCCACAACGCCGGGCTATATCCGTTGCCTTGGACGACCAGGGGGACTGCGTCCCCATCCGTGGAACCACCAACAACAAATCCTGCGAATCCAGATCGCTGGTATATTCACCATGCAAAAGGTCCTGCAGACTTTTGATATCTAGTCCGCACGGGGCCGATTCGGATTCAATCAGGTAAACAAAATGTGCTTTAAGATCAGCTTCCAGGCCGGAAATTTCAGCCAGACGCCGAACAAGTTTTCGTTTGCGAAAATCGGATAGGGCGGGTTCTCCCAGAAGACAGGTGAACTCGGACAAGACAACACTCCCGGATGGTTGCAGCCGGAACGGATTTCCGGCTGTCGGGGTGTAATTTTAACCCAGACCCGCCTTTGCGTGCCGGGATTTTTTTCCAGCAGAATGGTTCAACATCCGGGACGCCGATCCAATCGTTGGCTTATTCTGCGGCCTGAACTGATGCCATCTTATCCAGGCGCGCGCGCAATTGCTCAGGAGGCACGTAACCGGGGATCAACTGGCCATTGGAAGTCAGCAAAGCGGGAGTTCCGGTAACACCCAGTTCGATGCCCATCTGATATTGTTCAGCAACTGGATTGTCACACTGTTCGGGATCAGGCTCGCCGCCAAGTTTGGCCTGGGTCATTGCAAGCTGGGGATCGGCTGCACACCAGACCGAGACGGCTTTTTCATAAGACCGTGAACCAACGCCCGCACGCGGAAAGGACATGTAGCGAATGGCGATCCCCTGCTTGTTGTACTCATCCATTTGTGAGTGCAGTTTCCGGCAATAACCGCAATCTATATCGGTGAACACCATCAATTCATAATCCGGATCTTCCGGTGAAAAAGTAATTTGACGACTAGGGTCGATGCCCTGGATAAGTTTCTGGCGGAGCCCTGACTTGGAAGCCTCCGTGAGGTCTTCACGTGTCTCCATATCGATGATGCGTCCCTGGAGCATGTAATTCCCGTCGGCAGACATGTAGACGATGTCGCCGTTGATCTGGACCTGCAAGATGCCGTCAATGGGTGTTTCGGATATGGCGATTGACTCAGCAGTCGGCGCCATCGCCCGGATACGCTCTTCAATGTTGCTGTAATCGTCCCCCGCAGCAGCCACCATTGAAACGGTGAGCAGTAAAATAGTCAAACCCTTGTTGAAATGCCTCATAAAAACCTCTTTTTTTAATTAATTCACTTGATTTGTACTGATGAATGCCCCGGTCACGCTGTTTTCCAGTCAAGCGCAATCAAACAAAATTCACCAAACCGCAACTCATGGAACACGGCATGATACTAAAGTTCCATCCACAAAAATGATTTTTTGGCCGACCGCCCACACATTGCACCTGTCTCACGGATGATGGCGCCGTGCAGCTGTGGACTCATAATTTACCCTCGAGGGTGATGTTTGCTGTGAAGCCGCAGTAATCCTTCGCGGGCAATATGGGTATAAATCTGGGTTGTCGAAAGATCACTGTGCCCGAGTAGCAACTGCACTACCCTCAGGTCTGCACCGTGGTTAAGCAAGTGAGTCGCGAATGAATGTCTCAGCATATGGGGAGACACTCGTTGCTCAATTGCGGCCACCCGGGCATGTTTTCCAATGGCGTACCAGAACGCCTGACGGGTCATTCCGGCCTTCCTGGCCGTCACGTAAACTCTCGGGCAGTCTGCGCCACGCAACAATTCCGGCCTGCCTTCTTCGAGATACCGGCGCAACCAGGTAATCGATTCTTCACCCAGGGGCACCAGCCTTTCCTTATTTCCCTTACCCATGACCCTGACGATTCCCTGATTCATGTTCAGGTTGGAAAGCTCCAGGCCCGTCAGTTCACTCACACGTAAACCCGTGGCATACATCAGTTCGAGCATGGATCGGTCGCGCAGGCCAAGCGGTGTATCCACATCCGGGGCTTCCAGCAAAGCAACTACCTGCTTCTCACTGAGCTCCTTTGGCAACCCGCGTCCCAGACGCGGACTTTCGATCAAAGCGGAGGGATCCTTGCTGATGTGGCCTTCTCGTAGCAACCACTGGTAAAACTGTCGAAACCCGGACAGGTAACGCGAAAGCGACCTGGGATTCCTGCCCTTCTGCACCAGTGCAGCCAGGAATTGCAACAAATCCTCTCGTGAGGCTGTTTCCAATTCACGCTGGTTTTTTATCAGGTGTGCCGACAGATTCTGAAGGTCGTAGCGATAGGCCTGCAAGGTATTTTCACTGAGGCCACGTTCCGCCCACACCGAATCCAGGAACAACTCGATCAGTTTCTCTTGCGCTGTCAATTCCCTGGCACCAGGCCCGCATTATGCATAAGTTGCATTCTACTTGCGAAAATCCACAGTTAGGGCGCCTTGCGTTGACGTTCCTCACGCATGTGGTTCATCCATTGCCGGGCGGCATCCCGGGAACGTTCATAGCGACCGGCTTTACCCCAATCTGAGCTGGCGCTGTCATAATTTTCGAGGTTGAACTGCGTCATGCCCCTGAGCAGGTAGGCTTCACCGGTCTTGCGATCAGAGAGACCCCCTTTGCTGAGCGAATCGTTCAATGCATCCAGAGCCTTCGGCCAAAGTTCAAGATCGACCAGTATGTATGCACGCCGCAGGTCGATCTTTCCGTCCACCGACACTTTGCCGGCTTTTTCGTAGGACAGCAGGGCTTTCTCCATCTCTTCAGCTGCATACCAGGCATCAGCCACGACAGTCCAGTGAGTCAGCGTGGGTTCAACGACCCCGCCCTCGATCCCTTTTTGCAACACTTCCGCTGCTTTGTAAGGAACATTCGAGTTTGCGTATAAATTCGACAGGAAAAGGATATCAGTTTGAGCGTCCAGCATATTCCTGCGGTAGGCCAGCGCCATTACGGAGAGGGACTTTTCGTCCTGTTTCAGTTTCAAATAGATCTGCGACAACTGGGTCCAGTACATTTTCTTGTCCGGCCAGCGGGAGATGATGGTTGCAAGAGTCTCTGCTGCCTGGGGATACTGTTCCAGTTCATAGTGAGACGCGAGTTTGAGCTGGTACCATTGTTCTTTTGGGTTCTCATCCATTGCAATAGCAGCATCAATCGCTTTCACAGCTTCAGCGTAGTTTTCCATGCGGATATATATGGATGCCTTGAGCACGTAGGCTGATGATTTGATTTTTTCTGCCGGGACCTTGCAAAACCAGAGGTCCAGCTTATCCAGCGCTGCCTGGTAACGATCTTTCATAAAATATAATTGGGCTATCTGGTACATCAGTGCAAAATGCGCCTGGTTCGGCAGTGCATTGAGTTCCACAGCTTTCTCAAAATACTTGAGCGCCGCATCAAAGTTTTCCCTGGACCACTCCACCTGGGCCATAGCCTGGTTCAGGACAGCCTGCAGATAATCGCCCCGCTTTGACCGGGACATCACTTTCTGCAGTACGGCATAGGCCTCATCGTATTTTTCTTCACCCACGTATTCGTAGGCCTTATTCAGCTGTTTATAGGTTGCTTCATCGAGAGCCTTGGTCCCTACTTTGCGTTCCTTGCCGCACTCGGAAGCCTGTGCAAAAACCGGACCGCCAGGCAGGGCAAATGCCAACAGGACAACCATCACAGTCGCTACGGTGATCAGGTTCCGGGAAATCAACTTCATTGTGAAAGTTTCAGTCTTCATGGAATGTAAAATCAATGATCTGTGTTGCGCGACGCTCTACCGCGACACCGTCCATAACACGTGGCTTGAATTTCCATTTGAGGATGGCGCGAATGGCCTCGCGATTGAACACCCGGGCGGGTTCAGCATCAATCACCCGCGGATCCTTCACCGTACCGATGGCCGTGATCGTGAATTCAACTTTCACCCAGCCCTCGATGCCTGAAATTGCAGCTTCACGGGGGTACATTGGCCTGATAACAACGACGGGAATAATGTCACCTTCCGCGGTCTTGTCCACCTGCTGGAAGTTGCCAATATACATACCCTCTCCACCCGACATCGGAACATCAATGTTTGGCATATCCATTTTGGGCATGTTCTGGACCCTCTGGTCCACCTTGGCTATCTGCATCTTTGGCGGAGGGGGTGGGTCTTTTGGCGGCGGTGGCTTTTTGGGCTTTCTGCGGCTCTTGGTCGCGATTTCATCCGGAATTTCAATCGGCCCGAAATGAATGCCTGCGATGGCTTCCAGGTTCGAGCGGTCACCTCCTCCGGAGGAAATCAGCTTGTTCATGAAAAGAAACAAACCAAAGGTCACGGCTACGGCCACCAGGGCGGCGATGGGTAAACGCATAAAGCTCATTTCTCTACCCACCGGGTTTCTCAGCAGAGATTGCAATACCTTCGACGCCAGCCAGCCTCACCTGGTCCATTATCTGTGTCACGATACCGATACGCGAACTCTTATCCGCAACGATCACGACACTGCCTTCCGGGTTCTCGGCCTTGGCGCGTTCGACCATCTGGCGCACCTCCCGCAATTCGATCTGCCTCTTTGCCATCCAGATATCACCATTGGGTCTGACACCGATTAAAATGGTCCCGTTTCTCAAGGCAATGGACTGCTCGGCCTCCGGTTTGGCGATGGAAGCGCCTGTTTCCTTGGTAAAGGAAGTTGTAACAATGAAAAAAATCAACATGATGAAGACGATATCCAGCATCGGTGTGATGTTGATCTCGGCGTCTTCGGTATGCGCATGTCTTCTTGCCATGCATGGGTCCTCGTAATTGGCGCCAGGCTTATTGACGCCATGTTAATTCAATGATGCTGCAGTAAATCTTCCAGCCCTTCGGTTTCTGTTTGAGCCTTATGCTCCAGCCAGGTTCCAAAATATACGCCTGAAAGTGCTGCAACCATGCCGGCCATTGTCGGAACAGTCGCCATGGACACGCCACCGGCCATGGCTCGTGCATTGCCGCCACCACTGTACGTCATCACATCAAATACGGTGATCATCCCGGTGACGGTTCCCATCAGGCCCAACAAGGGGCAAATTGCGATCAGCGCCTTGATCATTCCGACATTTCGCTTGAGCGCTATGCTCGCTTCGGATATAAGGCCATCGCGTATCCTCTTGGCATACCAGGAAGAAGTGTCTGAGCGGGTTTCCCAATTGGCTACCACCACCCGTTTCCTGCCCGGATAAACCCGGTAGATGTACCACAACCGCTCCAGGATGAATGTCCACATCAGGAATAAAACAAACATGATGCCCCACAGGACATCGCCACCCAACTCCATGAATTCACGGATCGATCCAACAGCCTGGTAAAACCAGATCATGTACTACGGCTCTCTGCCATTCTTGCGATGATGCTGGCAGCCTGTTCTTCGAGTACCTGGATCAAGGCCTTGGCCTTGCCCTGCAGAAAGCTATGAAGCAGAGTAAGTGGAATAGCCACGACAAGCCCGAGCACCGTGGTGACCAGGGCGGTTGAGATGCCGCCAGCCATCATGCGTGGATCACCTGTACCAAACAGCGTGATCATCTGGAAGGTTGCGATCATTCCCACAACCGTACCCAGCAGACCGAGAAGAGGCGCCACAACATACAGCACTTTAATGAAACTCAGACCGGTCTCAATGGGTGCTGTTTCGCGCAGAATTGCTTCATCCAATTTGAGCTCCAGCGTCTCGATGTCCGAGTCAGGGTTATCCGTGTAAACCGCAAGCACCCGGCCAAGAGGATTGGACTTATTGGCCGTATCACTTTTGAGCTGGCGAGACATTTTGCCACCGGTAGTGTAGAGCGAGAAGCCCTTCCACAGGCAGAGCAAAAGGCCGAACAAGCCGACGCCAATAATTACGTAACCGACGACACCGCCATCCTCCTTGACACGCTCAATCGGTGTCTTGGACTGAACCACTGCCCGTAGAATCTGACCGCGCGTAAAGTCAACTGAAAATGCGACTACTTCACCCGGTGACGCGCTTTGCAGATCTCCCGCCATGCTGCTGAAACGGGCAGCTGGCTGACGTGCAAGCTCGATCAGGTTTTCGCGGCTTTTGCTGGTGTCCCAGTCCAGGAACGCGCCGTCAGACACCGCATTGAATACACCGACTCTGACTATTTCCATTTCCTGCTTTTCGCCGCTGGTTCTTTCGACAACCGCATTGAATTTCTCCACTTTTCCGGATTCGGCGATTTCCGTGACCATCGCTGACCACAGTTGACGCAATTCGGGAACCGTCGGCAGTTCGCGGCGCTGTGCCAGATCGGACAGAAATTGTGTTCTGCCGGCGGCCTGGGCAGACACCATTGAATCATCGAGCGCGGCCTGGATATCACCGGAAGCCTGCCGCACAACACCAAAAAGTTCACCCAGGTTACCCATGCGTTCCGCCAGCGTAGTTTCGAGTTCAGCCAAAGCTCTTTCGTTCAGATCGTACTCATCGCGCAAACGGTCACTGCGTGCATTTTCATTGACCAGTTCCTGGCGAGCCTGTCCCAGAAGGTTTCGCTGATTGTTGCGTTCTTTGACGAACCGTGCCTCACGCTGCTGGTTAATCTTGGTTTCGGCGGTGGCTGCGTCACGAACGATGCGAGCCAGTTCATCCAGGGTTTGCGCACTGGCAATCGAGGACAACACAAGCACAGATGCGGCTACAATAAAGCTCAGCTTTTTCATTGCGCCACCTCCGGTCCCGGTACGGGCAACATCACGAGATTAGGTGCTTTTTCGTTCTTGGCGATGGCCAGGCCATCTTTGACTTCAAGGCGGTAGCGTTCAGGCAGCTCCTCGAATTTCCGGCTGGTGGGATTGAACCAGCCAGTGACGCTGTTATCGCTGGTCTGATACACCAGCAGGGTTCTGCCGACCCTGAGGAAATCGACAGTTTGTCCCGTCGTGGGTAATGCATCCGAATAGGCTTCCGTGGTTCGACCAAATTCCAATTCACTCTGGTACGCTTCAATCACGCGGCGGTATTTTTCAGAGGCAGTCACTTCAGCCTGGTCCATCATTTCACGCAGGCGTACAACGCGCGCGCGCCGCTCCTCTAAACGAAACGGAATGTCCGCTTCTACAATCTGGCCCAGGGAGTCGATCATCTCCAGCATCAGCGGGACGACTCCTCTGTTTGTCTCTTCGAGACCCCCAAGCTGTCTGTTGATTGATTGAATTTCGTTGCTCTGATCAGTGACGACCTTTTGCAAGTTGTCATTGTAGATCTGGAGGCTTTCAGTTTCCCGAACAACTGAACGGTACTCGGACAGCAGATCCTGGGTCTGATTCGCAAGGTTGGTCACTCGCTTTTGCGAAGTGGCTGAACCCTGGGTAATCTTGGATTCCGCCTGTACAGTGGCACCCAGACTCTGGGCTTGTACGCTACCCCACAATATGAGCGCCATACAGGTATTGAGACCCACCATTGTGAATCGGTGTCTAATTAGTTTTGGCATAGCCTGCTTCCAATTGGTTCGGACAATGAATTACGAAAATGGGTCTACAAGTTCATTACAACTGATATTCCCGGCTTTCGGGCCAATCAGGATAACCGATGCTGATGGTTTAATTCCACAATCAAATGAATTTTGAGCCGACTCGGCCCGATGATTGATAATTGCCAGACCCTTATGGATTTAGAATTACAAGGGCAAAACAATAAATTTCCTTTGCCCGCATAATAGTGATTTATGTTTCCAGGAAACAACAAAACAGCATCAGGAAAACCTTGCGGCCTGTTCCGCCGTTTGTTGATCATGCTTTACGATGCCATTGTGGTAATCGCGCTCCTCATGCTTGCCACTGCTGTGGCGATGCTGGCCGGAATGGGTAATCAAACAGCCCTGCATGATCCGGCTTATACAGCAGTCCTGGCCCTGATCTGGTTCTTCTACCTGGTCTGGTGCTGGCATAAAGGCGGGATGACTTTGGGCATGAGAGCCTGGCGTGTTTGCATCACGGATGAAAGGGGCGGTCTGCCGGGATGGAAGCACTGCGCAGTCAGATTCCTGGTGTCAATTCTCTCCGCCGCGCTTGCCGGCCTGGGATTCGCTTGGTCATTGATCGATCAAAAAGATCGGACCTGGCACGACATGGCCAGCGGTACAAGCTTGCTGCGCTGCTAGTTGCGAATTCCAATAATGTTTAATACACCGGGCATTTGAGAGTCAATTATTAAAGGTGGTGAGGGCATCGGGTAGCTGTCTACGGGACACGTTCAAGCCATCCCTGGGCACTTGATAATCCGCTCCCGGCGTCTTACAGTCCCGTAGACAGCTACCCGATGCCCTGCAGCTTCCTGACGTCGTATTTCATATTAGCCTGGGAATCCTGTTCCTGATTCAACATGTTAAATTCGGAACGTGTGAACAACTTTTGCAGATTTGAAACCTGGTTTAAACCGAGCGCCGCAGTACGAA
>Ga0255039_10000772_pt1 | contig 10401 bp, 28 predicted proteins | sample BC1_12_1_MG_FD_181713 | JGI IMG/M metagenome (GOLD analysis project Ga0255039, IMG submission 181713) | Seawater microbial communities from Strait of Georgia, British Columbia, Canada - BC1_12_1 | ecosystem: Environmental > Aquatic > Marine > Strait | place: Canada: British Columbia | collected... | reverse complement strand
CTATATGTAATCACTTTAAAAAAGGTCGGTATGAAAAAATTGACCCAGATAGTGATGTCGGTTGGAGAGGACTTATGACCTCTTTTGATGACAATGAAATTTACGGTATAGATATCGAAAATTTGTTTCGCAAGTGCAATAGTAATACAACAAAAATGGTTTGTATACTACGAGCAGTACAGCTAAAGATCTATCCGTCAGGAAAACTGAGGGAGTTTGCATATGATAGAAAAGACAGATTAACAATACATGCAGATGAGTGGAACGATCTAAGAGACAGCGTGCTTGTGCATTGCCCAAATTTTAGGCAAAATTGGTAAAATAGCCTAGTTTTACAAATTAGGTTTAATGTTGTATAATGAGAACCTTACACCGAAAGGCAATAAAAATGGCAAATGAAAAAATAACAAATCCTGATATGACTTTTGTATTCTCAAGGAATAAATTATCTAAAGATAATCCTAACTTGTCAGTAGAACAGATAGATAGCATATATGATGCCATGTATGTTGGTTTAGAAGATCTGCTTGCGTTAGATTTACCTACTATTATATATAATGTATCTCAAGATAGATATTAAGAAAAGGTGGCAATATGACCAAGTCATGTATTAGTAAAGCTATGATTAAAAAAGGGGTAATAACACGAGAAACTAGAGTGTTTATCTCTCATTGGAATAAAAGGGGAAACGGATATATTGTATTCTATAAGTTACTTGCCGATGCTGACTTCCGTGAGTGCATTTTAGAATATAAAGACTTGCCAAGGCAATATAAAGAGAGTCAATCAAAAAGATTAAATAGCCAAGACATTAGAGATATTGCTAGGGGTAAAAGAAAAAGAACTTACTAACACCGAAAGGATTGTTATGAATAACACAAAAGACTTTTGGACAGAAGATAAAGAATCGCTTGTATTTAAGGATATCGTAAGAGAACATATCTCGGTAAATAAAAATGAAGTACTAAAGACCTGCAAAGAGTGCTTTGAAAGTAATCTTAAGTACGTATTAAATGCGTGTCCTTGGAGTTTATATACAGAAGCGAAGTATATCGAAGCTAATCTTGCAAACGCTTTAGCCCATAGTAAGGGCGATCTTTGGCTTAGTTCTAAGATTCGTTTAGAAGTTATAGATCAGTTTTTCTTTAATCGCTTATATAAAGAACTTAATTTAGATAACTATGAGAGTCTAGAAAAACCAACCTAGTTATCTAAATTAGGTTTAATAATACATAGGCGGTGATGTGCTGCTAACAACTTTTTATGAGGTATTAAGAAATGGATATGACGCAATTTATGAACGGAACGGGGATTCAAGCCATTCATTATGGTATTGGATTTGGTATTGCATCTACTATGGTGGTTATGTGGTTGGGATTATTAGGTGCAGTGGTGAAAATTATACAGAATGTTTGGACTAAACGAACTGAATTTAAGGGTTTAAAGAAGGACATTCGAGATTTGCGAGAAAAAGGCCATAAGCAAAGTTCTGAAATCCGTGAATTTAAAGCGTGTGAAGCAACGTCTAAAAGAATAATATTACAGTTTGAAAACAAGATTAAACGGATTAATGAAGCTAACCCTAATCTAGCAGATGAAAGAATAACAAATCCTGATATAACCTTTGTATTCTCAAGGAATAAATTATCTAAAGATAATCCTGATCTGACAGCAAAGCAGATAGATAGTACATATGATGCCATGTGTGCTGAATTAAATAGTGCTGTTGAATTAAGCTTAGATACTGTCATACATAATGTTTCTCAATAATATTACCCTTACACCGAATAAAGAACCAGTCAAACAGATTGAATAGTCAAGATATTAGGGATATTGCTAGGGGCAAAAGAAGAGCTTATTAACCTAGTTATCTAAATTAGGTTTAATACACTGAAGCTGGTGAGATCAACTCCCCGGAAAAATAATCTAAAATAAAAAAAATGGCGGGCAAAATGGACATAACAGACGTATTTGAACAAGACTTTATAAACTTCTTTGTCATAGAATCTAGCGTTGCTGCGCTTGATAAGGAAAGTGAGTCGATCAATAAGAAGATTACTGAACTCCCTCGAATCTTAAAGATGCAATATAATGGAATTGAACTCGACCCACTGTTGGCGTTAAACCAAATGAGAGATCAATTTGATGCAATGGTCAAAGCAAAGGCTTTATCTCTACTTGAAAATATATCAGATACAATAGAAACAGATTTTAAAGAAAGTCTAGAGAACACGACAATCAATCTCAAAAACTTAATAAAAGAAAGTAAAGTGTGATACGATGGGTAAAGAAATTATATCAATACCAGAAGATGAATTACGTACTCACTTGTTATATCATTACATTGGTAAGAAGTTTTGCAATATAAAAAACGAAGATGAAGAAGCTGTCTATGCTGCTTTAGGCATTAATCCTACGCTTGTTAAAGAATACGTTGAAAGAACCATTAAGCACCTCAAGAAACCAACCTAGTTATCTAAATTAGGTTTAATCCACTGAAGCTGGTGAGATTGTCTCCCGGAAAAATTAACTAAAAAAATGGCGGTAAAAATGGCAACAGCACAACTAAAACCAATTGATAAAAAGATCATAATAGCCATGAAAAGCGTATTTGGTGAAACTAATGCAAGGCTTTGCGGTGGTGGTAATCCAGATCATGGAAAATCCTTTTCATTTAGTTACAAGGGGTTGCAGTCGCTTGAGATAGAATTTATGGGTAAACGACATTTTACTATTACATGGTACAATTGTCGATCAGGTACGTGCGGTAAGACTATTCGATCAGATGATAAGAATTTAACACAAACAGAAATCGTCGCTCATATTATGAATTATCTCCCAGAGATAAAGACAGAGATTGAACGTCATCGTGCTATCGACGACGAAGCAGATGAACTAGAGAGAGAACGAGGAGGATATTAACCTAGTTTTTCAAATTAGGTTTAATTCACTGAAGCTGGTATAAGCTGGTAACTTAAATAACTTTATTTTTGACGGGAATGACATGAGTAAGATACTGAAATTAGATAAAAATACTTTAATGGCAACATCTAAAGAGTCGGTTGTTGATGATTTAATTCATTATAAATATCTATGGGAGAAACATTACCAAGAGTTCAAAGAATTTAAAGAACTTCAAGAAAGTAAAAATAATGTAACAGAAGAATTTAAGCCTAGAGAGAGTAAGGTCAAATGGTTTATAATCTCAGCAATATCAAAAGGCAAGATTGAAATAAACGAATCATTAAGGGCAGAGCCACGTATACTAAAAATGTCGCTAAATGGCCAAGATATTGACCCTCTACACGCAATAGAGAAAATGCATGAGCAGTTCGATGCATTGGTTGTAAAAAAAGCTAAGGTAATGGTGTCTAAACTTAAAGATAAAATAACCGAACCGCTAGAAGCAAAGATCGAAGAACTAACAAACCTTATTGATGATGTATCTCAATCGGTTTCAAAAGTATCTCAGTCAGTTGATGATGTGGTAGAGAACGAGATCAAAAAAGTATTCGATAAGTAACAGCCAACCTAGTTTTTAAAATTAGGTTTAATGTGATAGATAAGTTAAACAATCAACTGAAAGGGATGCAATGGCTGACTCTAAAAAGAATACTAAGTTAAACATGGAGAAACGGCAAATTCCAACAAGCGATATTACTCAGGTATGTGTTGGAGAAGGTGCGTTTAAAAAAGCCTTCTCATCTTGGAACTCTGCTTGTTATAGTGGCGGTGAAGAATATAATTGGGCGTTTGATGCGCTAAATAATAATAACCCCAGTTATCCAATTGAGGATAAAAGTAAGTGGGATAATGTAATTAGGTTATATAATCTCGTTAGGCGTGAATATAAAGAAGCTAAGGGTATAGATATTGAATATGTGTGCAAATATATTGGCGGTGATGATGAGTTTGAATGGAAAGACTATTGGAGAGAGTGTAAGAAGTAACCTAGTTTTTCAAATTAGGTTTAATTGGTTGTAAGCAAACGAGCCTTACATAATTCTATTCTAAGGAGATTTACTATGACCTCATCAGAAAAAGAAACGCTATTCAATCTCGTAGACGATTATGCGTATAAATCACAACTTACAGATAACTGCACTCCAAAAGGGAATACATCGGAATACAAAACGAAGTATAACGATTACATCAGTGCCAAAGAAGCTGTTTGCAGTTTCGTAAGTAATCTCAAAAATCAATTTTAATAACCTAGTTTTTCAAATTAGGTTTAATCTAACATAAGAGAGTCAGTCGCTTGACTCACAACGAATTAATATTTTAGGAGTTACAATTATGAATACACAAAAACGATCAGGATTAACAATACGTGATTTTAGAATTGGTCAAATTGTACTTATGTCGAATAAAGGCAGTATGGTAGAAGCAATGGTCGAGAAAACTAATATTAAAACTATATCAGTTAGGACTGTTGAAGGTCAAGTTGGTTGGCGTTGCCCCCCTACTTTGTTATTTTTGAAGGGTGCAGACGGCAAAGCCGTTGGCTCTGATGTTGTCAAGGTAGTTTTTAAGGGCGTAACTCTGTCAGGTGCTAAAGATAAAATGAAAGCGTTCGTTAATGACCATGCGTTGGTCGATGCGCTTAACGATATGATAGGTGCAAAAGTAGCCTAGTAATTCAAATTAGGTTTAATGAAGTGTAGGTCATATGATTGACTTACACTTCATTACTTTTACTTGGAGATTATTATGAAATTCAAAGATATTTCAAATGCAAGCGAAGATCAACTACACGATATTGTTACAGAAGCTTTGGTTGGTCTTAATCTAATTGCGTTATCAAAAGGTTGTTGGCGCGAAGCGGCTTTTGCTTTACTGATGAACAACTTAGGCGAGTATGATAACAATTTTAGATCAGAGGGTGATCGAGATGATACGATTGCGTTTCTTCATCGTGCGTGTGATCGGTTCGATACATTAATGGAGAATAAACAATAGGTGATGATAGTTGGTTTTAACTAACCTAGTTTTTCAAATTAGGTTTAATGTGTTATACGAGATACTAACCCCAAGCGGAGATAACACAATGGCAAAAAATAAAACAGTTGCAACTAAAGAGATCAAAAAAGGATTCGATTGGACTCTGAATATTACAGAGTCTAAAAGGCGTATCAGATTCGCCCCATCGTCAACCAATATGGGCAATAAACGTAAACAAGCCAGTAAAAAGGCTTGTCGTGGCAACTTTAACCCCACTTATTAGGATATTAATATGTCAATCACAACTATACTTGCACTTGCTAGTTTGTTTGTCAACCCCTCGGCAGAGCGTGAAAGAAACTATCAAGAATATAAGAATAAACGTAGACAACAAAAGGATATAAGTGATTCTAAAGTTAGAAGTTTATGCGAAGTATTCTACTCTACAAAATCAACTCCAGAACAAAAACAAAAAGCAAAGTCATTGCTTAAAGATATCGGTGTTACTAAGCGTGAAATGAAACGATATAAATAACCTAGTTTTTCAAATTAGGTTTAATAGATTGCAATGCTGCGGCGCGCTGGATTTTCCCGGAATTTAATTTTTTGGCGGTATAGATAATGAATATAGGTAATACAGAAGTAGAGCTAGGAATGACAGTCTATAATGGAAGCACTCCCTACACTATTGTTAAGATACATGAAGGTGAAGGAATGGTTGATGTAGATTACTTCTCTAAAGATAGTGATAAAAAGAGAATGAAAGCTAAAACTATGACCAATTTGGGTATAGACAACTTTAGACTAACGAAAGGAAGATAAAGTGGATATTAAAGACGCAAAAGTAGGAATGACCGTAATGGGTCAGGGTATGAATAGTAACACTAAATATGTTATAACCAAAATTAATATAGAAGAAAATACAATCGACGTTGACCATACCGAAGATAAACAGGTTATGAAAGGTGGAAAAATGGTTGATTCAGTATTCAGCTACCCTAGAACAGATGTGTCAAACTTTGATCTACCTAGTTCCTCAAATTAGGTTTAATGCTATGTAGGAATAACAAAAGATTAAGGAACTAAATAAAGGACAACCAATAATGAGTAAATTAAGTATTAATGAAGTTAAGTTAGGAATGACAGTATATAACAGTAGTGATGCTTATATTATAAGTAAAATTCATAAAGATAGAAATCAAGTTGACGTAGACGTACTAAGTAAGAATAGCGAAATAAAAAGAATGACTGTACGAACCATAAGCAATATTGACATAGACGCTTTCGACAGAGAAAAATAACGACATTAAAGTAACCTAGTTATTCAAATTAGGTTTGATACTATGTAAGTAATATTAATCTTTTATAGGAGTAATAAAATGGCTTATATAGTAGAAGTTGTTGATATGTTCGACATTATGGTTATCGCTGAGAGAATGGAACAAAGCGAAGAAACAAAGGCAATTCTTGAGGTTGTTAATAAGTATCTAGAGCCAGATGAGGGGGAATAATATGAAAAACTTAAATATGATAAATATGGAACCGTGGGCAATACATAGTTATGCGTGTGAACTGTCTAGTAAAGCAATCCTGACAGAAGAAGAAAGGTCTTTTGTTGACGAAATGGTTAAAGACTATTTTCAAGTTGGAGGCTGTCAAGATGTTGGGAATGGAAACCGAATCGTTAAGCTATACAAAAGTAGATTAAATTGACCTAGTTTTTCAAATTAGGTTTAATGATTCGTAAGCAGGAGCCTTACTTAACCTTAGCTGGAGCAATCAAATGATTTCAAATATTACTAAAAATTGCATGGGTACAACTGATTTCGATGGTAAGTTTAATGGTATGCGTAAAGCGCAGAGCTTTATTGTATACGGAATGGAATCAGGGCAAACAGAAGCCAAAATCCAAAGCAGTACACGCCTTGGTTTGTTGTGTCTTGATACTGGTAGAGTCGAAATGTCAACCCCTCGTGCAAATGGCGCGGGCTTCGCACATTTTTCGTTTGATAGATTTAAAAAAATCACAAAGTTTTCTCAAATCACAGAAGAAGAACGCATCGAATTGCGTGATTTTATTAAAGGCACTGGTGGCGATCTTGTCGGGTCGGTCGGTATCTTATCTGTAAACACTGGCGCATCACAATTATAACCTAACCTAGTTCTTCAAATTGGGTTTAATCTCTTGAGAGAGAACACTAACCCAGTTTGGAGAACAGCAATGAAAATCAAAAACATATTAATAGTCGCAGTATTCGTAGAACTAATGATTCTAACCGCATCTTTAGCGCAATCTGCATACAACTTTGCGCTTCAGTTACGCTAACTCTATGAGGTCGATATGGAAATTACAGTAAATTATTATGAAGGCGACAAAAAAAGAATAATTGCAAAGCACGATATATTTCAGGTCATTCTAAGTAAACATTGGTTGAAAATGTTCCACACAGAAGAAGCGATGATGAGGTATGTTGCGTTGGATTTGCTTCAGGAACTCGATTGGCAATTCGATTACAACTTTGAATCAATTATTAAGTGTAATACAACAGGTGATTGGGTCTTTAAACTACGATCTATCCCGAACACCTTCCGTGATATTGATTTAACCGCCCCAATACCATTTTAATAACCTAGTTTTTCAAATTGGGTTTAATAGTACATAAGAAATACTAACCAATTATTAAGGAGTTAATAATATGCCTGACCCAGTATTTACATTATTTCCCACAAAATCAGAACTACAACAAGATTTAGCTTATTTAGAATCTTTAAATACTGCTGATGCGTGGACTGAGCAAGAAATTGAAAACCTCCGATACGATATTGAAAATTACTAACCTAGTTTTCTAAATTAGGTTTAATCGTATAACTGACCGACGTTGCGAGTGCAGCGTTGGTTTTTTATTAACTATTTTTTTCGGCGGATTCAATATGGAACCTGTAACAAGTAAAGAAATACTATGGGAAGCGTTAAGACAGTACGAAGCCGTTACAGAAGATAACTTAAGAAGCGCAAAGCGATGCGGAGATCATAGAATGGCATTTACATTCTTTAAGCGACTAAAAGGAATCGAGACAGCTCGGCAATCTATTCAAAATGGTTTATTAACCTAGTTTTCTAAATTAGGTTTAATCTATTGTAAGTGGGTGTCCCGGATGATGCCCCGGAATTTTTATTAACTTTATTTTTTTGGCGGGTAAATCATGAAATTAACAAAAGATATGGTTGAAATTGCAGTAGTTGCCTTAAATGAATACAAAGACAATCATAAATTCAATATGTTTGGCGCAGAAAATGATATTAATGATTTTCTGGAATGGCTAGAAAGCAAAGATGTAAAAATACCATTAGATATCAAAGATGTAAAAGTTGATATGACACTCATGGGCGTAGATATGCATAGAAGCACAGAGTATATCGTAACCAAGGTAGATATAGATGCGAAATCCGTTGATGTTACGCTTACCGATGATACAACTGGCTTGAAACACGAGTACCCCAGAACAGATATATCAAACTTTAGTCTACCTAGTTAAGCCAATTGGGTTTAATACAGTACAACCCTTACTCACAGGAGATATGCAATGAATATCACTCAAGCATATAAAGAGCTAGTTAAAGGCAATAACGTATATCTTTACTGTAAATACTTTGAACGTGAAGAAAAGCATATCTTTGATACAAAACACTTTGGATATAAATTAAGGGAAGATGCCTTTAAGCACTTAGTAAAATGTATTAAGAATGATTTTAAAGATATATCCACATTCTACTTTGGAAACAAGTCTAACTGTAAATTTACATGGAAGTTAACCTAGTATTCTAAATTAGGTTTAATCAGTTGTAAGTAATCAATGTTAATCGCGTATGAGGAACTAGCAGATGACAACTATCGACTTAATAATCAAACATATAGCTCAGGGATTAGGATTTATCACCATTCCCGCCGAATTCCCACAAGAAGGTTCTGTTCAAATATCCGCACACCGATCAGGTGGCGTTAATCTTATTATATGGGAAAACAGAAACGTAGATAATGAAATAATCTGTTGGTATCAAGATGAAAATGGTGACGAGATGGACGACGAAAATGGTCGCCATTCCCTTAGCTTAAAGATAGCAGACTATGACGACCTCGATGGTATGGTGTTTGATTTCAAAAGACATATACAGAAAACAGACTGCGCCTAAAAGTAACCTAGTTTTTCAAATTAGGTTTAATACGAAGTAAGCTGGTAAGGCTTGCCTAACTCTTTCAGGAGATTTTACTATGAGTGAAGTATTAACTAACTTAATGGACTTGACTAGAGATGCCAATATCGCAAATGGCAAAATCACCTTAACTAATGAAGAAACTGGTGGCTATAAATATTTCACTATTAAAACAGTGAAAAAAGGCTCAATGGAAGGTAAACGCATAATCTCACTTGAAGATTCAAACTCTCAATGGGGTTGGCGTGGGTTTGGCTTTGTTACTGAAGATTCAATTACAGTATGGGGTAAATATCGTGATTCAAATGAAGCTAAGTATGCCAGATATATCTGTGATTTATTGACGAATGGCAACTTAGGGCAGAGCTATAAGCGTGGGCTACGTGCCGAGTTTAGCCGAACGTGTATTAAGTGTAATCGTAAACTGACCACCCCTGAGAGCATAGCTAAAGGGATTGGTCCAGAATGTAGTAAACAAGGATATACTGAGGGGTACAAAAAGGCAGTTTAAGTTTCATTACGACGATAGGATTGATTCCCCTATCGTCGTTTTTTTTAACCTAGCTTTTTAAATTAGGTTTAATATGATATGACAGCAACGAGCTGCTAAACGCTAATATTCAAAACGGTGGGCTATCTAATGGATAAACAAACTCAAAAATTCGTATATAAAAAGGGTGAAATTGGTATTGAAGCAATATTAGTTAAAAAAGATGGCAATTGGGTAAGCCAGTATATGGGTGATTCAGAACAAAGATTTATTAATGAGGGCTGTACTATCTTTGATTCATATGATGAAGTTGCATTATTAATTGAAGCAAGCCAAGAAAAGCGATTGATTAATAATTGGGTGGAGATAACAGAGGAAGCGTATTGGGATGCACTTGAAGTATTGCCACCTTGCCGATGGGAACCTAGTCGTTGTGGTATCTTCTATGTAAGCGAGGCATATACTAGCAATATCCATTCCTTTTACATTGAACATAAAAAGAAATTCTATACAGCGAATAGGCGAATCAGTCTATCTAACTATGAAATAGTTAAAGCGTTTTTAGTCGATCTAGAAAAGGGAGACATTAAAATAAATCAACCTAGTTTTTCAAATTAGGTTTAATGAGGTGTAGGAAACATCAGTTTCCCGGAAGATAACAATTTTTAGAATGGTGGTAAAAATGAAGTTATTAACTAAAGAAATTCGCAAAGCAATACCCCCTATGTATTCGCAAGATGGTCTTGGCGGTAAATCA
>Ga0255039_10000771_pt1 | contig 10407 bp, 7 predicted proteins | sample BC1_12_1_MG_FD_181713 | JGI IMG/M metagenome (GOLD analysis project Ga0255039, IMG submission 181713) | Seawater microbial communities from Strait of Georgia, British Columbia, Canada - BC1_12_1 | ecosystem: Environmental > Aquatic > Marine > Strait | place: Canada: British Columbia | collected... | reverse complement strand
ATGGGTCATTTTATAAAAAACCCATACACTTTTTTGGCTTAATCATAAAAAAGAACTGGAGAAATGTTAAAATTTATTTTAAACGCTGTCCCTTACAATGTGCTTTTAAATTAAACGCTGTCCCTTGCAAAGTTTTTAGTGAATATATATCATAAAATGGTAACGCCACTATTAAGGATATACATGGTGAAGTTTTCACATGTTAAGAAAACTATCTAAAGTAAAGCATATGGCTCTCCATAAAACATGCGCCATCTATTTTTTGTTGCGGCTTTCCATATAGATCATGAGAACGGTAATGTCTGCGGGATTGATGCCAGCTAATCTTGAAGCTTGCCCTAAAGAGGATGGTTGGTAAAGCGACAGTGTCTCTTTTGCTTCATAACGAAGTTGACTGATTGAATGATAATCAAAATCATTAGGTAAACGAAGTTTTTCGGTCTTTTGAAATCGATCGATCATTCTTTGCTGTTTTTCAATATAGCCTGCGTAACGAACATTATTAATAACTGTTTGCAAAGTAATCTTCGAATAAGTGCTATATCGACCTTCTTTGTCGAGCGCCAGTAACCAATCGGCATTGTTTGCTGCCTGTTTGAGTAATTGTTCTATCGACTTTCCGTTTTCTTTATGCGTTTTAAATAAATTTATGATAGCTTCGATTTCTTTTTGCTTATTCAAATATGTTTGCCAACGTGCATTATCGATTAAACCTAGTTCCTTAGCATATGGCGTCAAGCGTTCGTCAGCGTTGTCACCTCGCAACATTAAGCGATGTTCTGCGCGTGATGTAAACATGCGATATGGCTCACGATGCGCCTTCGTTACCAAGTCATCTATCATTACACCAATATAAGCTTGCGCACGCGTTAACATAATCGGCGCTAAACCCAATACGTTACGTGCGCCATTTATTCCCGCAATTAATCCTTGACCACCTGCCTCTTCATAACCGCTGGTTCCATTGATTTGACCAGCAAAATATAATCCAGAAATATGTTTACTCTCTAGAGAACTACGCGTATTTACTGGTGGAATATAATCGTATTCAATTGCGTAACCATGTTTTAAAAATACGGCATCTTCTAGACCATCAATAGAGTGTACCATTTCTTCCTGAATTTCTTTTGATAACGAAGTACTTATACCGTTTACATATATCGAATCACTATCTAAACCTTCAGGTTCAAGATAAATCATATGACGTGGTTTATCAGAGAATCGAACGACTTTAGTTTCAATGCTAGGGCAATATCTAGGCCCTGTTGAATCAATTTGCCCTGAGTACATTGGCGAATCATCAATTTTTCGCTTTATAATCTCATGTGTTTTTTCGTTGGTATAGGTTATCCAACATTTGATCTGTCTTTGATCACCTATCGTTTCATTGAGGTAACTAAACGGTAATGGTTCTGCATCGCCTGCCTGCATTTCTAACGCATCAATATTTAAACTCTTTGCCGAAAGTCTTGGCGGCGTTCCTGTTTTAAGCCTTTCAAGGGGAATACCTAGTTTTACCAAACTATCAGATATACTCACAGCGGCTGGTTCATTAATACGCCCCCCTTCTCTTTGCTCTGTTCCAACATGCATAAGCCCCTTCATAAAAGTGCCTGTCGTCAAAATTACTATTGGCGCGTAATACGCAGTACCACTATTGCCTATAACACCTGTAATTTTATTTTCTGGCGCACAAATATCTTTAGCGGTATCTTCGATGACCGTAATATTATCAATCGCATCGATCATTTCTTGTACTACAGCTTTATATAACCATTTGTCCGCTTGCGCACGTGGCCCCCAAACAGCAGGTCCTTTACGACGATTCAGTACTTTAAATTGAATGCCAGCTTTATCGATCGCTAATCCCATAAGCCCCCCCATCGCATCAATTTCACGAACAATTTGTCCTTTCCCTTGACCCCCGATGGCAGGATTACAACTCATCGCCGCAATTGAATCTTTGCTCATCGTCATAAGACCAACTTGCACGCCAAGTTTTGCCGCAGCATTAGCTGCTTCAGTACCTGCATGCCCGCCACCTATAACAATCACATCAAATTGATTATCTTTATTCACCATACGTATTTAACTATCCCCAAGGGCAATGCATGATGCCATCGCCATACCATCTGTGTGTGAAATAGAAATTTCAAATGATGTAATGCCCATCTCCTTGGCCTTTTCTTTGGCGACACCACTAATATTGACAAACGGTTTACCCAACGGGTTATTAACGGTCTCTATATCAGTCCAAGCAATCCCATCACGCCACCCTGTACCAAGCGTTTTCATCACGGCTTCTTTCACCGCAAATCGTCCAGAAAGACGTTGCACTTGCTGTTTCCCTTTCATACAGTCTTCTTGTTCACGCGCGGTATAAATACGGTCAACAAAACTATCGTGATGTTTTTCAAGTAAATTTGCGATGCGATCACAATCCACTAAATCAATACCGTGAGCAATCATTCCCATTATTTTTTTCCAATCAATCAACGCACTGTTTCTATAGTTACAACGAATATTCACAGGTGCGTCTTCAATACGACTTGTAAAATAACCAACATTGTGATTATACCGGTAACCCCCTGCAAAATCTCTTTTTTTACATAAAAAAGGTACTTATGACGATCGTAATAAATAACAAAGATACGATCCCCACCTTAATAGCCCCTACAGTTGTCATAAATCGCCTTAATGCCCCTTCTTCACGGGCCAAATACCCCAAATGCGTAATACGGGTCGCCAAGCTAGAATGTCGCCAGCTACGACTATAAATTGAAATCCCGTTGAGATGGCCAATATTTTCAAGGGCGGATGCCATAACCGTAGCACCATGCGATCCCAAATATTCTTGGCATTTCTTAATATTTACTTTGCCCAAAGCTGAAAAATCCCGCTCTGATAGATCTAATAAACGATGTAATAAAACTTGTTCAAGCGCAAGCGCACCATACACATCGGCTTGACGTTCAAAATGGCGTGACACAACACCAAAGCCATGTATCAAACAGCCAATGATCACACCAAACAATACTATTTTTAGATAAAATACATAAGGGGCTATAAAAACAATGCCCGCAAGAGGCCCTTGAAATAATAACCGAATACCTTCGCTACCAATACCAATCATTGACGTTGCAGCTACGACATACATCATCAAGAAAGGAATATGATGATATTTTATATGCCCTGCTTCATGCCCAAAAACAGCTTCGATCTGTTCATCTTCTAATTGTTCAATCAACATGTCACTCATCAACACATAACGGACGCGCCATATCAACCCCATCACTGCAGCATTGGCTACACCTGAGTATGTTTTCCATAATAAAATATTTCGATAACGCATACCTATAAAGTCGCAAAATCGATTCAGACGAAAACGAAGCGGACCAGCAGAAAGTGGTTCGGTAGACCATACATATCTAATAATCAATGGGAGTAATAAAAAAATGATAAATATCACCCCAGATGATGCCATTGCCATTTGCGTATTTGTGACATATTTTGATAAAGAAAAGTGCGTAAAGACCCACTGAAGTAAATCTCGACCAAACAATACACTTAACACCGGTACAATTACGATCAAAAAACTATGGCGAAACTGAAATATTAAATACTCTTTGCGCGTCCAAACGGGCCGTGCAACATTCCTCGCCCTCAATGGACTAGTCACCAGTTGGTTACGTGTAAAAAAGTTAATGTCGTAAAAAAAATACCACTTAAATACCAGCATGATTAAATATGGTAATAACATCACCATTTGTATGCATACTTGCCATTTTATAAATACTAAATCTTCATTTACAAAACGACACCAACCACCAACAGTCATCATTGCAACAAAAGATGACATTAACATAAATTGGATTAATAAATCGACTCGCCCTGGTAATTTTACCCTTTTTCGTGACGCCGTTGTCGTTTCCATGCATTTTAAGGTAATGCTTAATATCCACCTTACCAAAAATGCAAATACAAGTACACCGCAGCCAACCAACCCACAATGCCTTAAGGCCACCATGTAGAAAGGTTCTGACTGTACCAACCAACGCCCCAATAGCAGATCACTTAATTGACGATCTTGAACAAGGGAGCTAATAATGATAGATAAAAATAAAGTTATTAATACAGATACTTGCAAATAAAAACCTTTAGATCAATACGTTTACTAAACCTTTCGTATCACAACTATATAACACCACTACCATGTGTAATATAGGGAGACAAAATAAGTGGTGATAAAAAAACAGGAACCTCCCATTGGAAAGGTTCCTGATAAAAAACGATTATTAATCAACAGCTGTAAAACTTATTGAGCTGTTTCCTGCATAATGATTTCGATACGTCTTTGCGCTGTTTGAATTTGAAAATCAGATAATTGCTCTTTTTCTAAAGCATCGCGATAATAAAGCAATGCTTTGTCGCGAGCGTGAAATACGTCTTCGTAAATCTTTGCAACTTTATATCTTGCAGCATAAGTAGATTCTGGATCCCACTGCCATACACGTTGGTAATACTTAATCGCTGCGCCATAATCTCGCAAATGCGTGTTATTGATTTCTGCTGTTTCCCAAGCAGCATCATCAATTTTATCACATGATGGATAATTTGTAATAATTTCTTCAAACTTACTTACAGCAGCCAATAATTTGCTTTGGTCAGCTAAAAATCGCTTACCATCGATTGCCAATGTTTTTCCCTCTGCAAATATAGCATCTGCATGCTCATTAGGTACACTTGCACGAAGATCTGGTGATGCAATATCAACAACGGTCAAAAAGGCTTGAGGTTTATATTCATTTAAATGGGCCAATTCATTTTGTGCCCAGTTTGCTTTTTCGTGATTGCCTTGACGATCATAAAATAAAACCATTTCGACGAGGTTTTGTTTATATTTTTCTCTGTTTTGTGCCATGGTTTCAACACGCAACACCTCTGATCCACGCGAAGCGTCTGAGGCATCCATCATTACGAGCGGATCAATTGTTTGCGTATTCGCTGTTTGGTATTTGGCGCAGCCAGAAAAAGCGACCAACAGCATGACAACTAGAGATGCATATTTTTTCATAAAAAAACCTTTCAATATTCTATTACAAGTGCCATATCCTAGGCACTTTATTCCAATTTTGTACCGATATTTGAATGATTATCCCCTAATTTGTCAAGCAAAGACCGCCCATATTATGATGATAATATTAACAGGCTTTAATCCTTAGCCGTCGGAGCGACCTCTGCACGCCATTTACCTCTTTTTTTACAAGTTTCACATAACACCCTACGCCCAAATGTGCCGTTATTGAGACTTAAATTGACAATCGCGCGCAACAACCATATAATTAATAGCTTATATTGTGTTACCAGAGCCACCGCTCTCGGAACACCATAAGCGTTAATAATAAAATTACTCTGTTAGGAAAGATTCATGGCGAACAAGCTAAATAAGTATAGTGCAAAATCACCCAACCGAAGTCACAAGGTGCCTCACAAGCAATGTTATATGCAACGGGCATGTCCGAAGCAGATATGGATAAACCTCAAATCGGTATCTCAAGCGTTTGGTATGAAGGTAATTCATGCAATATGCACCTTGATGTACTCGCAGCCAAGGTTAAAGAAGGCGTTGTTGCAGCAGGTCTCGTTGGCATGCGTTTTAATACTATTGGCGTCAGTGATGGCATCTCAATGGGCACTGACGGCATGAGCTATTCGTTACAATCTCGCGATATAATTGCTGACTCAATCGAAACAGTAACCTGTGCGCAATGGTACGATGCAAACATCTCATTACCTGGGTGTGATAAAAATATGCCTGGTTGCCTAATTGCAATGGGTCGTTTTAATCGCCCTTCATTAATGGTTTATGGCGGCACGATCAAACCTGGTTGTTTAAACGGGGAAACGCTTGATATTGTTTCTGCATTTCAATCTTATGGTGAATATATTGCCGACAAAATTGATGAAAAAACCCGTAAAGAAATCGTAAAACAAAGTTGCCCAGGTGCTGGTGCTTGCGGGGGTATGTATACTGCAAATACCATGGCTTCTGCGATTGAAGCGATGGGCATGAGCCTACCTTATTCTTCTTCAATTCCTGCTGAATACCCCGAAAAACTTGAAGAATGCCTCAAAGCAGGTGAAGCAATCAAAATCTTACTCGAAAAAGATATCAAGCCACGCGACATTATGACCCGAGCTGCATTTGAAAATGCAATGGTCGTCACGATGGTGCTTGGCGGTTCAACCAATGCGGTATTACATCTCTTGGCGATTGCCAAATCTGTTAACGTAGAACTAAACATAGATGATTTCCAAGCTGTTTCAGACAAAACACCTTTCCTTGCCGACCTCAAACCGAGTGGCAAATATGTACAGGAAGATCTTCACAAAATTGGTGGCGTACCAGCTGTTATGAAGATGTTACTTGCTGAGGGGCTAATTGATGGTTCATGCTTAACAGTCACTGGCAAAACCATTGCTGAAAACCTTGCCGAACTTCCAGGTTTCACCCTGGGACAAGATGTCATTCGCCCCTTAAATAATCCGATCAAGGAGAGTGGCCATATCCAAATCTTGAAAGGTAATCTATCGCCCGATGGTTGCGTTGCCAAGATCACAGGCAAAGAAGGCCTCAGATTTAGCGGCCCTGCCAAATGTTATGATTCGGAAGAACTAATGCTAACTGCACTTGAAGAAAAGAAGATCGTCAAAGGTGATGTTGTTGTTATTCGTTACGAAGGGCCACAAGGCGGACCTGGTATGCCTGAAATGTTGACACCAACATCGGCTATTATGGGTGCAGGCCTAGGTGCTGATGTCGCCCTACTTACCGACGGTCGTTTCTCAGGTGGTTCCCACGGCTTCATCGTAGGCCATATCACCCCTGAAGCGCAACTTGGTGGCCCAATTGCGTTAGTGAAAGATGGCGATATTATTACCCTTGATGCCGAAAACAAAGCCATCACAGTTGATGTCTCAGATAACGACATGCAAAACCGTAAAGCAGCATGGACCATGCCACCTTACAAAGCAAGTTTCGGTACATTATGGAAATACATCAAACTCGTAAACACCGCCAGCGAAGGGTGTGTAACCGACGGCTAATAGACATAACTGGGTCCGACTAAAAACCCAACTTTATTGAGACTAAAAAAAAAGGCGATCTATATTATAGATCGCCTTTTTTTATAATATATCTTATACCTCTAATATCTATAATGCGAAGGCTTGTATGGCCCTGCGGTATCTAGACCTAGGTAATCGGCTTGTTTTTCAGTCATCACTTCAAGCTTAACACCTACCTTTTTAAGGTGTAATCTTGCCACTTCTTCATCTAAATGTTTTGGCAACATCGTGATGTTATTAGTGTAATCAGCTGAATTTTCCCATAGCTCAATCTGAGCAAGCACTTGATTGGTAAAAGAGTTACTCATCACAAATGATGGATGCCCTGTTGCACAACCCAAATTCACCAAACGCCCTTCAGCAAGCAGAATGATAGAATGCCCATCACTGAATGTATACTTATCTACTTGTGGCTTGATGTTTTCGCATACAATACCTGGAATCGCTTTAAGACCTGCGACATCAATTTCGATATCAAAATGGCCAATGTTACAAACGATCGCATCGTCTTGCATTTGCGCCATATGCGATGCCATAATAATATCACAACAACCTGTAGTTGTCACAAAGATATTACCTTCGGTAACTGCATCACTCATTGGCTTCACTTCAAAACCTTCCATTGATGCTTGCAAAGCACAGATCGGATCGATTTCAGTGACAATCACACGTGCACCCAACCCCTTCATCGCTTGCGCACAACCTTTACCGACATCTCCGTAACCAGCTACAACAGCAACTTTACCTGCAACCATTACATCTGTTGCACGCTTAATACCATCTGTCAAAGATTCACGACAACCATAAAGATTGTCAAATTTACTTTTGGTCACAGAATCATTAACATTGATTGCTGGACACTTCAAAGTACCCTCTGCAGCCATTTTTACTAAGGCATGAACACCTGTCGTTGTTTCTTCAGAAATCCCCTTCACTTCTTTCATTAAATCAGCATAACGATCTTCATGCATCATGCGGGTAAGATCGCCCCCATCATCAAGAATCATATTTGGCCCAGTACCACCTGGCCATTCAATCGTTTGCTCAATACACCAATCTGCTTCTTCCTGTGTTTCACCTTTCCAGGCAAATACGGGAATACCGGCTGCAGCAATCGCAGCGGCAGCATGATCTTGTGTAGAGAAGATATTGCAACTAGACCATCTAATTTCGGCACCTAAATCTGCAAGTGTTTCGATCAATACAGCTGTTTGAATGGTCATATGCAAACAACCAGCAATCCGTGCCCCTTTTAATGGCTGACTTTTACCATACTTGGTGCGCAATGACATCAATCCTGGCATTTCATTTTCAGCAATAACAATCTCTTTACGACCATAATCGGCAAGCGATATGTCTGCTACTTTATAATCTTGTTCATCTACTGCATTTGCCATCTAAAAGGTTTCCTTATCCAGAAAGTGATCTGTTTCTTATTTAGTGCCTGTTGTGGAAAAATATTACGATATCCACGGCATCCTTACCGCATTAAAGCAACAGAATCCATCTGTTACCTGATGTTTACAAAACGCAACTATAACTATCGTTAATTGGTCGGTCAATACATAAATGGTCATCAAAACGACATTTTGATGACCATTATCGATTACTGAATAGTAAATGGGGTTACTTCAAAACGAAAATCCATTGCTTTAAAACGCACTTCTTGGTTTACTATCTCCATAACTTTATTTGCCTCATAGAATCAAGGAAAACAATCGTTCATGAAAAAGCGTCGCATCATTACTCGACTCGATGTCAAAGGGCCAAATGTCGTCAAGGGCATCCAGTTTGAAGGATTACGCATTATGGGGTCACCTGCAGAAATTGCCCGCAAAGCTTATGCCCAAGGTGCCGATGAACTGATTTACATCGATGTCGTAGCAAGTCTTTACGAGCGCAATAGTTTATTAGAAGTAATCGAAGAGGCATCGTCGCTAGGAATCGCTATTCCGATGACCGTTGGCGGCGGCATTCGTAAACTTGACGACATTACCAATATATTACGCGCTGGCGCAGACAAAGTTGCCATCAATACCGCAGCAACCCGAAACCCTTCATTTATCACTGCTGCCGCCGAGCGATTCGGCCGCCAATGCATTGTCGGCTCCCTACAAGCAAAAAAGCAGCGCGATGGCACCTGGGAAGCATATGTTGATAATGGCCGTGAACGGACAGGTTTAGATGCGATCGCATGGGCATCTAAGCTTGTAGCGCTTGGTTGTGGTGAACTTTTTGTCACTTCTATCGACCAAGACGGCACCAAGAAAGGGTTTGATACCGATCTCATTGCCCAAATCGTAAAAAATGTTTCAGTGCCAGTGATCGCCTGTGGTGGCGCCGGTTCAGAAAACGACATTCACCAATGTTTTGACCACACAAAATGCGACGGCGTTGCTTTCGCTACCTTATTACACTACGACCTCACGACCATAGATACCGTCAAGCAAGCCGCCAGCGACAACGGTGTTTTAATTCGCCACAGTGCACCGATTGAGCAAAACGATGCGCCTGCACAGCTAAACAATAGTGATACCGACAAAAAAACCGTTTCGATTATCGACTACGGATTAGGTAACTTAAAAAGTGTTACACTCGCCTTCGAATCGCTTGGCAACCAAGTAAAAATAATTTCAACACCTGGTGAGATCATCGACGCCGAACTATTGGTACTCCCTGGTGTCGGTAGCTTTGCAGAAGGGATCGCGGGATTACACGCACGGGACTTGGTCGCGCCAATACGCCAATACGCTAAAAAAGGGTGGCCACTACTTGGAATTTGCCTTGGCATGCAACTATTGATGTCAAAAAGCGAAGAATTTGGCAATCATGACGGATTAAATATCATTTCTGGTGCCGTAAAACCATTCAAATTGCCTACAGAAGTAAACTTAAGTCAATACCGTGTACCCCACGTAGGGTGGAATACATTGTGTGCACCTAAAAATATTACATGGAATGGGTCAATATTGGAAAAATCGGCTGCAAATACCGATGTATACTTTGTACATTCATTTATGGTAATACCAGATGATCCAAATTGTACTATTGCAAACGCACAATATGGCGACCAAACGTTTGCAGCCGTTGTGCAAGAGAAGTTGACATTTGGCACGCAGTTCCACCCAGAAAAGAGTGGCCCTGCTGGCAAGCAAATGTTGCAATATTTTAGTCAATTATAAGTAATAGGCGAGGATGCCGACATGACATATATTATTTTCAAATACGATCTTTATCCCGGAGCGCTGTAACGATGACCCAACCACTAGAAGCCTATTT
>Ga0255039_10000769_pt1 | contig 10417 bp, 10 predicted proteins | sample BC1_12_1_MG_FD_181713 | JGI IMG/M metagenome (GOLD analysis project Ga0255039, IMG submission 181713) | Seawater microbial communities from Strait of Georgia, British Columbia, Canada - BC1_12_1 | ecosystem: Environmental > Aquatic > Marine > Strait | place: Canada: British Columbia | collected... | reverse complement strand
CATTCCTGAATCTATCAATCGTTGTTTTTCAGCTTCAACTGCTTCAAACAAATCTCGTGTAGCTATGCCAACTAACTCAGGCGGCAAGCTAACTTTTAAAGCATTAGTTGCTTCATACCAGTTTTCTCTAATAACAATAGTAGCTTTAGCTTTCTTGGCGTTTACTAGGTTATCAATTTGACCTCTTATTTTCTTTTCATCTTGTTCAGACAAGTTACCAGCAGAGCGCAACGCCATAATCTGCTCCTCTATATTTGCTAAACCCGCTAAGTACGTTTCGCCTTCTTCATTCAAATCTAATTCAGCATTTAAATCATATACCTGGCTAATAATGTTTCCAAACTCAGACGCATTAGTAACAGCATTTAGGGCTTTTGCTGAGTTCACATAACCACGCAAAACTCTAGCTTGCCCTTCGTCTATTTTGCCATCAATCTCAGCACTATAAATGGTTGCTATTTTTTGCTCGTCAGATAAATCTTCATCTCTTACTGTATTTTGGAAACCGCGATAGTTTTGTATTTTTTCCAGTTTATCAGCAGTTGTCTTCCCTTCTTGCATTTTTATCTGGGCATCTGTGAAATCTTTTAAATCCGTTTTTAAAGTTTTTACAATACTTTCTTTTTCATCAGGAGATAAAAGAACAAAATTGCCAGGGTCAAGATGGTTTTCAACTTGCAGCCTAGATTGCTTTTCAATAGATGCAATAGAATCTTCTGCTGCCTTTATTTTTTCTGGCAATGTTTTTGCATCATTATTAATAGTGCTACGGCTAAACTGCCCCCTAACAATGTTGGCCCTTATGGTTTTGTTGTGAGCCATGCGGTTTTTATTAAACTCATTAGCTTTTAAAAAGCCTATTTCAATACCCGCAGCAGAATGCTTTTGCGTTTTCAGTGCCATTGCTGCAAGTTCTTCTAAGTTGCCTTCGTAAGCCAAGTTAAGCTCAAAGTTATTTCTCTCAGCCTGCGCTGTATTAAATTCAGCTAAATTAGCATCATTAGATTTTGCGATTTGGCTTGTTAAAATCCTTTCCCCAGCCGAGTTTGTAATGCCAGAAACATAGTCAGCAACTTCTAGTTGCCATTCAGCAGGGATGTCTGCTGTAAGGCCTTTTAAGGCACCATTAGCTTTAGATATAAACCCTTCATGGTCGTCAGGAAACTGTTGCTCAGCCTCTGAAACAATTTTTGTGTAAGTATTCTGTATGCCAGATAAAAATCCTACTAATGCTGCTGCATTTCTTTTTTCACCACCAAACTTAAACGTACTTACAGGTTTATAAACACCTGTTTCAGCAGCCACTTTGCCGGCTTCAATGCCTTTTTCAACAGCCTCTTCTTCCCTCTTGGCTTTACCATAGCCAACAGCAATGTCTTGCACTGTATCAGCTAGACCAGCCAGAGCTGCCATGCGCCTTTGAGCAGATGTGTCTACGCCTGGCCCTCTAAACTTGCCATAGAATCCAATTGGTTTAATAGCCACTCTTACTCTCCTTAACTTGACTTATATGCTTTAGTGCCGCCTTCGATGGCGGTGCTTAAAGCTGAGGTGTACGCGCTTGCTTTTTCAGCTTTACCTTGGCGAAGCATAGAAGCCTGTTTTAGCTTTGACGTTAAACCAATTACCTGTTCGCTGGCTCCGATTTGTTTAGCAGACTCAAGAGCAATGCTTTCTGGGGTTCCACCAGATACTCCACTAGCAGCCATTAAAGCTTGATTAGCAGCAAGTCCTCGGTTGAGTTCCTGCATTCTAGCAAGAGCCTCTGTTTGAGCCTCAAGCTCTGCCTCTCTTGCAGCAATCTTAGCAGCCTCATCAGCAGCCTTGCCGGCCTGCACTTGTCCATAAGTAGACACAGCCGTAGACGCAATAGTTGCAGCAACAATCATGAATGACATCTAAATATCCTCTGGCTCTAGCAGAGCCGCTTCTATCTCTTTTATATCAGTTAAGTGCGTAGGGTGATAAGTAATCCACACGCAATCCGTTTCAGCATATATGACACGCTTTGTTCCAGGTATAGTCTCGCCCATAAATGGAGCCTGTATATCAAGATTTCCGAACTGGCTGGACACCTTGCATCTTCCTTTCACCACGGTGTATAGATGGGTAGTCTTATGCAGAGCGCCCACCACGCACACACCAGCAGGAATAAATAACTCACGAGCATATAACCCATCACTAAAATGATGGCGCACTTCTAGGTCAAGCGTGTCACCCTTCAGCATCAATGATTGCAGTTTTAAAATATCGTCTTGAGTTGTTAGTTCATTCACGAACTGCTTACCTCATAGTCAATAGCCTGTAGGTGGAATGGCGTAGGGTCAGGCAAAGTAATCTTAGGGGCTACTTGCCTACTCCAACCGTTGCCACCATTGTTATCATCGATAATACCAGTAGAAGGCACCAAGGACGAGTTTAAAGGGCTGTTTCCCGCGTCTCCGAACGATCTGACTGCTACTGGGTTGCCATCAATATAAATGCCCGCAGAATTGATTACACGCAGATTCATAGAGTCTACGCGCTTTTGGTTCAGGACGTTCTGATTCCCTCTAGGGCCAGCAGTATTTAGTGGCATTGACTGTACTGTGACAGGGAAGTTTAGACCAACCTCGATGGTGTCGGTAAGAGCGGCTTCTCCGGCACTTAATGTAATCTCGCCAGAGCCATTAACAGTACGCTCAGGTAGCACACTGTAGCCAGCAACTATCTGCACCGTGTCTCCAGCTAAGTGGTCTAGGCCTGACAGCGTTGTTCCATGTGGAGCATTGAACTTAACACTACTATCCATCAGGTGATCAAGCGTCATCTGGTTTATGGTTCGCACTGAAGGGCTATGTTCAGTAATCACGAACAAGACATTGTTCACGGACACGCACTGCTTGAACAAGTCCTGAGACTGGTCTGGGCGTATCTGGTTAAAGCGCGTGAACCCATTAATGTCCTGCTCGCGCAGCATGTTCAATACAACAGCAGTGCCATCTTGGTTGATAATAAACACATAGTTAGCGTCTTCCGAGGTAGTGCTAGTGACTACATCCATATCAACAGGCTTGCTAATTAACTGTGAGGCCAGCACGGACACGTCTGCACTGCGGAATGCGTCCTCATTAAAGTTGAATACATACTGGCGGAGACTTCTACCATTAGCGTCCACAAACAGTGTTGCGCCATCTAGCGAAGTAGTCGGGCAATTAACGCTGAAGCTGCCGTGTTGCGACTGCTGTACAACGTCAATAGTTGCAGGAGTGTTGCCAGTAACATTAAGCTCTGCGCCCTCAGTAAATACTTGTAGGCCACGACCGCCACTAATATCAATGATGTCGCTCTTTGCTCCGTTCAAGGTAACAAAGATACCCTCGTCGTCTTCACTCTCCTCTGTCTTAAAATCTAAGAAAGAGCCAGACCGAGAACCAAACAGGCTTTGCGGCTTGTCTCTAGTACCACCGAACCATAGTCTTCCACCTGCGAATACACCGTTCTTAGGGTATCCACGGGTGGCGCTCCACACGTCTTCTTTTCTAGGCGAGCCAGCAACACTAATGGTAAATGTAATCTTGTTTTCTGTACCTGAAGTTTTAAATGCGCTGAACAGGTTAAAGGTGTCAGCAGACTCTCCAGCTATAGTAATTGTGTAAGTGTGGTTATGCGTCCTAACGACACTGATACCAGTTTCGCCAAAGATAGGCATTTCTTGCAGGTTTCGTCGTAGGTTCTCAGCAGTAGCCAGTTGCTCCTGAACTGTTGCATCCCCAGCATAGGTAATGTTTTTGCTTACCACGCCCTCTATGTCCACCTGGTATCTATCTCCAGCTTCCGCAGAAGACTGGAATGTCATAACCTGTACTGCCGAGATAGGGGTAGGACTGAGTGCGTCATTAAAGTCAAACTTAGGGATGTTCAAGAATGTTGGCGTGTCATACCAGAACTGACCTTTGCCATTCAGGTTGTACACAAGGCGACGAGGCGCTTCATTCTCGTTAAACATCAGCAAGACGTTTTCATTACTAGCAACACGAGTTGGGAAGTTGTATCCCAAGCCATGATTTAAGTCCTGCATGAAGGTTGTCGCTGACTCTGTTACGCGGTAAATACGCAGATTGTCTGGAGTGAACAGCAGTAAGAAGCTATCAGCCAAGCTAATCTCAAACTTGTGAAGCTTCATTGCAGAATTAAAGCCGCCAGTCTCACGGTATAGGTTCATCTCAGCCAGAGAAACTTGGGCAGTACCGAGGTCAGTGGTGCCTTTTCTGATGAGTCGCCAAAATCTAGCGTTCTTGTCTACGTTTAAACGGAATGTCTGCTCATACGACGTTAGCGTTGGAACAATAGCAGATGTCTCCCATGAGCCACCTTGAACTTGAGACTCGATCACAAACTCTGTGCTGGTTCCTGATGTTAACTTGATGTTGATCAGGTCAATGTATTCTATTTCTTGATTGCCATAAATGTCGTACTGCACAACAACGTAGTCGTCAGTCGTGCCAACAGCGGTAGTGGTAACACTGTAGGTAGCTGGGTCATCGTCATTTACGTTGGCTGGGGTGCCACCATTGGGGGTGGTAGGGTTTGGGGCAGTGTATCTTTCTACTACAGGCGTAGGGTTGGCTGCAAACTTAAACCCTGGGCGACGCTTAACACCACCTTGGGGGATGGTTACTACGTTCTCAGCAGTCTCTAAACCTTTGTAGTATTGATCTAGGTCAGTGCGGCCTTTGATAATTTCAGACAGCTCACCACTAACAAAGCTGTTCTGTAGAAAATTACTCTTAGCCATTAAAACCTCACATCAATAAACGGCCTACTAGCAAGTGGAGTTATTGGGTGCTGCTGTGCATCAGTATACCTAGCCATGTTAGAGGCTACAATATACTCTTCTGCCATCGCGGCTTTAGTAGATGCGCTGTCCCTAATGGACAATGCAAAGTCTTTGGCTAGTGCGTACTCTACCATCTTGGCAAAATAAGCAGGCCACTCCGACTCAGATACGTTGTATATGTAATCGCAATAAAGATCACCGTCGTAGTTGCAGTAAACTTTATCGCCTAAAACTTGGTAATTGATTCCAGGGTTCAACTTAATGAACACCAGAAGATCAGCAGGCATCTGATACATTGTGTTGTACTCTGTGCCTACAGGTGTGCCAGCCAACTTAGCAAGCTGCGCCTTCTTGCGCGCAAAGCCCCAGCGATACTTGGTTAGCTCATTCTGCACAATATTGTCATACAAGTTGTTAGCGACAGTCTGTGCGCGAGAACTACCAGTCAGGCTGGTAATCGGCAAGTCGCCTATAAGAATAAGAGCATTAGATACTAGATTAATCTTGCTGGGCATAGTGTGACCTTTAATAAAAAAGGGGGAGTCTCCTCCCCCTTATAGACTTACGCAGGTGTAGCGTCGTACTTGATTTCGATCAGACCAGAAGCGTCTCGTACAGCAGCGCCAGCTTTCAGCATGCCGTTGCACAACCAAGAGGTTTTCTGTGGAACGTAGTCAATAGAAGTCTTCATGTCGATACCAACAGCCAGTCCGATAGCGTCACGGCTAAAGGCATAAGCAGATACTACGTCAGTAGCAACAGTCAGGCCACCTTCAGCACGGTCTTCAAGAACAACTACGTTGAAGCCAGCGAAAGTGTTTACTTCACCGTTTACCAGAGCCTTAACATTCTGGTAGTCAGCAGAAGTGATCTTCTCGTCAGACAACAGGCCAGCAAGACCAGTACCGTTGATTACAGTGAACAGATCACCAGAACCAACACCGTTCTTAACTAGCTGTACTTTAGCGTCAATCAGGTCGCCAGCAGTAAGGCCAGTAGCGCCATTACCTACGGCAGTAGGAGAAGCTGAGTTCATTGCGTCGATGATCAGCTGGTCAGTACGACGACCAAGAGCACCAGCAATAGTTTGAGCCAGTTCCTGTTTCTCATCAAAGTTTACTTCTTGTGCATCAAAGATGTCGGTGTACTCTGGAGCATTCCAGTTAGCAAGAGTAGCAGTGATCAGGCTGTGAGAGATGTCCATTGGATCAACGTCAGCAGAAGTAGCCTTCTGGTTCGCCAAGCCTTTGCCCATTGCGCGGAACTTGTAAGTGTCGCCAACTACGTTGTTACGTACAGTAACAGCGCCTTTTAGTTTGCCCATACCTTGATAGGCGTGTTTTACCATGCTGTCAAACTCTGTGACAGCTACAGGAGAGAGATTAACACTCATTTGAATATCCTCGAAAAAAAGATTTAATGTATAAAGTTTTTCAAGGTCTTAGCTGAGTACCCAGTAAATTGGTCAGCATTCAACCTAAATTTACCGGGCCTTTGGGAAAAGGGTGTCCAGTGTGCAGATTATACACCTTTCACCCCTGTAACATCAACTGGGATTACTGCGTACTTGCCTCGAAAGCTTGAAGCATTTTCTTAACCTTCTTATCGTGGTTAATATCAGTGCTTCGCAAGAAGTTCCCGTAATCGTCTTTCTTGTACATCTCTGCTTCAATGTCTGCCCAGGTAACGCCTGTTGGCATCTCGCCACCATCGACGGGCAACTTAGCTGGAGCAGTAGCATTAACAATCATCTCGATAATCTTTACGTTGTCAGCAGTAGTAATTAACTCTGACACCTGATTAAAGTCGTCAGCACTCAAGTTGTTTCTCAAAAAGCCTTCAACATTCTTAATACGCTTGTCAGCATTCTCACCAAGCTGCTGCATCTGGTACTCTGCTTCCGCTTCTTGCTGGGCTTGCTCATTAACTGTGAGTAGTTCCCATGCTCTATTGAGAGTGTCTTGCGACATATTGGTGTCTTTAGCAAAAGACTGTAGCTCAACAAACAGTGCGTCTTCAGCATCCACACCTTCTGGAGCTGCATAGCCATCTTTAGGAGCGCCTTTGAATCCACCGAACTTTTTCTCTAGCTCGTTGTACGCTTTTGCCTGGTCTGCAACCGACTTGTACTTGGTTGAGTTGTACCAATCAGGAGCTTCACCGTTGCCTTTAACGTCTTCAGATAAAAAATATTCTCCCTCTGATACTTCAGGAGCGTCTGATTCTGGCAGGGTATCGCTTACTTGTTCTTCTTGTGCGGCCTGTTCTTCTAACATAATTACCTCGGTTTATTTAATTGCGCGTGTTGCATCTGATTAATGATGAACTTAACTACGCCAGCCTCACCGTCATGGTAGGCAGCTTCATAGTTAATGTTCGGAGAAGAGAAGGGGGTATCATTGCCGTAAATGAATTTGCCACTCAGGTCTTCAAGTACACGCTTACCATCCGCACTGGAAAAACACTTGCTATATGCCTTAGCAAGCTCCAGTGTCTTTTGGCGATATTCTTCATTGCGCTTGGAAGCGGCCTCAGCGTTAACTGAAGCCTTGTCGATTTGTTCCCAAGTCATACTTGCGTTTGACCCTGCATTGGTGCCTCACCTGTAGACATTCCGGCTTGGGCAGCTTGAGCGCCAGCTTGTATAACCGCCTGCTTCTCTGCTTCATTACGAACCAGTGATGCTGGCATCCCAGACTTTTCTGCAACCCACGTACCAAAATCTTCTAACTTAAAGCCAATCTTCGCTTGGTCAGGCCCAGCATTCTGCAAAACAAACTGAACTGCTTGCTGAACATTAAGTATATCTTCGCTGTCCTGAGCCCTTGCTAGTGGCGACGTAAACTTAATATCTATGTCTTGGCCATCTAACTGGATAGGAGATATAAGACCTCTGCGAGTCAATATGGCTGCGACACGCTTAATAATAGGGACTAACACTTCCGTTTGCAAGCGACCAAATGCCGAACCAATACGTTTTGCTAGTTCGCGAGATTCGATTGCCACTTCAGTAGCCGAGCGAACCGCGCCCGTAGGGTCGCGTAAATCGTTAAACAGGGCTTTTTTGATGCTCATCTGCATATCGTTAATTACAAACTGCGGTAATTGCAGGTTGGCACCTGTATCTAAGCGTCTCAATGACGGGTTTGTGCTGTTGTTAGAACCAACTGGAATAACCACGCCAGGGCTTATACTGATATTGTATGGGTTGGTTACGCCATCATCAGTTGCTGTGTACATACCAGCCAAGTCTATAGCTGCTTTTTGTAGAGAGAACTCTTTTGCCTTATTCAAAGACTTAACATCAGGGAGTGCCTGCAAGGCTGGGCCACGACCGCGCACTTCACCAGCCACTTTGGAGTAGCGACCAGTAACCCATGGGCTTGATGGGCCGAAATCCTGCATCCAGCTGATGTGATCTTCTTTGCCTACCCATACGCAGCCATAATACGTCTTGGCTTTGGGCAAAAATACGACCCCCTCAGACACCTGAACCTCTGCATCTGGGTTTGATTTGATCTGACTAGCAATGGCTTGTGACGGCTTGAACCCATCCCACTTGCGCTCAAGGTCTTTTACCTTAACGCTGAATCTACGCCAGTGTGTTTCTACATTACCATGCGGGCCTTCCTCAAATGCAATGCCCTTCTGTGGGATAGCAGAGAAGATGACAGGCATATCGTCGTCGTCAGCCTCGTCTATACGCAACGTACCAGTACCGATCAACAGGTCTAGCGCATGCTCATAGAACTGGGTGGCAAAGTTAGAACGGTTGATGTAATCAAAGATAGTTTCAGCTTGATCTTCTAGGTTGCGCCTAATGTCTTCCTGAGACACGTTGAAGTTGCCAGTCTCAAGCAGCCTCAGCACTCTAGTAGACGGCTCGAAGGTTGCCCAACGAGCCCAGATAGGAGCAATGTTTTCCTGTAGCTTGCTTGCACCCTGCTGGATTGCCTCAAGGGCGGTGGAGTCGAAGATGCGTTCCATCTTCTTTTGGCCAGGGGTGGTGTTCTCAAAGAGGTTTCTGTTGGGTAGGAAGTATTCATAGGCATCGTCTAGCTGATCGTGCCAATGTGTAGCCACTTCAAAGGCTTTGGCCTCTCTGCGCTTTAGGTCATTGAGAGTACCCAGCTCTGCTGGCAACTTCATCGTTGATCTCCATTAGGAAGGTTTCTAAATCGCATGATTCCGTTGGTTGCTGATCCCGCACTACCACGAGAACCCAGCCCCATTCTGATTCTAGATGCTGCACCTGTACCAGAAGCCTGTTGGCTAGTGGGCAGTAGGGACTTAGCGCCCAGCTTTCCTCTTGCAGCTGCCTTTAGTCTGCGCTCAACGTCTGCCGTTTCTTCATCAAGGGCTGCCGCTGTACGACGCTCTGCTGCTAGTTGCTGTGCTGTAGGCTTTGGAGCCTTTGGTCGCTTCATAAATCCCATTATTGTTTCCTCAAATATTTTAATAGCTGGTATGGCGTTAAGATAAAAGGCTTGTTAATGCCTAATATCTGCTTAGTGTGGCCGACACAGGTATTAAGCATAAATAAGGGATTCCTGCTTTCCTGAGCCTTATAACTAATCAGTATAGAATTGTTGCCAATTATACTCTTTTCGTCTTCCATTGTGAACATGGACAGTCCGGCCTTGGTTTTCTCCAGGACTACAATGCTTTCCTTGTCTGGCTTTACTACATAGCAGTGCCGAATGCCTGGCTTCAGCATCCAGCTCCACCAGTTCGTTCTGTCATCCTCAAACACAACGTAGTGATTAGAAGACACTAAAGTTTACCTTGGCCGTCACTGGCTTGTTAAAAGCTCCAGAGCTTCTCAGTGCCTGTCTGCCTTCACCCTCGCCCTGCAAGGCGTACTCTAGTGCCTCTACTGGGTGTGAGTATTCGTTCTTATCCGGCTCATCAGTGTACCTTTCACCGCTTGCCTGTACCCGTCGGTAGCAGAATCCACCCTGTAGCCCCTTGCGGATCATTGAGGCTTTAGGTAGTACAGTGAATCTAGGCTTTCCGTCCATGCACATCTCTTTCATGGGTACTTCTAGTGCAGCTCGTCGCTTGAGAGGGTCATTAGTCGCGGTTGGTTGGCAGGGTATGCCAGCAGCTCGCATGATCTGGAACGGTGTATCAGAGTTAGCCTGGTTCTTGTTGTTTCCAGACGGGTCTCCCCACCCCTTAAACTCGTGATCAGGGTAGGTTTCCTCAATGTACCGCTTCAACGTTGGAGCAAAGTCCACAGCACCAGAGTCAGTCAGCACCATCTCATCAAAGCATACCCACCGGCCTATAGCTGTACGCTGTAAGAACGCACAGGCAGGGGTTCGTCCAAAGTCAAAGCCCAGAACAATGGGGAAGTCGAAGCTAGGGGTGAACTCAAGGTGTTGACAGTGTACCGAATCGGTATACATGGGGTGTACAGGCTTGCCGTTAGACACGAATCCGTACTCATTCGCCAGATTTACCTTGATCCAGTCGTCAGTCTTACCGTTTAGACCACGTTTGTAGTAGCCATCTGGTAGATTAACCAGGTTCTCAGCGTTCTCATTAACGATCCAGTCCTCTCCATCCTTGATGACACCGCCAGGTTGTCTAAAA
>Ga0255039_10000768_pt1 | contig 10419 bp, 9 predicted proteins | sample BC1_12_1_MG_FD_181713 | JGI IMG/M metagenome (GOLD analysis project Ga0255039, IMG submission 181713) | Seawater microbial communities from Strait of Georgia, British Columbia, Canada - BC1_12_1 | ecosystem: Environmental > Aquatic > Marine > Strait | place: Canada: British Columbia | collected... | reverse complement strand
ACTGTTGTATTTTTTGAAGTTGCGTTAATGCGTTTTCTTTCGATGGCGCCGTAAACATAACCAACTCTGCATCTTGAGGCCCTGCTACGCAATTAACCTTATAATGATCCTTATGAACAAACGGTTTCTTTACAGATGTAAATTCTTCTAAAACAATGTGTGTATTGACACCACCAAATCCCATTGCACTGATACCAGCCCTAGCGGTTACACCTGCCTGCCATTGTTGACCAATAGGTAAAACATTTAGTACTTCATTATCACCCGATACCAAACGATGTGGATCTTTGACACTCACATGTGGCGGTAAAATGCGATGATAACAAGCCATACTTGCTTTAATCAAACCTGCGATACCAGCTGCTGCTTTACAATGCCCAATATTTGCCTTCACTGAACCGATTGCAGCACGCCCTATACCTTGGCCATGTTGACTATTACTCTCTTTGATCAATTCACTGATCACCGTGAGTTCACATTCATCGCCTACAGTAGTGCCGGTACCATGTCCTTCAAAATAGCCAACACTATTCATTGGCATACCTGCCTTTTCATACGCCCTTCTGTATACTAATTTTTGGCCATCTATTTCAGGCCGCGTAATTGAACCAACGCCATCGGTAGATAATCCCCATCCTTTTATAACTGAATAAATACGTTTCTTTTGCGCCAAAGCATCCTCAAGACGCATCATAACGATAAAACCACACCCTTCACCTGGCCACATCCCTTGAGACTGTTTATCATAAACAAGCATTTCTTTTTTGGCCAAAGCCCCCGCCCGAGAAAACCCTATCATTTCAAACGGGTCAATACTAATGTCAACGCCACCAGCAATAACGACATCCATATCATTTTCTAACATGGTACAAGCATTGATCACCGCCAGCGCTGAAGATGAACATGCGCCATCAAGGGTATATCCACCGCCCTGCAAATTAAAAAAATTACAGATACGACCCGCAATGGTATTTGATAATCCCCCAGCGAGTGATTCTTCATTTGATTCAGGGAAAGGCTTGATGTATAAATTATATATTTCTTCAAGCCGTTTATCTTTGTCGTCGACATTTGCCTGTGACAAAACTTCATTCACAACACGTCGTACATAGGGCCATCGTAGACGCATTATTTTTGTACGTGAATTATCACCTGTCAAAGTATTGCCAACCAAAACGCCTGTTGTTTCATTTGACAAACCATCGCCATTTGCATAACCAGCATCATCGAGGGCACGAGAAGCAACGTCTAATGCCAACCAATGCGCGGTATCGGCTGCTTCATATTGATCTTTGGAGATCATAAAATGGGCCCTGTCAAATTGATAATGATCTATTAGGGCAGCAGTTATTGTTGCATTGGGATCGTCAAAAACACCATCTTTACCTAGATAATCTTTTGCGTTTAAACGAGAATCAGGTATGGCCCTAAAACTGCGACGTCCCGCCAATATATTATTCCAAAGTGTAGCTGGACTATCTGCATCTGGATAAATACAAGCCATACCAACTATTGCAATATCTGTCTTCATTTCTTAATTCCAATTTTTAACACAACTATATAATTGACATATAATGTTTAGGCACAAACTGTTTTAAAATTGCTTTGAATTCTTTGTTTCCAAATTTCATAATTTGGCATTGTATCTTCAATAGGTAAATCAACCAAAGCTGCATCTGTAATATTTGCTGCATCTTTAGCAGACATCTCACATATAATTTCACTAACCATCTCTGTTTCAGGTAAAAGATTACCTGCTTTGACGCGAGATTTGCACGCAAATGCAACGCCTTGCGCTATATTGGGTAAATATTTTGTACTGATATCTTTTAACTGAGCTATACTTTTTTCATCAACGCCACACGCATAGGCAGACGCCAAACCAACACCACTATATAAATCCCCATGTCGTTGCGAAGAAAACGTATTTACTTTTTTAAAGATTTGTTCAATATCACCACCGCATTGGAACCAAATAGATCGACCAAAGCCTTGATCTATCGCTTTACGCCTGTAATCATCTGCGTCTAAGGTCTTCACAAAGGAATTGTTCAAATGGCCATTAAAAAAACCATGATAGAACCCATACCCATCCCAAATCAACCATTTTAACAATGGGTCTAAATCAGATATTTGTTTGACAATACGCATCGGTTTCCAACGAAACTTGGCAAAGAACCATCCCATACCTACGTATATTAAATAATCATATTTCGCACCATACTTTTTAAGCAATGCTTCTATATTACCAGCACAGTTTGGTACAAATAAATCTAAGATTGTACAAGCAAACGCACCGCCTTCTATGGCAAATCCAATATTACTGTTGCTTTGGGAAGATGGCGTTCTTTTTGAATACGCGATACCGTCAAGGGCAAAACAACCATGCATTGAATGATTCGTCTCCCAAACACTGTGGTACCCTTGCAAGAAATCGAAGCCTATACGTTCAAGATGTGCTTGTGTATGATTATCATTACAATAGAATTTTCGGTGACTAAACAATATTTCTCGATTGTTTACACTTGCTATTTTTTTTATACTTGAAAAAACTATTTTATTAATTGCAAATACCAAAACTTCACCTTTGCATCAAATTTTAAAGCGTCAGAATCTCTAAATCTTCTTTAAATTATATTCATGCCATCAAATTGTAATGAACAACCAAACATACTTGAATATCAATCGACGATAGATAAAAAACGATAACTAGTTCGTTAACATGCTGGCGTGTTTGATTCAAATTACCTGATCATAATCGCTACGATTGCAAGAAAACATAAGACGGTACATTTAACCTATCAAAAGCAAATGCTCATAAGAAAAGCCAGCTTAAGCACCAATTAATTAGACTCGATTTGTTGCTATTTTTCAAGAATAATTTGATATTTTATCGTTCAAATCATTATGATAGTACCTAAAATGCGTATTTATTGAATAAAAATCACCATATTAAAACACCACAAACCAGGCATAGCTTGCAAGCGAATTATATCTTTCTACCTAATTGACATTAGAAGTGGTAATAAAATGAAACATTACGTATAAATTGAACATAGTGCACCATAACCGCTCGACGAGCCGTAAAGAATTTACATGAAATCTACCCAAATAAATCACAAACCTGAACTTGGCGAATCGCTGGCAATGACGATATTAAAATATCGATGGCGCACGACCATGGCATGTTTAACTTTGATAGTGCTATGCAGTACAGGCTTACCACGGATTACATTATCGAGCGACTTTAGATATTTTTTTGGGGAAGATAATCCGCAAAGACTCGCCTTTGAACGACTTCAAAACGTTTATGCCAAAGATGACTCCGTTTTAATCGTTATCACCCCAGAGTGCGGTGATGTCTTTAACCACGAAACCTTAACGGCCATAAAAGCGCTTACGCATAAGGCATGGCAAATGCCATTTTCAACCCGAGTTGACGCAATCACAAACTTTCAATTTACTGAAGCATTTGCAGACGATTTGGTTGTGCGCGATCTTGTTGATGATGCATTATACAAAGATAATACTCCTTTATCCGAATCAACACTCGCTAAAATTAAACAGATCGCATTAAATGAGCCTTTTCTCGCAGGTACATTGGTTGCCCATGACGCCAAAGTGACTGCTGTTAATATTCGAATTAATATGCCGGGAAAATCTCCGCTAGAATTACCTGCTGTAGCATCTTTTACGAGAAAACTAAGCGAGCAATTTTCTACACAATATCCCAATCATCAAGTCCATCTTTCAGGTATCGGCATGCTAAACAATGCCTTTAACGAAGCTGGCACAAAAGATGCGACCACACTAACCCCGCTAATGAATATCGTGATCATGGTAATCATGTTTCTATTACTACGCTCTATATCGGCGGTCATTATCACATTTTTAATTATTATTTCCTCGATCGTGAGTGCCATGGGGTTTGCAGGATGGATGGGTATACCGATGACGCCACCATCGCTAATCGCGCCAACAATCATAACGACACTTGCCATCGCCGATGCTGTGCATATATTCAAGTCAATCTTTGCGTTTATGCAGCAAGGGCAGCGTAAACATGAAGCAATCATCAACGCTATTGGCGTAAATTTACAACCGCTCTTTTTGACTAGTTTTACCACCGCCATTGGCTTTTTAACTTTAAATTTCAGCGACACGCCACCTTTTCACGATTTAGGAAATATCACATCAATAGGCGTGGTCATTGCATTTTTATTCTCGGTAACATTATTGCCTGTATTGATTTCCTTATTACCCATTAAGATAAAGCCATCAACCCAAAAAAGTATCGCCCTGGATACATTTGGTCATTGGGTCTTTCGTAACAAAAAACCGGTATTTATCACTACTTTATTATTAACCGCAGTGCTCGGCTTACAAGTACCCAAAATTGTCGTCAACGATGAATTTGTCAAATACTTCTCCAAAAATATTCCTTTTCGAATAGACACCGAATATCTTGTTAAACATTTAACCGGCATTTATCAATTAAACTTTGATCTCAATTCAGGCCAAAGCCAAGGCGTCTGCAATCCAGATTATTTAAAGACCATTGATACGTTTGCAAATTGGTATCGCACGGTACCAGGGGTAAAACATGTTTCATCGATGAGTGATATCTTTAAACGACTTAATAAAAATATGCATGGCGATGCCCCTGAATTTTATGAGCTACCCGACGATAGTGCATTGGCTGCACAATATTTATTACTTTATGAAATGAGCCTGCCATACGGATTAGACTTAAACAACCGCATCGATGTAGACAAACAATCAACCCGAATGGTGGTCACATTAGATGACCTTGATATCGCTACGATTATTCACATCAGCAAGCTAGGCGAACAATGGCTAATTGACAATACACCCGCATACATGCATACACTCGGTTCATCACCTACCGTCATGTTTTCAAATATCACAGACCGAAATGTCCGCTCTATGATCCCAGGTACAATTTTGGCATTTGTACTTATTTCATGTGTAATGATATTCTCCCTAAAAAGTATAAAATATGGTATCATCTCGTTGTTACCAAATATATTTCCTGTAGTAATGGCATTTGGTGTATGGTCACTCATTGTTGGCGAAGCTGGATTTGCCATTTCTGTTGTCGGCTGTGTAACGCTCGGTATCGTGGTCGATGACACCGTTCATTTTCTATCCAAATATGTACGGGCACGTCGCAGTGGCGCTTCTACCGATGAGGCGATACGTTTCTCTTTTGCCAATGTCGGCGCAGCCCTTATAGTAACATCTGTCATTTTATTTTTAGGTTTCACAGTACTTATGTTATCTTCTTTTAAAATGAATATGCATTTAGGTGCACTCTCTGCATTAACGATAGGGTTTGCACTTTTCACAGACTTCTTTTTCTTACCTGCATTTTTAGCTATCGTCGACAAAGATAACTAAACAGGGATCATGGATATATTTAAAGCTAGTATCAAAATTCATTATTCGCATAATCATATTGCCAAACTGACACGTTATTATTATGTGGCAAACTTCACATTTTATAATTAATGCTTAACTTTATCCAATAAACAGTATAAAATGATATATTATTGATATAATGGACAATAATCACCGAAATACGAAAGCATATTTGCAGTGAAAACAATCAGTGTCATAGCTATCTTGATAATCAGCTTATGCTTTTTGTGGGGCTCAATTCAAAAAGATCAACAACAAGAAAAAGTGCATGGCCAAACAATAGCTATCGAATGCGCTGCCAGTATGAATAAACCTTTGGAAGAAATTCGTAACGCATACCAAGACCAACACGGCGTATTTATCAAAGTAAATTATGGTGGTTCTGGTAAACTTTTAGGACAATTAAAAATCATCTCTCGCTCCGACATATTCATCGCGGCAGATGCCAGCTACATAGAGATGGCCAACGAAGCTGGTTTAATCAACGCACAATACCCCCTAGCGACGATGTCACCAGTCATTGCAGTAATTAAAGGCAACCCTAAGCAGATTTTGTCTATTAATGATTTATTAAAACCAGATGTACGATATGCAATAGCAGACCCTGAAGTCGCAGCCATTGGTAAAATCACCAAGCAACTTTTGGTAAAACATCGTTTATGGAAAACCATTTTACAATATGCCAAAGTAACCAAGCCAACAGTGAACGACTTGGCTAACGATATCAAATTAGGCACTGTTGATGCAGCAATCATATGGGATGCCGTTGCCATACAATTTGGTAACATGGATATCATTCACGTCTCACAATTTGCCCAACAAACCAAATCTGTCTCATTAGGTATTTTAAAAAATGGCCCAAATCTACCTGCAACACTTCACTTTGTAGATTATCTTACATCCAAAGAAAAGGGATTATCCATTTTACGTAAACATGGCTTTAAAACTGACACCACTTCGTTATTGGATAAAAATTAACCTATGCTACACAAAGAAACCATTCGCAAAAAAAACAAATACGGTGACTGGCCATTTTTTACCATATTAATTGTCATTAGTTCATTTTATATAGTGCTTCTTTTAGCATTGCTCATTAGTGACACAGTATTTATATCCCCTACTGATTTTTGGGAAACATTAAAATCTCCAGAAATTCAATACTCTATTAAACTCAGTCTGTTTTCATGTACCATTACAACAATACTTTCCTTGATTGTTGCTGTACCTATCAGCTATTTAATGAGTCACTTTCAATTTAGGGGCAAAGCTTTTCTTGATGGCATATTAGATATTCCCATCGTATTACCTCCCTTGGTCATCGGCATTAGTTTATTAATTTTGTTTAATCAAACGCCATTATTAAAAACGATTGATCGAGACATCTTTCCTATAACTTACGAAATACCGTCTGTGATAGTGGCACAATTTATGGTCGCATGTGCATTTGCGGTACGTACATTACGCGGTTGTTTTGAACAAATTAATCCACGACAAGAGCAGGTCGCCTTAACATTGGGATGCAGTCGAAGTCAAGCATTTTGGAAAATTGTCATCCCGCAAGCAAATCATGGTCTTATTTCAGCTGCGACCATTGCATGGGCTAGATCATTAGGGGAATTTGGCCCCATTTTGATTTTTTCAGGTTTAACACGCATGAAGACCGAAGTGTTGTCTTCCTCTGTTTTTCTTGAACTGAGCGTTGGCAATCTTAAAGGCGCAATATCAATATCGTTATTGATGATTTTCACTGCAATGGTTGTCTTGATTGTGATGCGACTTTACGGGACCAAAAGGACAAACAGATGATTGAAGTAAAAAATATGTCAATACGTATTGGTGATTTTCAATTACACGATATCAATTTCACCGTGCCTACTGGGCAATATTGTATTTTAATGGGGCCAACAGCATGCGGTAAAACAACGGTTTTAGAAACGATATGTGGCTTGAAACAAATACAACAAGGACAAGTTTTTTTGCACGGTTACGACGTCACCCATACAAAACCGGCATTACGCAACATCGGCTTTGTTCCCCAAGATGGAGCACTATTTACACATATGTCTGTATTTGATAATATTGCATTTTCCTTAAATATTGCCAAAATACCCCAAGATGATATCAGAGCAAGAGTAGAAACATTGGCAGAGATGATGTCTATTACACATCTATTACAACGTCATTGTGTTGGATTAAGCGGTGGCGAAAGACAACGCGTTGCCTTAGGCAGAGCGCTGGCAAGTAACCCATCTATACTATGCCTCGATGAACCATTAAGTGCATTAGACGATGAAACACATGGTGACATTTGTGACTTATTAAAATCTGTTCACAAACAAACAGATGTCACTACGCTCCATATCACGCACAGTATGTCTGAAACAAAACGCCTAGCTGATCTCTGTTTAACATTTAATAAACATGGCCAAATTAGCAAACGAAGCAACGCTTAGGTGACATATAAAAGGTCAGTTAGATATTGATTTATGTAGTTTAATACGGCAAACAAAAATCAAACCATATAGAATTAATGCCCCCGATATGATCTTGATATATATATTAACTTGAGAAAACCCTACAGCATAAACACCACTGCCAATAATCATGATAATACTAATCATTTTATATTTCAAAGTGATCGTTCGATTGGTTTCCCAATTATGAATTAACGGGCCAAACGTTTTAGTTTGCAGTAACCATCGGTGCCATTTTTCAGATGACTTAGAAAAACAACCCGCAGCGATAAGTAGAAAAGGTGTTGTAGGTATCAAAGGCAAAAAGAGTCCTATAAACGCCAATCCAACAAAAATAAATCCTAAAACTTTATACACCGTAAAAAAAACTCCTAACATATTTATTACAAATAACCATACTTTTGCCTCTCACCATTAGCTACGTTTGTTATCAAAACATTACAGAACTCACTAAATCTATACTGTTTTGTTACATTTTACTTAAACATAACAAAATTGACAAGCACATAAGCAAATAGATCGCATCGTCATAAAGCAGAAAACAGATTGATTGCCATAGTAATCTAACCTAAAGTTCGCCCAACAATACTTCGAATATTATAGAGAGGTAATATTATATTATTTCTATATATCGTGACATTAAATTGTATCGGGTACATAATGGTTGATAACAACATAGCTGAAATAGCAAGCGAACAAGAGTATACATTGATATTAAATCAACCCACTGCTACTGGTATAAACGCACACAAATTATTCCAAACACTTAATAGAAAGATGCGCTTACCTAGACCAAATGATTCGGTGATGAAATTATTTGAAGTGGCAAAGGACAAAAAGGCATCAATCGATGAGATTGCAAAGGTGATCGCTATTGATCAACCGGTGCAAATTAAAATATTAAAAACTGTCAATTCATCTTTTTATTATCAAAAAGAAAAGGTCACATCAATTGCCAAAGCACTGCAACTCCTTGGTATTTCAAAAGTAAAAAGAATTGCGTTATGCATGTCAATGATTTCAGAAAATACCAGTGGATATTGCAAAAATTTTGACTACCACACTTATTGGTCATATTCGCTAGCGAGAGCAACAATTGCATCCAAAATTAAATTAAAAAATACGTGGTTTACCTCTGATGAGTTATTTACTGTCTCTTTGCTCTCTCAAATAGGAAAATTAATTTTTGCGACAGCATACCCTGAAAAATATTCTAATATTTTAAGTAAACCACGAACTAAACATTCATTTTTTGAAGAAAAATCATTTGGCGTAACACAAAATGAAATAAGTTTTGAAATGATGAAGGACATCGGATTACCTGATGACTTTTGTTATGCCATTTTATATCAAGAGATGCCATTAGATAAGCTAGAAGGTAATGTTCTAAAATTGGTAGAAGTGTTAAAATGGTCACGTATCATTACACACCTATTACATGATACAAATTGCGTAAAAACCAAGAGTGGTCTCGATGACATCATAAAATCAAGTAGTCACTTTGGATTCACTGAGGATATCTTTCCTGACTATTTCAACAACATTAGTTGCGACTGGCACGAAATCAGCGAAGAATTTAATTTGAATGTCGCTCCCAAAGTGCTTACGTGGGAAAGTATTTACAACAAGGCAAGCTAAAACAAAAGGTTCATTACGAATACCATAAGGCAGCCCACTATCACGTAAATATTCGTCTTCAAGCGGTGCACTTGCAGGGCCAAAATCAATCTTGAGCATATCTGGATAGGGTGGTGCCCAAGTACCGGTAAGCCACACTTCACTTAATTAAGATCTTGTTTACCATAAAACACGCCCCACTCATCTGCAATTATGTTAAATTCATCTAAATTACTATTTTTCACTTGCGCCAATGTGGACAAAAACAGTGATAGCAAAATATGATAGTTATTGTAAGTATACGCATCTTCAAGCCTCTTTATATTATATATGTACACGATTTTGAGTGAAATAAAACAAATACGACAAATACGACAATTTAAGTTACGCACAAAATAGTTATTCTTGCATTTAAATAAAAATAAAGCCGTTATTTGTATGCAAACCATTGTGCGCTTTGAAGCGCAAGTTGATTTTTCTATATAAACTGCTATAATTAAAGTGTAATTTACTAGATCTTTACCAAGAAAATTTCATCTCTAGAAAGGCTCAAAATGACTACAGACCAATCCACAACAATACTCATCGAAGTCCTCACCGAGGTTGAAGCACTCTCAATCGTCAACGTCCTTCAAGAAAAGGGCATCACCGCCACCCAAGTCGGCGCTTTAACAGCAGGCATGCGCACAGAAACAGTTGGCACTGTTCAGGTTTTGGTAAAGTCGTGTGATTTAGAAAAGGCCAATGCCACCTTAATCGCCTACCAAGAAGCGCTCAAGAACATTGATTGGGATGACGTTGACTTGGGTGAGGCTGAATAAATTTTGTTACTTCTCTTTTCTGTAACTTAAAAAATATTAAAACCTTTTATAATCGAACCATTATC
>Ga0255039_10000766_pt1 | contig 10452 bp, 6 predicted proteins | sample BC1_12_1_MG_FD_181713 | JGI IMG/M metagenome (GOLD analysis project Ga0255039, IMG submission 181713) | Seawater microbial communities from Strait of Georgia, British Columbia, Canada - BC1_12_1 | ecosystem: Environmental > Aquatic > Marine > Strait | place: Canada: British Columbia | collected... | reverse complement strand
TTTTTCAATCGCTTGATTCCAACGAAAAAATCCAAAGCTTGGATTACCCAAACAATTTTCACCAATTTCTTTTAATTGACTATTCAAGACTGAACCTGCATCAGGTGTAGGTGCTGTCCAATATTCACTGCCTAAAAGTGGGCAGGAAACATCCTGATTTTCATATTGTTCGCCACGGGCTATTTTGGTCAAAGCATCTGCCTGTGCAGGGACACATTGATTTGTCGTCCCATGTTCTCTCGCAACTTGTTGTATTTTAGAAAGCAAGTCTCTTTCATACATACCTTTGTCCCGACTTTCATAATAACGAATACCAAAAAAAGGCAATGCCATAGCAAGGTTCTGTGTTGATGCTTCATTCCCGAGTGCTTGTAATTCCTTGGATGCTGCCATCTTACTCTTCAGGTTAAATGCTCCGCGTCGAGGTTCGTTGTAAAAATACCCCTGACTATCTAGAGATTTAATCTGTCTATATGTTTCTTGATCTTCGGCAGTTAGTCCATTATATTCGGGTTCAGATAATGCTAGGACCCGTTGAATGAGGATCGGATTCTCTTTTTTTATTGCTATTAATTCTTTTTCAGTATATACACCGCCCTTCAAACCACCCTTATGAAGGGTATTTACAAAAGCACAATGAAACTTCCCATCTTGAGCAGAGCAGTGTAAAAATCCATAAACTTTATCACTCATTACCATATCATATACAATTGTATGACCACCCACTGTCGTAATAGTCCTATCTTGAAATACTTTTGAATTATCATCCAATTTAGTTCCACCAGTTCCAACAATATATTGATTTATAACCATATCATTTATTTTAACATATCCTTCTTGGTGTAAGTGTAAATCGGCGCATAAATAATTATAATGAATAGTATCACCTAACATATTATATATATCAACGAATAAATCTATAAAGCCTTTAAAAGGCTTAATTAATTTCAATCCATTTTTAACTTTATTTCCAGTAATTGGATGATGTCCAATTAATACAAGATTTCTAAAACGACCCATATTATTTTTAATACTATTTAAAACAAACATAGATTGAATATTAATAATATCTTCGATTGATTTTAAATTTTTTGATAACAAATTATTATAACATTGTAAATATTCTTCTGGATTTTTTGAATATAAAGATGTATCTATCATTAAAATTAATGTTTTATCAATTAATTTACTTTGATTAAATACAAATTTAATGGGTGGTTTATGCGAATCAGAGTATTCTAATTCTTTACTAAGTATATAACAGTTTTCTTCCAATATATCAGTATCTTCTATAAATATATTGGGATCTTTTTCTAAATTTGTTTCTAAATCATGGTTTCCAAGTAACATATATATTTCTTTCCCATTAGGTAAGCAATCAAATCCAGACTTTAAATTTGTATCATATATTCTTTTAATTTTATTACCATTGCTATTTTTAATTTTATTTGGGTAATAATTATCGCCTGCAACAGTTATAAAATCTATATTAATATGATTGATATACTCATTTAATGTAAACATAACATTTGATAATGGATTATCTTTTTCAACCATATCGCATAATCCTTGATTCCAACATCCGAAATGAATGAAATCTGTTGATTGTTTCTTTCTTTTTTTAAACGCGGTCTTTTTCTTTTGTTTTCTTAACATATAATATATGTTATATATTATTATTCAACTGTAACTACTTTCGCCAAATTTCTAGGGAAATCTGGATTTATATTTCTTAAAATTGAAATATAATAAGCAATTATTTGTAATGGTATAATATTTAATATAGAATATAATTTATTTTTTTTAGGCATTATTATAGTATTTTCTTCATTAACTCCATTTATAACTTTATTTGATATTAAAAATACTGGAGATCCCCTTGATTTTATTTGTTCTAAAACGCTATATGTTTTATCATAAAATATGGAATCTGGTATAATAATTATAACGGGCGTATTTTCAGATAATAAACTAAATGGACCATGTTTTAACATACTTGCTGAATAACCTTCACAGTGAATATAGGTTATTTCTTTAATTTTTAAAGCACCCTCTAAAGCAATTGCTTCTGATTGATTCTTGCCAATAACAAATATATTATCATATTTTGATAAGGTTTCAGATACCTTTTTACATTTTTCATTTATATTTTTAAATAATAAATTAACATCATAATTTATAGATTTAATATCTTCTATATAATTTTTTCTAATATTACTATTAATATTGTGTATTTGTGAAAAAAATATAGAAATTATACATAATATTAAGCATTGACTTGTAAATGATTTAGTTGATGCTACTCCGTGCTCTTTGCCAATATTTAAATAAACACCGCAATCTGTTTCATTTGCTATTGTAGAATTAACTGTATTAACAAGTCCAATCGTTAATATATCTAAATCTTTCACTTTTTCTAATATCTTGTATAAATCCATTGTTTCCCCTGATTGTGTTAAGAATAATAATGCTGTTTTTCCAAGTTTTGGTATATCTTCAATTTCAAATTCACATGCATTTATCGGTAATACTAAATTTAAATTAGTTAGATCTTTAAAATAATATTTTCCTAGTAAACTTGAATAATGTGAAGATCCGCATCCTAAAATTATTAAATTATCTATCTTTTTTAATGCTTCTTTATACAATTCTAAACCACCCAACATTACTTCTTCATCGTTCTTTATTCTTCCACCATTATTTATACAGTTGTATAAACTGATATCTTGTTTATATATTTCTTTTTCAGTCCAATTGTTAAAAGGTTTGTAACTATTATCTGATTTATTTTGATAATCTTTATTCTCAATTAATTCTTTTTTTTTATCAGTATCATTTGTTATACTAATTTCATCTGTATAAGTTATTTTATATATATCATAATTATTTAATCTAATATAATTTTTAGTTATACCATTAAATCCACTTTCTTCAGAACTAATTAATGCTATTTTATCTGTATAAGATAATAATAATGGGCTGCCATTCTTAGTAATATATAATGTTTCCGGTTCATCTAAAAATGATATGATTAGAGAAAAAGTTCCTTCTAACATTTGTATTGTTTTTTGAATAGTTTCCATATTGTTTTCACATTTATTATAATCTAATAAATTACATATAATCTCTGAATCTGTATCAGAATAAAATGAATAATCTTTTAATAATTCTTTTAACAGTAAATAATTATCAATTACACCATTATGGACAATAGCTATATTATTATCATTATTTATGTGTGGGTGTGTATTTTTAATACATATAGGACCATGTGTAGCCCATCTAGTATGACCTATACCTAAATTACAATTTTTATATTTTTCTTTATATTTATTAAATTCATCTAAACCATTATTTGTTGTATTATCTAATACTATTTTATCTATTAAAAAATTAGAATCTTTAATAGATAAAATCCCTGCGGAATCATATCCTCTATTTTGTAGTTTATATAATCCATTTAATATATAATCAAATGAAGAATCTTCACCTAGATATCCTATTATACCACACATATATTTTAAATAAATAAATTAATATATCAGTTTAAACCATTAAGATTTACTTTTAAAAAATAGTATATCACTTAGTTCATAAATTTGAAATAATATAAAATATTATTATTATAAATAAATGTATTATAGTATATTAAAACAATCATCACATTGTGAATTATTATTAGAAAATATACATAAAAATGATATCACAATAAAAGATATATATATAACGACTGGAAAATATAATAATATATACAATGATATTCATAAAATAGTAAATATTAATAATAACATATCCGAAATTAAACATCTATTGGAAAAAAATATAGAAACATCAACAGAGCATTGTGAAGATAATGCTGAAATAAGTTCTCCATTTTCATTATTAGATATAATTTGTGAAAATGCTCAAGAATATTTTAATGGTGAATTAAAATTTTTAGATTATGCTTGTGGAAAGGGAAATATTACAATTAGTATATTTATAAATTATTATAATAAGTTGTCGAAAACACGAGAACCAAAAGAATGTTGTAGATTAATTATAGAGGAATATTTATATTATTCTGATATAAACCCATTAAATGTATTTGTAACAACATGTTGTTTACATGAATTATGCAGATTTTATTGTGGTGAAGAAATATATTTTAATTATAATTTTACTGTATGTGATAGTTTTAACTTAGACCTTAATGAAACATGGGGTATAAATAATATTGATTGTGTATTCGTAAATCCACCATTTCAGGATAAAACAAAAAATAAAACACAACATAAATTATGGGTTAAATTTACCCTAAAAACATTTGCAGATTGGTTGGGGGAAGGTGGGATTTTAATTCAGATTTCCCCGTCGAGTTTTGGTAGTCCAAGCAATAAGGTATTATCATTATTTCAGAAATATTATGTTAAATATTTATACTTAAATCAAGAAAAATTCTTCCAAAATATTGGAAGTTCATTTTCATGGTATATTATAGAAAAAAGAGAAACTGATTTATATACGATTATGAATAATGACAAGACGATTAAACTAGATATAAGTATTTTATGGATGCCCATCGATATATCTTTGATATCATTAAGTATTCATAAAAAAGTAATGTTTGATACACCTAATAAATTAGATGTTAAATATGATTATGTTACATGTCATAATAATATATTAAAAAAATCAATCGATAATAATACCTTTAGTTCTATAAGTAAAACTAAAACTGATATTCATATATATCCATTATTTCATACTAATGCTCAAATTTGGTATTCTTCGATAAAACAAGATTTCTTAGAAAAAAAGAAGGTTATGTGGACAAGGTCTGGATATAGTAAACCATTTTATGATGATGGTAAATATGGTATCACTGATCTATCATATTATGTCCTTGTTAATAGTGATGAAGAGGGGGATAATCTAAATAACATTTTAAATACTAGATTATTCAAATATATACTAAAAACAGCTAAATGGTCTGGATTTGGGACAGATAGAGTTTTCTATGCATTACCAAAATTAGAAAATAAAAAATATACAGATACAGAATTATATTCACAATTTAATTTAAATGTAGAAGAGTTAGAATATATTAACAATTATAAGGTATAATTATAAGGTATAATTACCTACATTTTTTTAACTACATATTCATTTGGCTTTTACATCCCATCATCTTCTCTTTCTTGTTTTCCTTCTACAAATCCCTCATCATATCCATCTGATTCATATCCTTCTTTATTATATTCTGCTATCGCATAACCATCTTTATAACCTTTATCGTAGGCTATTTTATATTTTTCTTCTTGAGTTGGGGGGACTATCTTATCAATATAAGAACCTATCTTAAACCACATGTTGGTTGATGTATTGATCTCTTTTGATTTTTTTGGCCTACGTTGACCATATAATAAATCGATTTTCTCGCCTTTATGATACTTAAGACCTTCATACCTTTCTTTCGGTATATACCAAGCACCATTCTTCTGCAACGTAAATGGTATATCTATATGCAATACTTCTTCATCGTTATCTAGTAGACTCATTCTCAGACTTTTTCCGTGCTTAAAATATGAAATTGAGCAAGATCCACTTGAGGCTTTCTCTAATAAGGTTTTATAGGATTGATTAAAAAGAGAACACATCATTTTACCATTAGGTCCGATTAGTAATAGTTCCTCTTTATGGCATAGATCCGTCTTTTCTAAAAATTTATTGAGGACCCTACCCTTTGGTAGTTTATCCAGGCACTGTATCACTATATCGATTGCTTTATTGCCTAAATTTTTACAATCATCTACCCATAAATGTTTAATATTATCCCATATCATAGAATCTTCTGCTTGGATATATTTCTCTTTTATCTGGACTAAAATATCATCAATCTCCTTAAGTAGTTCTGGAATTTCTTTGAGACCCGCTTTCTCATAATTCCTATTACGTTGATCCAAACATTTCTGTTGTGCCCTATACCGCAAACCTGTATCGCAATCTGTATACATTCCTGGACCAGAAGCTTCTTCGAGTGAGAAGTTATTCACAATTGAATGCCATGTTCCACTGCATAATTGGATTGATTCATATCCCCCGCGATAATTCTTTAGTGAGATAGGAATTTCTTTACCATCATCTAATGTAATCATAAAATCGCCTTTTAATCCCAAATTTCTATATTCTACCTCAATACTCTTAATATCTAATTTTTTTCCTGGATATTTTTTAAAGAGCTTCTCTACAAATTCGATATATACTTGGTCCATATTTAGTTTATATTCAGAAGTATTAAATGAATCAATAATACATCTCTCTCCACAATACTCATTAAACTCTGTCTCTAGTTCCAAGACACCATCTTCATGGATCGCTTTCCCGCGACCTTGTAATTCTTTTTGTATAATATATACCCAATATAGTTCTGCCGCATCCTGGATATAGTGATCTTCGGTTGTTCCAGCCCCCATTTTATAAACACCTATATACTTTTATGTTTTTAAGTTGTAAGTTTTCAAATTTATAAAAGAGATAGAGATATAGACTTATCGTTTAAAAAATAAACCATTAAGATTTACCATAAACTTCATTTAATTGTTGAGTAACTCTAATAAATGTAGTACATTTACAGAGATGTTTGAGTTCAGGGGCGCCCGCGTATGTGCACGTGGAACGTATACCACCAAGCAAATCATCAATAGTTTCTTCAACCGGTCCCTTATATGGAATCAAAACAGACTTCCCTTCACTTGCTCTATATTTGGCTACACCACCACTATGTTTATTCATTGCTATAGACGATGACATCCCATAAAACTCTTTGTATTTTTTACCATCCTTTTCAATTAATTCGCCACCACTTTCATCGTGTCCCGAAAACATGCCACCACTCATAACAAAGTCAGCACCAGCCCCAAAAGCCTTTCCAAAATCACCTGGACACGTGCAACCACCATCAGATACAATATATGCCCTTAATCCGTGTGCTGCATCAGCACATTCAATGACAGCTGATAATTGTGGATAACCAACCCCTGCTTTTTTTCTAGTAGTACACACGCTACCACTACCAATACCCACGCGGATAATATCGGCACCCCTCAATATAAGTTCCTCTGTCATTTCTCTAGTAACAACTGTTCCAGCTATTATAACTTTTGTAGGGTGTTTTTTTCTAACACTTTCTACAATTTTAGCAAAATTTTCAGTATAACCATTCGCAACATCAAGAGATATAAACCTTAATTCGGGTATATTATCTAAAATATTATCTAATTTGGAAATATCTGAATCACTAATACCACTGGTAACAGAAACATAATCAAGATTCATACTTAATGATTCCATTTGGTCTCTAAAATCTAACCATTCATTAACATTATAATATTTGTGGATGCTCGTAAAAATCTTTCTTCCAGATAATTTTTCTGCCATAGTAAATGTCCCAGTTGTATCCATATTCGCCACCATTATTGGTATTCCGTCCCATTCATAATCTTTTACATGTCTAAATTTTAAAGTTCTATTTAAATTAACCTGAGATCTACTCGTTAATGTAGATCGTTTTGGGCGAATTAAGACATCTTTAAAATCTAACTTTACTTCATTGTCAATTATCATAATAATACTAAGATTCATATAATAACTTTAAATATTTATTGACAATTATCTATATAGAATGTGTTCGGATAATTGATATATTTAAGTAAAGTGTTTAAGAGGGGTGTAATAAAAAGAAGTCGGACTTATTTCTTTTTTTTTATTGTTTTTTTATTTTTTTTCTTCTTACTACCAAAATTAACCGCAAAATTAGCCCGCTTCACCATTAATGTAGTGATTCGTTTTCCAGATGGTAATTTTTTAATACCTTTCCTATGTCTTTTCATAACTAATTGAGCAAATTTCATTGGATCTTTATAACCGTGATATGTTGCCATTCTTGTAAATGATCCTTTTTTCAGATTTTTAAATAAAGTGTTTTTCTTTTTCTTACTACTCTTTTGCCCCCCATATGGCGCATACCTTATTTGGTTAGTCCTGGTTAATTTTCTAGGTGTATGTTTATTATCAGCACATATTTGTATGGATCTGGTTAAATATCCATATTCACCTTGAAATTTTGTTAATTTATTCGTTAATTCATGGATATCAGATCTAATTTTGTCTTCTTCATCTTGTGTTGTTTGATATTGTTTATTAAATTGTTCTATTAAACCAACAGATATTTTATCTGATAATTCTTTTAACTTATCTTTGTCTGTAATTAAATTATTATCTTCAATATATTTATTAATGTATTCACCAAGTCTATCGAGTCCCAGATCATTTAAACTTAAATACTGATACACATAATCACCAAAACCTTCTTTTATTTTAAGATTACCTAATTCATCTATAAAAAAACCAAGTTCTTTATCATCTTTGATTGCTTTTATTTCTTTCAATGTGCCTTCACAATGTCCCACAGATAATTTTAATTGTCTAATTTTTTCGTTTACTAATGCTATATCTTTAGAATATCCTTGATTTATTGTTGAATTATTACAATCAAACCATTGCCAATAATTTTTAATGATGTTTTCTAATTGCGATTGTTGAATATATAAACAAGCCGATATATAAATATCTATCGTCCCTCGTTTAACTTCCATTTGATTATAAATTAATTCTAATACTTGTGATAAATTTATATTATCAAGTGTGACACCATTGTGTATAAAAGATTTTAATTCTATACAGGTGTCGCCATCTACTTTTGTTAATGGAACATCATTGTTATATAATGCATATCCACAGGGAAAATCATTGTCATCAATAGATAACAATAAATCAGGTATTTTATCAACATCACATCCTAACACTTTAGCTCCAATTATTCTTGAGTTTTTAAATTTAATTTCCATATTTTTATAGAAATCTTGTTTACCTATATCACTTTTACAATATTTGTCACCCTTAATTCTACAATCATCTGATAATGTATTACAACGAGGTAATACTACATTTCCAATATTACCTCTAAAATATACATTAAAAGTTATATAATTGGCAATTTCCCGTTCAAGTCGTTGATAAATAAATAAAGGTTCATCTATAAATTCCCCATGAGAACTAATTTTAACCGTATCAAATGAGTTACTCATAATATTATTATAATATAAAAAAAAATATATTATAATTATTTATTCTAATTATTTAGGAATAGCTTTATAGATTTTATCCATATTCCCATTGATTTTAATTTATACCTATTTAAAATTAATTTAAATATTTATAATTAATACAAATGTTTTTAGATTTTATAGAAATTGGAACATCAGATTTTGATACTGAAATTCAGAAAAAGGACAATAGGATAGGTTTATCTATAGATGCGGTCAAATATTATATTGATAAATTACCAAATAAAGATGGTTGTATTAAAATTAATAATGGTATAAGTAATTTTAATGGTGAAATAACAATAAATTATTTATCAATTGAAAATATTAAAAAATATAAATTACCATATTGGGTTAGAGGATGTAATTCTGTAAATCATTATCATCCTACGGTGACAAAATTACTTTTAGATAAAGGTATACAAATTAAAGATATTGCAACAAGTTATAAGGTTCCGTGTATAACATTATTATTATTACTTACAGAATATAATGTTCAAGGTTTTTATTTGTTAAAAGTTGACACCGAAGGACATGATAGTATTATTTTAGAACATTTCTTAAAAAATAATAAGAGTAATAACTTATTACCACATAAAATTATTTTTGAAAGCAATGTATTAACAAATAAAAAAGATACATCTAATATTATTAAAATCTCACAAAAAATTGGTTATGATCTTATTGCTACGGGTCATGATACTATTTTAAAATTAAATTTGAATAAGATTCATAAAACATTTATATTTTCAAGTAAAATAGTTAATTACTATATTGAAGGTTACCCAAAGGGGTATGATCCTGCTAATTTACCTCATGAAAATACATTAGAAGCAGCAAAAAGATATTGTATAAAATATAAATGTTCTGGGATAACATATCAGTATAATACATATGAAGTCAGATATGGCAATTACATAAATTATAATAATGATCCTAAATTATTATCGTGGATTTTATTTTGAACCATTATATAATCAAATATAAGATAATAAATTAGGGCATTTTAAATGTAAAACGGGTTAATGATTAAAAAAATGAAAAGATTACTATATTAGAAAAAAAATAAGTTTAACCTTATTTTTTTTATTTATACATAGATACACATTTATTCACAAGATTAATTAAATCAACATTGGTGGGATCGGGACCGACGACTTTATCCAAATTTACCTAAAAATCCCATCCATGAGCCACTTGATACGGGCTTGCCGTTCAGATCGATCCATCGGGCTTCCATCCAGAAATACAGGTCCTTTTTCTCGAGTGCCAGGTTGGCCAGCCGGCGAGTCAAGAGCACCGCCGA
>Ga0255039_10000765_pt1 | contig 10456 bp, 11 predicted proteins | sample BC1_12_1_MG_FD_181713 | JGI IMG/M metagenome (GOLD analysis project Ga0255039, IMG submission 181713) | Seawater microbial communities from Strait of Georgia, British Columbia, Canada - BC1_12_1 | ecosystem: Environmental > Aquatic > Marine > Strait | place: Canada: British Columbia | collected... | reverse complement strand
GAAGTCGAGCGGCCGGGACATCCGGTTTGCCATGCCGTCATCGCCGATGACGGTTTCGCCTTTGGCGAATCGGTAGGCTTCATCCGGCCCGATCTTAGTGTTACCGTCCCCAAACGCATCCATCGAAATACTGGTATGCAGGTGCGTGTCCCCGAAGTACACGTCAGTCGGGTACTCGCGTCCCACTGCGGGCGAATAGGGTGTTACGTCCTGAGCGACGACTGTTGTTGACGCCACTGCGGCAGGCTCCGGCGAATCAGTCGCTGTCGCAGATTGGACTGGATCAGGCGCTTCTGTTGGCGAACATGCCATCATACAGAAACCAGCAAGCGCGACGGCTATACGAATAAAATTCACGGTCATTTCTCTAGCTCCGATACTCTTGTTAATTAATTGAAACCTGGACACAGCCAAATAGATGGTTTGACGGCCCACTACCTGGGGAACATGAACTGCAACTGCAGGCGCATGCCCCAATCGCCCTTGATGTCGGGCTTCTCAACGTTATAGTAAGCGTGAACCTGCGCATTCAACGCCTGCTTGCCTACTCGAAATATTTTGCCCACTCCACCGCCGAAGGGCACGGTCCAACGCTGCTTACTGTCAGCCTCCCAGTCCGCCGTGATCACTGGCGACGAGGTCAGGTACCAACCGTTTGGGAGATTGTAATTGATGAAATACTGCCAGGTGAAGAAATTGATTTCGTTGCCAGTGGAGGCGCTGACATCCCAAACGTTGCTAAATAGCGATCCGACGACCCAATTACCGGGCATGGTCAACACCACCATGGAAACACCTGCTCCCCACTCGCCCTTCCCTAATCGATCATCAGTGCTGGTCGGAAGTATGACTGTTGGGCCGACACCCCAGATCCACTTGCCGGCCTCTTTCGGTGAGAAGAAGCCGGTGAAATTAATGTCACCAAGTCCGTTTTCACGTCCCTGACCTGGGGCCAGCGCCGGCTGGGAAACTATGGGTAATATCGTGCGAGTGACAAAATTCCAGTCGTCACTAATCGCGAATGGCCAGACCGGCTGCACATTGAGCGTATTCAACGTGCCCTCCTCCGGGCCGAAATCGAAATCGGTATTGTTCTGCAGCGGCAAACTGACCATGCTCGAGATGGGATTCTGAGCCTTTTTAGCCAGGTCCTCCTCGCTCATTTCTGCGGTCTGAGCAAAACTAGTCGATGCAGACGCGAACACACTGCCAAGCAAAAGCAGTGTCGTCGATAATTTATGAGAATTAGTGTGCAAATTAATAATTCCAACGATCAGTGGCTGTATTGCAGCAGAATATGCCGGCTCGATAAGATTTCGCCTTTGTGACGCAGGCGGGAACGATTCGCGCTCGCATGTTAAATTGAATCCAGTTGCAATACCTGTCATTTGCGGACAGTCTGGACCGCATACATCCACTTACTGAATCGCTCGACCATCAGGGTATTATTCGATGGCAAATCTGGAATTACTTAATGCTGGCGTTGTCAGTCCCATCATTGCCGCCCTGCGCTCGCGAGGCACGGACGTTACGCCACATCTTGCGAAGGCGCGATTACCCCTGATCATGGCGGAGCGGCAAACAGGCTTAGTACCGTGGGTCTCCGCGTTGAGATTCCTGGATGTCGTGGCCCATTACACCGGAGATCCGCTATTTTCTGCAAATTGCATACTCAGCGCCGGTGGCAAGCGGCCGAATAGCGTGGCATCTGTCTCCCTCGTCCGCGCGCCAACGGCATACGAATCTATTCGCATGTTTGTGGAAAACGCCAATGCAATCACGACCGGCGCCACAATCACGTCAACTGTCTCGGGCAACTGCTTGTGGATTCTGCGAAGACCCAACAATCCCGGCAATATCGATTCTTGGCATGCCGAACAGTTTGTCATTGCAACATTCGTCAAAGCAATCTCCTCGTTTTTGGGGACGAATTGGCGACCGCAGAAATTGAAGATTCGCCAAGGGACGAGGCCAGACGCCGTTCCCTATCAATGGAGCGAAGCAGATATCGAAACGGCGAATCCCCATACCGCGATTGGCGTTAAGCTTGTTGATATCGTATCTGGAATGAATAGTGATCATGAACACACGGCACTACCGGGCAATTGGGAACAGGCTGAGCTAAGGGACGCTGTTGTCAATGATCGCGTCAGTCTTCGCTCGGCAGTTTTACATTACATTGACCACGAAGACGAGCGCATTACGCAGGTTGCAGATGCCTTCGGAGTTACCGAAAGGACCTTCCGCAGGCACCTGAAAACTGCAGGTCTTTCCTACACTGAGCTGGTCGACGAAGCCCGTTACAAGCGATCGTTGATTTTACTCAAAGACTCCAATCTAAAGATCACAGAGATAGCACTAGATTTGGGGTATACGTATCCGGAGAACTTTGCGAGAGCCTTCCGAAAACGCGTTGGTATGTCGCCTACCGAGTTTCGGAGAATGATTGCGTCAAATTGATCCGTTCTCATCGATACCGATCCTGCTTACTCACAATACGGGCGCGGCAAGTCTGGACAACCGCACACCAAATCGCCACCAGATTGGCTTTTCGTCGAATTCATTGGGGTCGATGAGCACAGAATGTGCAAAGTCCCGCTCGAACATCTGCTCCATTTTTGACGCAAAATCCCTATCGTCCACTATTGCGGTGACTTCGAAGTTCAATCGAAATGATCGATTGTCAAAGTTCGCCGTGCCGACAGTGCTGACCCTGTCGTCGACTAGCATCACCTTCTCATGCAGGAAGCCGGGTTTGAACGCATAGAACTTTATGCCGAGATCACGCAGTTCATTCATGTAGTGAAAAGCAGCGAGATAAACCGGCAAGCTGTCTGCTTTTCCGGTCGTAATAACCCGAACATCGACCCCCCTGAGAGCTGCAAGTTGTAACGCTTTCATTACTGCCTCATCCGGCACGAAATACGGGGCCGACAGCCAAAGTCGTTCCTGCGCCGAATTCAATGCGGTGACAAATAACAGCCCGGCGGTTTCCAGTCGCTGCGTCGGTGCTGACGGGTAAATCATAACGTGCGCGTCGCTGCCCTCCGCCGGACGCGGTACCCAGTTGAGTTCGGGTACTCGTCGGGTTGCCCAGTACCAATCACCCATAATTACCATTTGCATCGCGAGGACAGACGGACCTTCCAATCGCATGTGGGTGTCCCGCCAGGGGCTGAATTCCGGGTCGAGGCCGAGGTATTCGTCGCCGACATTGTGACCACCTATCCAGCCGCTGACACCATCGACAACCACCAGTTTTCGATGATTGCGAAAATTCAGTTGAAATCGGTTACCGGCCCCCTGATTCGGTCGGAAAGAACTCACTTCAACCCCTGCTTCACGAAGTTCGTTGACATACGCATCGGGCAATCCGCCACTACCGACTTCGTCGTAAAGCATGTAGACCCGTATACCCGCCCTCGCCCGTTCCATAAGCGCCTGCTGAACGCGCTTGCCGAGACCATCGTCATGAAACATGTAAAACTGAAACAGGATGTATTCCTCTGCCGCAGCTACTCCTGAGAGTATGCTGTCGAAAGTGGCCTCACCATCAATCAGCAATTCCACGCTATTGCCGCGCGTGATGTCCAGGTTCGACAGCTTCCGCACGGCCTCATAAGTATTTGTATACTCGTCCGGACTTACCGCCCATGAGGCCAGAGCAGACTGAATCTCAACTAACTTTTTTTCGACCTCGTCCTTCTGGTCCGCATACGATTCGGTAAATCCTTCGAATTTGCTGCGGCCGAGGACCAGGTAAGCCGGAACAGCGATAAATGGAACCGTCGCCATGGATATGGACCACGCCAGTGCCCCCGTTTCTGTCCGGGCCGTCATTATCGCCTCAATGGCAAACACGAATCCGGTCAGATAAAATAGCGTAACGATAGCGGAAATAATTTTCGTTCTCCTTTTAAGGCCCACTTGCGGTATCTCCCTATTCGAAACAACTAACAAAATCCGGCGGAAATAGTACATTATCTGCAAATCAGTGTTGTGCAACTCGGCAGCTTCGTCTGGTGAGCTATCTACTTCGTAAGTATCGCAGGAAAATGCAGTGCCGCCCCGAATTCGAAGCCCCCTCAATTACTTCATAATCCTTACATGTCTGCTAGCCCAACAACTGCATGCTCAGCCAGTGCCCACACCGGATGGTGACCTGAACAGGGAATTGGTGTTCGGAATCGCCGCCTCAGTAAATCGCTTCAATTCCGGCTACAACGTATTCGATTCCGGCGGCCTGCCCATAACGATCGACGGCGAGAGTGACTTCGGCCTGGACGAGTCCGTGGTCAGCGCCATGCTGTACGGCAGCTGGCGCATCAGCGGCAAACACGGTCTGGGCATGCAACTCTTTCGAATCGATCGTCAGGGGACCGCATTGGCTTTCGACAAAACCTTCGGGATTCTTAAAGTCGACGGCGTGGTCACATTATCCGACCAGACGCGATTCTACTACGCGAATTATAGTTACACGCTTAAGGAGGATGACAGCATCTGGATCAAAGGCCTGCTCGGCCTGTATACGCTGGACCTCCAAATGGACCTGCGAGCTAAAGGAACGGTAACGATAGACGGCATACCGATTGCCTCCGGCGTCTACGAAGATTCCATCACCAATACGATTCCAGCGCCAATGATCGGCTTACAGTTCTGGGCGAAAGCCTCCGAGAATTGGAGGCTCGGTTCCAGGTTCGCGATGGTAGCAGGCACGTACGGTGACTTTTCCGTGCAAGTGTTTCAGGCCGACATCTCCGCACGCTACAAATTTTCCGAACGATTCGGCCTTGTCACCGGCCTCAACTATTTCAACGCTGATGTCGATATACAAAAGGGAACAGAGACAACCGAAATTAAGTACGGCTATGACGGCTTCTATTTGGGTCTCGATTTAACCTTCTAAAAATCGTTCTTTTGCGTCTGTATTGGCCCGCTAGCGTCGGTAGTACTCGATCAGGGTTAGGTGCAGTGACTCAGACCCGACAGTGTCTCAGGCGCCGTCGGGGTTTCCAGACTGAACGCCGGCGACCAACACTCGATCTACTTGTTTGTCTGGCCCGACCATGTAAAACGTACTCCCGACATCGGCAAACTTTTCTTTTTTGTAGAAGGCAACGGCCCGAGGGTTTCGTTCCCAAACACTTAGCCAAACGTGACGACCCTGCATCTTGAGCGCAGCCTGATGGACCGCCTGCATGAGCCGTGACGCCAAACCCGAGCCGTGTGCCCGTTGATCTACGTAGAATCGGTGCAGTTCAATCGGAGCGGCATGAGTGACGCAGAGTGGCGGCGTGTTCCGCCGGACTTGAGCATACGCGACGAGTTCCTCATTCACTCGCGCGAGGATCGTAGAAACCAGAGGATCGGCAAGCTCTGCTGCTTGTTGGGCCAGGCCATACGAGCTGGCGAGGTGAGCCCGCAGATCATCAGCATTGTTACCTGCTGCATACGTTTCTTCGAATGTTCGGGCAGCGAAAGTTGCGAGCTCGGCCGCGTCCGCGACACTACCGGGTCCGATATTTACGTCTGCCAATTGGTTCTGAGAGTGCATGCGTCGATTGAAGCCTGACCAAAAATGAAAAACAATCGTTATTTCAGATACTCGCGGATCACCGTAACCTTGCCGTTTTCCAATTCCAAAACATCCAAAGCTGAGTAGTCTTCAACCGTCAGTGCCTCGCCTTCTCGCTGATACTCGTGCACACCTTTGTACTGGATAGCCACTACATTGAAACCGTTCGTAAAATTCACCAGTTCAGCGCTAAAACTCTTGTTCTTGCCCAGGTAATACGTCATCCCCTCACGCATATCACTTTTCCCATCAGGATTGCGAGAGTCGTCGTCATTGTAGGGAAGATGTTGATACCCAACGTCTTCCGCCAGAAAAGAGAGGTAGTGCTCTATATCCACACTTGTCGCATTGGGTTGCTGAGTCGCGGTCCGGGCGGACAAATAGTCCACCACGAATTGCTCAGCATCGAACTCCAAATCGCCTGCAGCAAGCGGCAGCGAATAAAACACAACAATTGAAAACGTTAGTAGCTTTTTCATAGCAATATCCTACTCAAGAATTCGCCGTACGTTTGTCTGATAGGAATGCACCAAGCACGATCGCAACCACCGCCATCGTCCAGACAATGACAGCACCAGTCGGCAGGTCCAATAAGAATGACAGCAATATCCCAACAAAATAGGACAGGCCGCCGACAAAATAACCGGCCATCAGACGGTTGCCGCGACGAAGTCCCGTCGTTGCCAGCGCCGGGATAATGAGGCTCGCAAAGACGAGATATATTCCGACAATCTGGACAGACGCTGTTACGACAACGGCGAATGCGAGATAAAACGTCAGGGCACCAAATTTGGATCGGAAAAAGTACCAGGCAGCCAGAACGATTCCGTACAGCGCTGCAAGCGGCCAGATCGTTGACCAGGTCGTCCAGAGGATTTGGCCGACCAGCAGTTCCTTAAGGTGTTCACTACCGTGCGGATTCCCGGCTAACAGCAATATGCCTCCCGTTGCTGCAAGAATGAAAAGGACGCCAATCAGAGGCTCCTGAATTTTTGGCCAGCGCTTTTCGGTCCAGTGCAAACCGACTGCTGCCACTAATGCGGCACTGACGGCGGCCAGTTGCACTTCAATGCCATGCGGATCCCAGTCCATTGCATGGGCGGCGATGACACCGAGTCCGGCTACCTGAGCGATCGCAAGGTCGATGAAGATGATGCCACGATTCAAGACCTCCTGACCGAGTGGTACGTGCGTACTGAGGACCACGAGCCCCGCGACCAGCGCCGGTCCAATGATGCTCCAGTCAATTGCCTCCATCACTTGGTTGCTCCCAGCAGGCGGTTGATAATATCGTCATACAAACTGAACAGATCCGTTGCACCCTCCGTACCGCCGACTGACAGGGGTAAGACAACAGCCGTGATGCCGGTTCGTTCCGCCAGCCAATGCGCCGGTTTGTCGTCCTGATAAGGGGCACGAATGATGACATCCGCGCCACCGTCAGAAAACTCCCTGGTCAATTGGCTCAGGTGAGTTGCAGTTGGCGGAAGTCCCGGTATCGCTTCCAGATTACCGACCTCTACTATTCCAAGCCAACGCTCGAGATAGACCCAGGATTTATGGTGAGTAATTGCACGTTTGCCGCGAAGAGGCGCTGCCCTTGATTCCCATTTTGCAATCGCTTCGGCCCACTGGTGCAGAAAATCGGCGCTCCCGTCCGCATAAATTTCAGCGTTCTCCACATCGAGTTCGCTCATACGTTCGGCAAGCACTTCTGCAATCACAGCGACATTGTGTGGATTGGTTTGCACGTGTGGATTACCCAGCGGATGAATATCACCCCCAGCCCGATCTGCGCTCGCGGTCGCATCAAACCGGACGACAAAACTACTGGCCTCCATGTAACCGCGACTTCCAGGGCGGACATCCCGGTTGTTCGCTTTCTGCATTAAAGCTGGCAACCACCCTATTTCAAGCTGCGCTCCACTACAGATAACGAGATCCGCTTTGCGTACCTTTGCGATCAGGCTGGGGCGTGCCTGAATGTAGTGCGGATCCTGAAGCGCCGTAGTGGCTGAGTACGTGTCGACAAGATCGCCGCCGATCTCATCAGCCAGCGCGGCCCACTCGGGCTCGCAACTAAAAATTCGCAGATCTGCATGACTCAAAAGCGGCGCCAGCAGCAAGAACACCGTAATGATTAATCGCATCGTGAGGGCCCTCAAAACGAATGCGCGCCATGCGCGCCTATGCTGTGTGTATATTGCAGCCCCCATTGACTGTCGTCATCGGGTCCTGCTTCGTCGCGTGTGAATTGCAATCGTAATCGGCTGAATTCGCTGTTCGACCAGTCCGTCATAATGCTGTATCGACGCGGATCACTCACCGGCGCGGCCAGCAAGGTCCCGTCGAACATTGAACCGGGGTCGTCGGTGCTCAAAGTATCTATCCGAGCGCCGAATCGCCATCGCTGCACAGGCTGGTAAATTCCCTGTAAATACCAGCCACTCTGATCGACCTTGTACTGGCTCGGTGCCAAGTCCGGACCCGAATAATTGCCATCTTCGCGGCGCTGCAGATACTCGGCCTGCAGAATTAAGTTACGTGCCTTCCAGTTGCCGTCGGGCGACCATTTCCAGACAGCGTGTGCTGCTGCCAGGTGCGAGTCGCCAGTAAAAAGGAACGGGTCATCCTCATCACCGGAGGGGCGTTCGAAGGCCGTAGAATCGAGATAGGAAACTCCGGCGAGCCAACTACTGTTGTTCCCAAGATCACCGCCGATATTAGCGAACAGGCTGTAGCTCCCAAAACCGCTATTCGCGGCACCCGATGACGGATATTGCTCACCGCGCAGGGCCTCGCCACCGAATTCGAGAAAGACATCAGTCGGTGCCAGCCAACGGACCTGAACACCGTCTTCAATGAGCTGCCCGGCCAAAAACGCCTGGTACGGCAGCGGCTGGTCGGCAAAATCCCAGGCGTGTGCATGCTTTACGTTCAGATAACCAATGCCCGAGAAAAACCGGCCGAATTTGAGGCCGAATCCCGCTGGCAATGCGGTTGCCTCAACCCAGGCTTCTTCGATCTCGGCCACCGCCTCGCCATCTTCAACAGCAAGCGCTGCCGTTAGCCATGCGGTGAACTTGTCATCGACATTGGCGTTAAAAATAAGCTCGGTCTCACCAAGCGCCGGGCCTTCACTGATCGGGCCCGCCTCTCCGCCATAGGGAAATCCCTGAACGGCATAGTCGTCCGGGTCACGCGAGTAATTCCAGGCACTTCCCGTAAAGACGACACCAATCGCCGGATTAAAGGCCGAGTTACTGGCACCTGCTTGCGCCGTTGCCTGATGTGCAACATAGGACGCGTCAGCCGACTTTTGTTCCGCGAGCGCCAGACGCTGCTCCAAATTGGCAATTCGAGCATCGTAATCGGAACGGAGTTCGTCGAGCTCCGTACGCAGTAAATCAATTTCAGAATCCTGAGCAAAAACCGCACTCGAGGAACTTATAAGCAGCGCCAGAAAAGCGCCCTGTAGAAAGTCGATACGCATTGCATCGCCTCCAGAAACCAATGAAAAATCACGCGCCGGGAATTCCGGCAGTTGGCGAAATTACAATTTGATCCCGGGAGGGCCGCGAGCGAAGAGACGCCGAACGAGTTCATTCTCGGTCCATTCGGGTGGGTGCTCACACGCGGCGGAGGCTTGCGCAAAGGAAATGAGTTCGAACGACGCACCATCATTGCTGGCGGGAGGGTTCGAATAAGCCGAACACAGGTCGCAGTCGACAGCTTCTTCCAGCAGATGCGTGGACGCATGGGCATTGACCGATGCGATACCCAGGGCGAAGGCCAGCAAAATGGGGGCTGCAAATTTTCGCGGTTCGAACTTCATGTCAACGCTAGTATATGCCGACCCAAGTCGGAATTCTCTTCCAACTGCTGTTCAGGTCCTTATCCAGTTGCCGGTAGCCGGGCTCAAACTGCCCAACCAAACGCCAGAATCGTTTTGAGTGGTTCATGTGCTGCGCGTGACACAACTCATGAATCAGCACGTAACGCAGGTGCGCGGGATCCAGAAACATCAGACAGTAGTTCAAACTGATGGTGCCGGAACTGGAGTGGCTCCCCCAGCAGGTGCGCTGGCCGCGTACGTGCATCTTCAGGAATGAGTTGCCGGTCAGGGCAGACAGGGTGCTGAGCCGCGGCATAAATTCGGCCCTGGCGACACTGCTGAGCCAGCGTTTCAAGGCCTCGACACACAGTTTCTCGTCATCGGTCTTGCCCGATAAAACAAGTTTTTCCTGGCCGGGGCGGTATTTAACGGTTTTCGCACCTTCCTCCGGCTGGTAACACACCTCGAATCGACGCTCGACTCCAGCGAGTTCAATAGAGGTCGGCAGAACGAAAGGCTCAGCCGGATGATCCGCGGCGAATTGGTCCCTGGCATTTTGGACCCAGTCCCGGTGTGCCTCAACGAACTCGCGCACAACGGCCGGTTTGGTGCGTTTCGGAACGACCACCTCGACACGACCGCGCGGATAAACCTTTATGGACAGGCGTTTCGCCCGGCCGCTCTCGCGCACTGAAAAGCCCGACATGACATCGGGCTCATCTGCTTCCGTAAACAAAGGTAGTTGGGTCGCTGCGTTAAGCACCGCCCTATTCTACGCAAATATCTGCGCAAATTGCGGCGCCAGCACTAAGCAGCCCTAATCAGGATGTTTTCCGCTAAAGCGCACCGCATCATCCATGGACATGACACCAGAAACACCGCCAACACTGGCCGTTGTGCTCACATAGAGCTCGACCTCGTGCTCGAGTTTGATAACGCCCTCAATCGTTGACCCTGGTCCTATAACGATTCGGGGTTTACGGTTCTTCTTGTTGCCCCAGCCCCAGTTGTTCGGCTTTTCGACAATCAAGTCACCCTTCACGAGG
>Ga0255039_10000764_pt1 | contig 10457 bp, 5 predicted proteins | sample BC1_12_1_MG_FD_181713 | JGI IMG/M metagenome (GOLD analysis project Ga0255039, IMG submission 181713) | Seawater microbial communities from Strait of Georgia, British Columbia, Canada - BC1_12_1 | ecosystem: Environmental > Aquatic > Marine > Strait | place: Canada: British Columbia | collected... | reverse complement strand
CCGGATTGTCGAGGGGCTGAAGTCCGGTATTCGTGTCTGTGATCTGGGATGTGCCCAGGGCGTCGCGTTGATGCTGATGGCAGAGGCATTTCCCCAAAGCAGATTTACAGGTATTGATATTTCCCCCGAGGCCATCGAAGCCGGGCGAAGCCAAGCAGCCAAGCAGCGGCTCGCCAACCTGGATTTTGTCACCATGGATGCCGCCCTTCTTAAAGATAATCCAGACCTTAAAGATTCTTTTGACTATGTCACTGCTTTTGACGCCGTTCATGACCAGACCCGACCCCTGGAGGTCCTCCAGGGTATCCGCCAGAGCCTGGCACCGGGAGGTGTTTTTTCAATGGTCGATATCACTGCCCAATCCAATCTGGCGGACAATCTGGACCATCCCATGGGACCGTTTTTGTATACCGTAAGCCTGATGCATTGCATGCCGGTGGGGCTGGTGGACGGCGGTCACGGCCTGGGAATGATGTGGGGACGGGAAAAGGCAGTGGAATTGCTGAAAGCGGCAGGGTTCAAAAACGTGCAGGCACAGGAGATACCCGAAGATCCTTTCAACCTGCATTATTGTTGCTATAAATAGATCATCAACTCTCCAACACTCCAGTACTCCAATACCCCCATTATTGGTATATTTGCGATTATCATGAGACTGTAGCATGTCAGGAGATGACGCTTAATTTGGGGAGAAGTTAACCGCATGCTCTGGTTGATTTTATCTTTATTGACGGCCCTGGCGGTAGCATCCCAGGATGCCTGGGTCAAAAAGCATTTTTCCCATTTGACGGCCTATGACATGCTGGCCTTTCCGTTTCTGTTCAGCCTGCCCCTGTTTGTGGTCACCGTTCCGTTTATATCGGTTCCGCCGCTAGATGATACGTTCTACTGGTGTTTTGCGATATCTCTTCCGCTTAATTTCATTCCTTTTTTTATTTATATGAAGGCAATCCGGGAATCGCCATTGTCTTTGACCCTTCCCTATCTGGCCTTCACCCCGGCCTTCATGATTGTTACCGGCTATGTGTTTTTGGGTGAAATACCCAATATATGGGGGTTGGTAGGGATTGTCATCACCTGCATCGGCGGCTACGTTCTCAATCTGGAATCCGGCAGACACTCTTTTTGGGCACCGCTCAAGGCCGTTTTTAAAGAAACCGGTTCGTGGCTGATGCTTATCGTGGCGCTGATTTTCAGCTTTAGTGCAGTTATCGGCAAAAAGGGTATTTTTCATTCGTCGCCGTTATTTTTCACGATGACTTTCTTTGCGGCGTTGTCGTTTCTTACCCTGGTGGTACTGCTGGCTCTGGGGAAAATTCATTTGCAAACCTTTAAAGACGATTGGGCCAAAGGGTTGGTTGCCGGGGCCTTGTTTTTTGTGCATGCCCTCTCGCACGGTTTGGCGATATCGATGGTCAAGGCCAGCTATATGATTTCAGTCAAAAGGCTTTCCGCCCTGATCGGAATTATCTACGGCAGGCTGTTTTTCAAAGAAAAATATATTGCCGTTCGTTTTGTGGGCGCTTGCCTGATGGTGACCGGCGCGGTGTTGATTTCGATATGGGGAAAATAAGGTTCCCCCCTTCGCCTTTCAGGCTTCTGGGGGCAGGCAGGGTTCACCGTTATGGGTTCAGAGGTTAGAGGTTCTGGAGTTCCGCCTCTGATAAATTTTCCTTTAAGAGTCCGTATTGAAAAAAACCCATCAGAAGTTGGGCGCATTGCTGAAAAGCACCCACGAACCCTGGTGGCCTTCGGCGCCGCCAAAGCTTTATCGGCCTCAGGATGGCGGGTAAACCTTGAACCCAGAACCTCTGAACCCTTTATTTTTAGTTTGACATCTATCAGGACTTATCCTAATTTCCTTCTGTAGCAGCTCGATTCACTTTGATTCCTCAATGCTGTAAATCCCTTTGGAAATTCTTTGTATCGCAGATCGACTGGTACTTTGATTTCTGACCCTCATTTTGTTCTGCCAGACTCTGATTTGACATCATTTGAAATTTTCTTCTTGTGCAACCGGAATTCTCACTGAACTTTGAAGCGGTTTTGAAACCACTTACAGGTGCTGTAAGAGCATTGGGGACAGATAGAGGTTTGCTGTTCACCACCAAACGAAAGGAGGGCATTATGGCTATCAAAGTTTTGATCAAACGCAGATTCAAAGAGGGAAATCTACGGGCGGCATCAAGATTTTTGATAAATCATCGCAACGGCGCCATGAGACAGCCGGGCTATATTTCTTCTGAAACCATGCAAAGCCTTGATGATCCAGACAAGATCGTGGTGGTTTCGATGTGGCATACAATCGAAGACTGGGAAGCCTGGAAAAACAGCGAAACACGAACGGCCAATGAAAGCGAGTTTAAAGATTACATCGTCGGGCAGGCGGAGTTCGAACAATTCTCTTTAGGACTGCCGTGGGAGTAGGGCCGGACCAGTTATAGGCCGTATCGGACATGCCTCAAGGGGGGACTGTTTGCTAGGTGCCCCCTTTTTGACATCACCCTAATATTCCATTGACGGATCAGCTATCAACAACTATTAGAGTTACACTGTTCAGGGATTGCTCCTACATTGTCACAGTTATATAGTACCCCTGATCCCCTCTCTGCAGCAACAGCACCACTGAATTTTTGTTGCGGAATTTGATGACGGCTTTTTTAAAGTCCTCGCTGTTTTCGATGGTATAATCATCTAATTGCCGGATCACATCTCCCGGCCGGGCGCCGATGCCGGCCAGGTCGGAATTCTCCTTTATCTCGGATATCATGACCCCTTCCCGGGCAATGATCCGGTATCGTTTTTGATTTTTGCCGGACAGGTCTTCGACCCGGATTCCCAGAATCCGATATGCCAGATCGCCCGCCAGTTCGATGGGAAACACCTTTGTTTTTACCACCACGGTTTTCTTTTTGCCGCTGCGCCAAAATTTGGCTTCCACTGTGTTGCCGGCTGCCAGGCTTTTGGCGACGGATTGATAATCACCGACGGAGGTAATTTTTTTGTCGCCGATTGAAAGAATAATGTCGCTTTCCTGCACCCCGGCTTTTTGAGCCGGACTTTCAGGCTCCACCGACGTTACGATGACACCCTTTTGGGCGGGAACTTTCAGATAGCGGGCCAGCTTCTCATCTATTGCCTGAACCGTAATGCCGATCCAGGCCTGAATGACTTCGCCATACTGAATCAGATCGGAGATAATTTTTTGGGCCTTGCCGATGGGAATTGCAAACCCGATTCCCTGGGCCTTGGCGTAGATGGCGGTATTGATGCCGATCAGATCTCCGTTGATATTCAACAGCGGTCCGCCGCTGTTGCCTGGATTGATGGAGGCATCGATCTGGATGAAGTCGTGATATACGCGATCTTTGGCGCGGATACTGCGGTTGACGGCACTGATGACACCGGTGGTCACGGTGTGGGAAAACCCAAAGGGGTTTCCGATGGCGATGACGGTCTCGCCGATCATCAGATCCTCGCTGCTGCCCATTTTAATGGCCGGCAGAACTTGCTCGGAATCAATTTTTAACACCGCCAGATCAGAATCGGGATCGGCTCCCACAATTTGGGCCTCAAACTCGCGTTCATCTTTCAGGACCACTTTAATGGTCCCGGTCTTCTGGATCACGTGGGCATTGGTTAAAATAAGACCCTTTTTACCGTCGATGATCACACCGGATCCCAGACTGGTATACTTTCGCCGGCGTTCGAAGCGCGGGTCAAAAAAGTCCTTGAAAAACTCTTCGAAGAATGGGTTAAAGCCGAATCCCGAAAATGGACTGGTGCGCTTGCGCATCTGGACAGCGGAGCTTATATTTACCACTGCCGGGCTGACCTCGCGCACCGCCTTTACGACAGCAGTTTCCCGGCTGAATTCATGACCCCTGCTTTCAGCTGCAGGCATCAGCAACAGCAGCACGAAGAAAGTTACGAGAATTAAGTAATAGTAGGATCTTTTTTTACCGAACATATTATGATTTAGCATATGTGACCTTTTAGCTGATAGTTCATAGCTCATAGCTCATAGCTGATAGTCTGAAGGATTGAAATCTTTTTTTTATATGCATTACAAAAATAATTGCAGGATTCTCTATTGGAACACAAAAGATATTCTGGTAACAAAATACGGATATTTATTCAACACCTGTTCCCGAGCCGCGATTCTTTGTCCGGAACGCCGCGAATGAATAAAACAAGGTTGAAATTTTAACCCGTACTATAAATATAGGTCGATATTTATCGTGCACAAACAGAAAGATAATAAATTTAGGTAAAAACATATCGATATGACCCAACATTCCCTTGATGGCATATTGCCATTCGTCGAAAAGCCGAGCCGCTATTTAGGCTCGGAAGTTAATACGATCAAAAAAGATCTTGGCCGGGCGAAGCTGCGCTTTGCGTTGGCCTTTCCGGATCTGTATGAGATCGGCACATCCCATTTCGGCATGCAGATCCTCTACAGCATTCTGAACGCCCATGCCGATATTGCAGCCGAAAGGGTTTTTGCACCGGCGGTGGATATGGAAGCCCGGCTGCGACAAACCGGACAACCGCTTTTTTCCCTGGAATCCCATGAGCCGGTCAATCACTTTGATATTGTCGGCTTCAGCCTTTTGTATGAGCTGAACTACACCAATGTTCTCAGCATTTTGGATTTGGCGGGCATTCCTTTTTGGGCCTCGGATAGAGATCGCAACCACCCATTGGTGATTGCCGGCGGTCCCTGTACCTGCAACCCGGAGCCGGTGGCCGACTTCTTTGATGCCATCGTCGTCGGCGATGGTGAGAACACCATCATGCAAATGGCCGAAGTCTGGCTGAGCTGGAATAAAAGCCCCGCTGCCGACAGGCAATCACTATTGAGAAGCTGGTCGAAAATTGAAGGGGTTTTTATTCCGTCCTTTTTTGAGCCCAACTTTGACACCAACGGCTTTCAAACTGTTGTCCCCCGCATGCCGGACTATACCCGGGTCCAGCGAGCCATCGTCGGTGATCTGGACCAAATCCCCTTTCCGGAAAAACCCATTATTGCTTATGGCCGGCCGGTGCATGACCGGCTGCGACTGGAAGTTTCCCGGGGCTGCACCCGGGGCTGCCGGTTTTGCCAGGCCGGCATGATTTATCGGCCGGTGCGTGAGCGCTCACCGGAACAGCTGGTGTCGCTGGCGGCCCGGTCGATTGCCGCCACCGGTTATGAAGATATATCGCTATTGTCCCTGAGCACCGGTGACTACGGCTGCATTGCCCCGCTGATGGAACAGCTGATGGTGAACTTTGAACCTGACAATGTCGCCATCTCCCTGCCTTCGCTGCGGGCGGGGACGCTGACCCCGGAACTGATGAAGCTGATAAAAAAGGTTCGCAAAACCGGTTTTACCATTGCACCGGAAGCCGGCAGTCAAAGATTGCGCGATGTAATCAATAAAAATATCAGTGAAGGCGAAATTATTACTACCGTTCAAAACGCCTTTGACCTGGGCTGGCAGGTGATCAAGCTCTATTTTATGATCGGGCTTCCCACCGAAACCGATGAGGACCTGGAGGCTTTGGTGGACCTGGTCAAAAAACTGCGGAAAATTAAAGGCCCCAAGGGCCGCCGGGGCAAGATCAATGTCAGTGTGGCCACCTTCATTCCCAAGGCCCACACGCCCTTTCAATGGGCCGGGCAGCTCTCACTGGCAGAATCAAGGTCAAAAATCAACTGGCTTCATCATCAATTGCGATTGCCCGGCATTCAGTTCAAATGGCAAAATCCGGAGGTCAGCTGGCTTGAAGGTCTGTGGGCCAGGGGGGATCGACGACTGAGCCGCCTGCTGATAGCCGCCTATAATAAAGGATGCAAGTTTGACGGCTGGAGTGATCAGTTTAACTATCCGGCCTGGGAGGCGGCGCTGGCCGAGACCGGTGTTAATCCTGAGTTTTTTACTGTTAGAGAACGCGATGTCAATGAACCGTTGCCCTGGGATCATATCGACAGCCGCATTGACAAAACCTTTTTAAGCCAGGAATGGGAAAATGCCCTGGGGAGCCAGTTTACAGCCGATTGTCGCCTGGAAGACTGCAACCAGTGCGGTGTGTGTGATTTTGAAAAAATTGACGTCAAAACCTATCAAACTTTAAAAAAAGAACTGGCCCGATATGCCGGTGTCGGGATGGACAAAGACGCACCGTTTAAAAAGCTGAGCGTTTATTACTCCAAACTGAACCGGGCCAAATACTTCGGTCACCTTGAGATGGTCAATATTTTTTTGCGGGCCCTTAAGCGCGCCAAAATACCCCTAAAATTTTCACAGGGATTTCATCCCAAGCCTAAGATATCCTTTGACGATCCCCTGCCCATAGGTATCGAAAGCCACCAGGAACACTTTACCCTGGCGGTCGCAGATTTTGTAAAACCGAATGCCGTCCTTGACGGACTAAACGCCCGTCTTCCCGAGGGCCTGCACATTCACGACTGTCATCTGGCGCCTCTTAAATCCCGGGCTCAGCCGGCAAAATCAAGTGTTTACCAGATTGCAATCCCCGGATACGATTTTGACACAGACAAATTAGCATCATTTGTGGACAGTTCCGAGGTTATCCTTACCTTAACGAATCGAAAAGGAAAGTTGAAAAAGATAGATTTAAAGGATATGGTAGTAAATATCGGACTGTCCGATTCGAAGCATTTGCAGACGACCCTAAAGTCGGAACCGGGCAAAACGGTAAGGCCCGCTGAGATTCTGCGCCATGTTTTCGGTCTTGGGGAGGAAGAGATCAAAATGGCCAGGGTGGTTAAGTTGAAAGGCCTAAAAGATAATAATTGACTATTGACGAATGACTATTGAAGGAATTCTATCCATCAAAAATCTCCCTTCGGGTGCCTCAAGGTCTAACGACAGGGGTGAGAGATCGGTTTTTATTTTTTATATGACGGAGCGGAGCGACTTCAACAAATCGTCAATCTTCAATTGTCATTATTCAATTGGAGCGAAGCGACCATATGTATAAACAACTTGTTATCAACGTCGCCGAACACGAAACCCGGGTGGCCCTTTTAGAAGACGGCGAGATCGCCGGGCTTTACATTGACCGCGGGGATGACTCCGACATTGCCGGCAATATTTACAAAGGCCGCGTATTACGTGTTCTGCCGGGCATGCAGGCCGCCTTCGTGAATATCGGTTTAAACCAGGCCGCTTTTATTTATGTGGATGACGTGTTCAATGATGATTTCAAGGAATATGAGCGATTATTTGAGATGGAATCCGAGGAGGACGAAGACAGCCTCGAAGATAAACCTGTGCCGGTAATTTCAAATAAGCGTGATTTCACCATCGAAGAGTTGATCCACGAAGGCCAGGAAATTCTGGTCCAGGCGGCAAAATCCCCCATGGGAACCAAGGGCGCACGCATTTCTTCCTACATCTCCCTTCCCGGCCGTTTTCTGGTGTTGATGCCTAATTCCAATCATATCGGCGTTTCCCGGCGGATCGAAGATGAAACCGAACGCGAACGCTTAAAGTCAATGGTGGAAAAATTAAGGACCGAGGATTACGGTTACATTGTAAGAACCGCTGCTGAAGGCGAGCAGGAAGAAAAGCTGGCCTATGAAATGGGGTTTTTAAACAACCTGTGGAAGAACATTAAGAAAAAATTCGAGACCGCCCCGGTGCCGTCCATGCTGCACCAGGACCTTTCCATCAGCCTGCGGGCGGTGCGCGACCTTTTGATCCAGGAAGTCGAAAAACTGGTGATCGATTCAAAACCGACCTATGAGGCGGTTTTGTCATTTCTGGACACTTACATGCCAGGTTTAAAAGACCATGTGGTGTTATATGAAGGCTCCGAACCGGTTTTTGACTCGTACAACCTTGAGGGTGATATTTCCCGTGCCATAAAAAGAAAGGTCTGGCTGAAATCCGGCGGCTATATTCTGATAGAGCATACCGAAGCTTTGGTGGCCATCGACGTTAATACCGGTCGCTATGTCGGTAAACACAATCTGGAAGAAACGATTTTAAAAACCAACCTTGAAGCTGTGAAGGAGATTGCCTATCAAATCCGGCTCAGGGATCTGGGTGGTATTATTATTATCGATTTTATCGATATGGAGAAAAAGAGCAACCAGGAAAAGATCTTTAACGCCCTGAAGGAGGCCCTGAAAAAAGACAAAAGAAAACCCACGTTTTGCCCATGTCCGAAATGGGGTTAATCCAGATGACCCGCAAGCGCACCCGGGATCCCCTGACGCGAATTCTATGCGAGCCCTGTGTCTATTGCGACGGGGAGGGCTATATATTATCCCGGCAGTCCATTTGCTACAATATCTATCGCGAGATCTTACGCGATGTTCAAGATATGGGCGGTACGCGCTTGACCCTCAGAGTCAACTCGCAGATTGCTGAACTTTTGCTTGGCGAAGAAAGCCCTCTCATTACCCACCTTGAGCGTTCCATCAGCAAACAGATCGTCATTTATCCCAATCCGGAGTTTCACATGGAACAATTTGACATTTTTGAGGTTATCGGCGAGTAGAAGCTGTCTCAAATCAGATATTTGCTCTTGACAGAGCCAACGGTGTGTGCTTTATTTCTTCGGTTTATGGTGCCGGTTACCAGATACACGATGCTCGATACGCGATACTTGATGATGATGACGGTTTAATGGCATGTTGCGGCTGTCCGGTATCCAGGGTCGGGCATATTTATTTAATAAAATAACAATGAGTTATACAGATTAACCATCAGTTGTAAGCATTAAGTACAGCTAAATAAAGGAATCGTAAAATGAAACGAACATTTCAGCCCAGTAGAATTAAGCGGGCCAGAAATCATGGTTTTCGCAAACGAATGGCAACCAAATCGGGCAGACGAATCATCAACCGCAGAAGAGCCAAAGGCAGGGTTCGTCTGGCGGGTTAGAAGCTATCTCAAAATGGAAGCTTGTCCGTTGCGTTTTTCCTTCACGAAAGCCCACAGAATTCTTAAGCGAAGCGAGTATATCGCCCTGTCAAAATCCGGGGAAAAGGTACAAAATGCTGAATTTATTGCGTATTTTGTGCCTGCGCAACACGATCAATCCCGTTTGGGCGTGACGGTAACAAAAAAAGTTGGACAGGCTGTCGAGCGCAACCGTATTAAACGAATAGTGCGCGAATTTTTTCGAATAAACCGGCATTGTTTATCTGGCAGGTGGGATATCAACATCATCGCCAAAAGGCAGGGTGCAGGCATTACTTCAGAAAAGGCTTCCCGATCTCTGCAGAATATATTCGAGTTGATATCGAGATATGATGGTCATCAATAAAATTATCCGGATCCTTTTCACCGCGCTGATCAGGGTGTACCAATACACGTTGTCACCGCTGCTGGGACCATCTTGTCGATTTTATCCCAGTTGTTCAGAGTATGCCCATCAAGCGATCCTGCGGCATGGTCCGTTCCGCGGTCTGCTGCTGGCCTTGAAGCGTATTTTGCGATGCCACCCATTTCATCCCGGAGGTGTTGATCCGGTTCCCTGAATCTGTATCGATGTGATAATCGGTAAGGCCGGTTGTGACCGGCCTTATTTTAAACGGAAGATTGCTAAAATCTGAAATTTGTAAGGAATGGATCTTGTAAACCGGGTCCTCTATAACGGATTTTATCTGCCCTCCTTTAGGTCACTCCACAGAGAACCTGCACCGTTTATTCGAACCAATTCGTACCAACCCCCGAGCCTGGTTATAATGTCTCGGAAATTTTATCCCGCTGCGGCGGGATAGCCATACAATATTGTTTGAGGATTGAGTACTTGCCTTGATCTTGGAATAGGAGAAGACAATGGAACAAGCGCGTTTGTTAATTGCTATTGTCCTGTCAGCCGCGGTTTTTTTGGTGTGGCAGTTCTTTTTTGTTGATAGGGATGCGGTTCAAAAGACGGCTGAAAAGACCGAGCAGTCGCCGGCCAAAACCGAACAGGTCCAGCCGGCACAGCAGCAGCCCTATGTCACGGAGCAGAAAGACCCCATAGCCAAAACAACCGGTGTTACAGATGCTGCGGTTGCCAAACCCGTCCACCCCGGCAAAATAATTACCGTGGAAACCCCGCTATACACGGCCAAGATCTCAGGGCAGGGTGCGGGAATCGTCAGTTTCATTTTGAAAGATTACCGCGAAAATGTTAGCGAGAATTCACCATTAAAAGAAATCATTCCCCAGGAAAACATCTTTGGAACCGTTTTGATCGGCTATGATGGCAAAAGCCTGGCCGGGCTCGACAACGCAGTTTTTTCAACCAACCTTAACGCTGATACACTCAGTGTGAAGCAGGGACCGCAGAAAATTTCCTTTTCCTGGACATCCAACCAGGGTGTGGTGGTGGAAAAAATCTACAGCTTTGCACCGGATTCCTATCTAATGGGGCTCGATGTTAATGTCAAAAACGGATCCGATCGCAGTATCCAGGACAAGCTCTATATTACCCTGAGAGGG